>Ga0272440_1000830_pt1 | contig 26032 bp, 25 predicted proteins | sample SSMMMBAug17_FD_192440 | JGI IMG/M metagenome (GOLD analysis project Ga0272440, IMG submission 192440) | Marine sediment archaeal communities from Little Sippewissett salt marsh, Falmouth, MA, United States - SSM-MMB-Aug17 | ecosystem: Environmental > Aquatic > Marine > Wetlands > Sediment ...
CGTGGATTTGCCGAAATATTATATTTTTCATAGTTAATTTATTAACAGGGTTATTTCCAGCTTGGTATTTAGTCTACAATTTGATAACCAATACGAATTTTTCGACCTACTTTTTGGGAATGCGCCCGATCTTTATAGCTATAACCGGGGCATTATTTCTGCCTTGCTGTACTACGAACTGAACAGGCGGCAGAGCCGCCAAGAACACGTTCCCAGGCAGAGCCTGGGAACGAGCACCGGAGCGAGTTTGCCTTAGCCTGACGGCTATGGGTTCCGCCCCTGGCTTGACTAAAGTTATACCCAAAAAAACTTATACCAGTTCCCGCAAAACAAAAGGCAAAATTCCGCCATGTCGATAATAATCCACTTCAATGGATGAGTCCAATCGTACAATCACTGGAAAGGATATATCCGGTTTAACTGAGGATTTCGCAATAACAGTCAATTTTTTTCCGGGAGCCAGCCCCTTAGTAATCCCTTTGATTGAAAAAACTTCCTCGCCTGTCAGTCCCAGGCTGTCGCAATCGTCATTGCTGGAAAATTGAAGAGGCAGTACGCCCATTCCCACAAGATTACTTCGATGGATACGTTCAAAACTTTCAGCAATCACCGCATGAATGCCTAACAAGGCTGTTCCCTTTGCCGCCCAATCCCTTGAACTGCCAGTACCATATTCTTTGCCAGCTAGAACTATCAGCGGCGTATTGGTTTCTTTGTATTTCATGGCTGCTTCATACATATTATTTTGAACGTTGTCTGGAAAGAATTGCGTATATCCACCTTCCCGATCTGAAACAAGATCATTTTGCAAGCGAACATTGGCAAATGTGCCTCTCATCATAATTTCATGATTACCACGACGAGAACCATATGAATTATAATCTTTGCTAGCAACATGAATGGCATTCAAATATGCGGCTGCAGGGCTGTCGTCAGGAATGACGCCTGCTGGTGAAATGTGATCTGTTGTCACTGAATTCTTAAGTTTGACCAATACCCGGGCATCAATGATATCTTCAGGTTCAGTAATATCCAATGTCATGTTTTCAAAAAATGGTGGTTCTTTGATATAGGTCGATGGCTGGGACCAATCATACAAGTCACTGTGTGCTGCACTTAATGACTGCCAGGTTTTATCGCCTTGGAATACATTACAGTATTCCTTTTTATACATGGATGCTTTAGCCAGAGGTAAAATGGCATTTATTTCTTGTCTACCGGGCCAGATATCGGAAAGCATGACTGGTTGACCATTATGATCTGTGCCCAGGGGTTCATTTTTTAAATCTATGAATACAGTCCCTGCAATTGCATAAGCAACCACAAGCATTGGTGATGTCAAATAATTGGCTTTTGTATATGGTGAGATACGCCCTTCAAAATTACGATTGCCGCTGATAACCGAGGTGACAATTAAATCATTCTCCAGTATTTCTTTAATAATGTCATCAGGTAAAGGACCACTGTTCCCAATACATGTAGTACATCCATAGGCAGAGACATGAAAATTAAGCTTTTCTAAACATGTTAATAAATCCGCAGCTTCCAGATATGCAGTGACCACCTTTGATCCAGGCGCAAGACTGGTTTTAACCCGATTGGAAACCTTTAAGCCTTTTTCCATGGCTTTTTTTGCCAGCAAGCCCGCACCCATTAAGACATATGGATTTGAAGTATTGGTACAGCTTGTTATTGATGCAATTACAATATCTCCATCTTTGAGCCGTTTACCTTCAGACAATGGCCTGGGATGAAATGTCTGATCAAACGATTGTTTCATATCATCCAGAACAATGCATTCCTGTGGACGTTTGGGGCCCGCCAGACATTGTTTGACTGTTGATAGATCAATTTCAATGGTTTCAGAGTAAACCGGCGTATCTGTCTGATGAGGATGAAATAGACATTGTTTTTTACAATATGTTTCAACCAGTTGAATTTGATTTTCCGGTCGTCCGGTTAATCTCAGATAATCGATAGTTACCTGGTCTACTGGAAAAAAACCAATAGTTGCGCCATATTCAGGGGACATATTGGCAATGGTTGCTCGGTCTGCCAAAGTAAGATTTGATACCGCCGGACCAAAAAACTCTACAAACTTGCCAACCACACCATGTTTTCTCAAAATGCTGGTAATGGTCAGTACCAGATCAGAGGCACTGCATACATCCGGTAGATCCCCCACCAATTGCACCCCAACCACTTTGGGCATGAGCATATAATATGGCCGACCTAACATGACAGCCTCAGCTTCAATCCCCCCAACGCCCCATCCCATAACACCGATACCATTGATCATGGTGGTATGAGAGTCCAGGCCGACCAGTGTGTCTGGAAATGCGGTACGAACGTTGTTTGAATCGATTTTATCAAACACCACACGCGCCAGATATTCCAGGTTTACCTGATGGCAAATGCCAGTAGCTGGCGGCACTACTTTGAAATTAGCAAAACTCTGTTGTCCCCATCTTAAAAAGGAATAACGTTCTCTGTTTCGTTCATATTCTTTATTACAATTGATATTCAGTGCATCCTTTGATGCATGGGCATCAATTTGAACAGAGTGGTCTATTATCAATTCAACAGGAATTTGTGGATTGATTTTATTAGGATCTCCACCCAGTTTTTTGACTGCATTCCGCATTGCAGCCAGATCAACGATAGCTGGAACACCTGTAAAATCCTGCATCAGAACCCTGGAAGGCATGAATGGTATCTCACAATCGTTATCTTCTGCCGATCCCCAATTGCATATTTTTTGGATATGCTTTTGTGTAACAATTTTATTATCAAAATTGCGAATCAGATTTTCCAGTAGTATACGAATGCTGACTGGTAACTGACTTAATCGGCATAAACCATCACTTTCGAGTTGCTTTAAGCTATAGTAAACCAGTGTATCGCCATTAAGCGATAGTTCTTTCTGTGTTCGAAATTTGATTGTTTCGTTTTCGGCCATGGATTGTGGCTCCTTGATTTAATGAATGATTGCAAGCATTATGTCTGACAATACCTGCAAAACTCATAAAAAAAGTTAATCGTCTTGTCCGCGAGTATCTTCAACCACAAATGGGGTACATCGGAGAGCAATACTTGACTTTTTAACCCAAATTCTGGCCATTGTGATTGTTTCCCCATCAATTGTAACCACATTGGGTAATTCTTCAACATAAATAATATCTCTGGTCTTAAACTCAAAATAAAAGGTATTGGAACTGTAAGGATCAGAAACCAGAATGATTCGTGAAGAATCATATGGGTGCTTTTGTGGGGAACCTGAAAAAGGAATATGTGTTTTGGCGATGTTTTTAATATCTTTGGGCTTTTGAAAAGCTTTGATTTCCAATCGACTGGATTTTTGAAGCGTTTTCAAAGACATGGCTAACCTCTCTTATATATATATTATTAAATTATAACATAATTTTTTCCGGCGGTCGTCGTTCCGGAACAAAAGCATGGGGAATGGTTTTATCATTCCACTCTTTGGAAACATAAAGATTACAATAGCAACTGCCATATTCTTTAACATCATCTTGTCGATAAGTGCAGGGACATATAATATCTGTATCATTGGATTTATCCCCTGATGCCAATCGACAGGGACAGGCCATATACCCATATCTTTCCTTGTTTAGCAAAAGATTATTGAGCAATTCATTCACTCGATCTTGATCCACGTTAAAGAAATACCCTTTGGGCTCCTGGGATTTTTTTAACATGTCATAGAGTTGTTTCGCATCCATTATATTCCTAACGCCTCCTTTATCTCTTGCTCTTTATGGCCAACAATAATGGTATCTCCAATAATAATCGTTGGAAAAGAGCATCGTGGGTTCACTAGTTTGATATCCTGAATGGTTTGTTTTCGTTCGTCACCAGTCAGTAAATCAACATCAGTAAATTGAAACTGAATATTACATTCTTTTAACAACGATTTTGTTGACCGGCAATGACTGCATGTACTTAAAGAATACAGTTTAACACTTTTGGACATAAATGTCTCCTTTATGATGAAAAAAAATTGTGCATTTTATGCACATTCAAATTTTCAAATTATTATATTTTACGCTTTTAAAAGGACCTGTGGGACCCTATCTGAGTGATCCGACAAGTCCAGTTTTTAAGCCTACATAATAGACGCATTTATAAGTAAATGAATAATAATACTGGCTGCATAACCCAAAGCAATCACCAAAGTCCATTTCAAATGAGCGCTGAATGTATATATATTGCGCGCTGTGCCCATTAAAGCAACGCCTGCTGCCGAGCCAATGGAGAGCAAACTTCCACCTACACCAGCAGTCAATGTCACAAGAAGCCATTGGCCTATGGACATATGAGGGTCCATTGTCAGCACTGCAAACATGACTGGAATATTGTCCACAATAGCAGATAGAATTCCAACCATCACATTGGCAAAGGTGGGCCCCATGCCTGTATACATATAGCTGGAAACCATAGCCAGGTATCCAAATTGCGCCAATCCACCCACGCACAGAATTACACCATAGAAAAATAAGAGTGTATCCCATTCTGCCTTGGCAATACGTTTGAACAAATCAAACAATTGAACCACATCTTCACTTTCACACATCCCCAATGGGGAATCTAGTTCACATGACCGATGCTCCACATGTTTGATATAAAAAGAAAATAATCCCAGATAACCCAGACCTAACATCATACCACTGGCAGGTGGCAGGTGCAAAAAGTTATGAAATGAAACAGCAGTGGCAATAGTGGCCAGAAATAGCAGAATAATTCTATGAGCACCAAATTTTAGTGATATTTCTTCATCCAGGGGCTCTGGCTGTTCGTCACTGATCGCAAAGTGCATGATTACTGCTGGAACCAACCAGTTAAATACCGATGGTACAAATATTCTGAAAAATTGAGTAAATTCTACCTGTCCTTTTTGCCAGACCATGAGAGTGGTAATATCACCAAAAGGCGAAAATGCACCACCTGCATTGGCTGCCACCACAATATTGATACAGGCAAGGGCAATAAACTTAGTATTCTCTCGACCAATGGCCATAACAACAGCACCCATTAATAAGGCTGTTGTTAAGTTGTCAGCCAGTGGTGAAATAAAAAATGACAGGACTCCTGTTACCCAAAACACTTTTCGCAAAGAAAAACCCTGGGTCACCAACCATGCACGTAATGACTGAAACACATTACGTTCTTCCATAGAGTTAATATAGGTCATCGCAACCAGTAAAAACAAAAATAATTCGGCATATTCCACAAAATTGTGCTTTATCGCATGATGGGCATGCTCCATCTCACCAATGGAAATATATGCCAGTGCAACCAGTATCCAAATGACTCCTGCTGCTAGAATTACTGGTTTGCTTTTTCTCAGATGTATTTTTTCCTCAAAAATAACAACTGTGTAAGCAACCACAAAAAGTCCAAGGGCTATATAACCATATATCGAATAGACAAACTCCATGTGAATTGATTGATCCCCTCCACTGGCAATTGCCAGTGCCGGCGCCAACAGAAACAATAATGTACTGAAAAATTTTAACATAATTTACGTCCTTCAATATTATGGATAAACACGTTTGTATCAATAAATCGTCTTATCCAATAATCTTTGGTTTGGAATTGTGCCAATCACAATTCATGAATGATCTGTTTTCTTTCGAAAAAATTTTTTTATACGTTTACCTTCAATTTTGTTAATAAAGCCTTGAATCAATTCAAAGTACATTTTTCCAGCAACCATCAAAATTGTGTTGTGATCTGCCCCAGGAACCATCTGGAATTGTTTGGATCTTGCACCACAATAACTCTGAAGGTTTTCAGCATCAGATATGGGGATAATAATATCATTTTGGGCATGAATGATCAGCGTTGGTTTCATAAAATACGAAATTTTTTGTAAATTATTAAACCCTTGTTTTTCGTCGATCCCCATTTGTGCTGCCGGAATACCCAGGCGTGTCAATAATTTGACAGTACTTGCAAAACCACTTTCAATAATCAACCCGCCAATACTGTCACTAAAATTGGATACCACTTCCAGAGCCGGTGCACTTCCCAATGAACGGCCCATAATGATCATGGTACCAGAATAATCATTTTTTTTCAGCCAGTCCAGGACAAACTGAAATGTTAAACGCGCATCCTTGAGCATGGACGATGCTGTGGGGCGACCAGTGCTTTTGCCATAGCCCCGATAATCTGCGGCAATAAAATTGATTCCATGTTGATGATACGCAGGCGCTAAGTCATCATAATCACTGACAATTTCACCATTTCCATGAAAAAACAGGATATTGGGTGCCACACTTTCATGCATGTGAAATCGAACATTGACACTCACATTGTTTTCAACCGGTACTGAACAATCGAGAGCCTCAAGGGATGGTTGTCCCATGTCCGAACGTGGATGAAATAAGAATTGGGTGACCCCGGGTTGATCCAATATTGATAGATCGTCTTGCATTCGTCTTGATCCTTATTTTCTGGACGTCTCTATTGAATTAGAAAAAAATATGGATTGATAAATGTCTCGTATTCAATAGCTTGCGTCCCTTTTTGTAAAACTTTGAATGATTCTTTCTATTGACATATTCAAAGGGAGACATATAAAAATGGTTTCAATAACATTTTAATACGTTCCATTCAACGACAAATTTATAAATTTGAAAATTTCTTATTTTCATGATAGGCAATGCGAAATTTTTTTTTAATATTTTGAACCATAAAAATACAAAAGAAGGAAACAAGAATGGCTACAATCAATGATGTTGTTTTGATATATTTTGAAGACAACCCGGTTGCTTTTGCCCGAATTGAGGACATTGTCGCTGATTATAAACCGGATTGGTACCATGTCACCCTGTTGATGCTTCAATTGCCGCTGCAAACTGTCACCTGGATATTACGAGATATATATATTGAAGGTGACACTTTCACAATGGGGGGGAAGCGAATGAGACTTGAAAAGGTCAAAGCACCGCCACCACAGTCCACCACCAGTGATGAAGAAGAAGCCACAGTTGTTAATAATCCTGATGACAAACAGCGGGCTTCATCCAAAAAAGCAAGCAAAGGATCAAAATCAAAAGTGGTTTCATTGCAAGATCGAATGAAGCATTAGGATATTGATTTTGTTATTTCAAGCAATTCTGGACAAATTATATGAGCCCAGATATCTGGATTCATCGCAGCGTAGTTTTCTTTACCAAACATTTGGTCTGGATAATACTGATGACATCCTGGAATTTTTCAGCTCAGGATCACAGGATGTCATGACTTTTTTAGACTGGTTATTTTTTCCGGATATCACCTTTCAAAGGCACATTGAGTCCATATTGTCCGGTAAAAGCCTTTCAAAGACCACCCACTCTGCTTTGATAGACCAACTATGTTCAGCTAAAATCACATCAACCATTCAAATAAGTTCACAACAAAATCTAACTATAGTTATTGAACCAGAATTGATCTCGACATTTGTCTTCCGATTGGCTTTGCACCGGTTCATTCCTGATCAATTTCATCAGATTTCCTTTAAAAACGACTTTCAAAAACATTCAATATTTGTTTATCTAAGAAATCAGGCACTTTCATGGACAGATGAACGAGCGGATTTCATTTGTCAAATCATACGCAAGTTTATGGATCGGCCTGAACAATTATTTGACATATTACCCCAAATGTTAATTTTTTGCGGGCACCATCAGTCAAACTTTTTAAGGGCGCTGGAAAAAAAGAAGCAGCAGCTTGTGCAAAATTTGCATCGATTTCAAAATTTACAGGCATTACAGGAAAAGCATAGTATGGAATTTTTGATTTCATCAGGAGTTCGTTCTATTCATGTTGATGTTTCAAACACTGAAAACGAGATTGAAATGATTAATAACATCTTGTGCGATTCATTTATTCTGTAATTTCCATGCTGATTTGAAAATTTCAAATAATAACCCCACATCATCTGGAATGAAGACAGTGAAACGATTCTTTTCTAAAAGAAAAGCCAGATTTTTAACATTGGATACAAACAATACCCGGCCATTTCGTCTGGTGAAATATGTCACATTTACCAGCTTGATATTTGTACTGGTGGGGACATTAATTATGTCTGTACTCATTATGCAATGGGCCCGGAGTATACTATTGTCGAAAAGTGAAGACTATGCACTCTTGCTTGCGGAAAATTTGAACCATCAGATATTTCTTCAATTTGTCGTTCCTGTGGCCATTGAAGTGGGCAAAATTCAACTGAGCAATCAATCTCAATACGAGCGACTTGATCGTGTTGTTCGTGGCACTATTCATAGTTTTGAAGTCGATCAGGTGATTATTTATGACATGGACAATATCATTTCCTATAGCTTTCACAGACAAATCACCGGGCGACGCAATATGGGAGGAATTGGATATTACAATGCACGAACCGGCAAATCGACATCAGTTCTGTTTCAAAAGGGCAATTTTATTGAGCTGATGATTGGCCTGCCCAAATTCAGCAAATTATCAACATATATTCCATTGCGGGCAGAAAAGTCTGTATCTAATATGACTGGCCCAATGCTTGGTATTCTTGAAATTGTTCAGGATTTATCCCAGGACTACGTGGCAGTTTTTCGGTTTAAATTTTTTATATTTATGACCTCACTGACAGTTATGGGCTCACTGTCACTGGCACTTATTTATGTTGTACTCAGAGGTGAAAAAATTATTCGTAAACGAAATGATGAACGCCTGCGATTGGAAGCACAACTTCAGCATTCTGAACGTTTTGCAGCATTAGGCGAAATGGCTGCCGGTGTCTCTCATGAAATCCGCAATCCTCTCGGCATCATCCGCAGTTCAGCGCAACTGCTGAAAAAAAAGATGCTAAAATTTGACATAGACAATCATTTGCCTGATGTTATAATTGAGGAAACTGGCCGGCTTAATGATATTATTACAGATTTCCTGATGATTTCACGACCTGCAAAGCCCAATTTTTCGACCTGCCATATTTTTGATATCATTGAAAAAAATACAGCCTTTTTAAAACCGGAATTTGAAAAATCAAAATGTGAGGTTAAAACATCCTATCAAAACAATCTGCCTCAAATCGTTGCAGATAAGAATTTGTTATATCAGGCTTTTTTGAATCTTCTGATCAATGCCATGCAGGCAATGCCTGATGGCGGTTTAATCAGCATTTCTGTGACAGCGGATTGGGATGATATTTGGATTGTTATTGATGATGAAGGGGAGGGCATTCCCGAAGAAATTTTGAAAAAAATCTGGGATCCTTTTTATACATCAAAAGAGAAAGGGACCGGTCTTGGGCTATCCATTGTTAAAAATATTATTGAGGTCCATGGCGGGGTTATCAGCCTGGAAAATCGATCTGTTGATGGGGCTCAGGCACGTATTCGTCTGCCGGCAAAGCAGCAGGGGAACGCATAAAAAAACAAGTGTTGGTATAAATCTGTATCAGATTTACCCTAAAAATCGCCTGTAATCAATCCCAAGACTTTGCAATATGCTTTGCCCTTTGTATATGGTTTCATTGTATTCATTTTCAGGTACTGAATCATAGACAATTCCGCCACCCACTCGAAATGTCATCTGGTTACCTTTAATCAACAAGGTTCGGATAGCAATATTGGAATCAAAGTATGAACCATAGCTATGAAAAAAAATGGATCCAGTATATATGCCTCTTGTTTCCTGTTCGATTTCAGAAATTATTTCCATGGAACGTATTTTAGGACAACCGGTTATTGAACCGCCCGGAAATATGGCTTTAATCGCATCAATGGGAGTCACCGAGGTCTCCAATAAGCCATCAACAATAGCAATGAGATGATACACATTGTTGTAAGGTTCCAGTCGTTTGAATTCACGCACCTGAACCGAACCCGGACAAGATATCTTGCCCAGATCGTTTCTGAGCAAATCAACAATCATAGCAAGCTCAGCATTGTCTTTTTGAGAATTTAATAAAATGTGCCGATTTTTTTTATCTTCATCAAGGGATTTTCCACGAAATATCGTCCCCTTAATGGGCCGGGTTTCCACATAATTGCCATTACACACGATAAATCGTTCGGGTGATGATGATATGATCTCAATTCCTTCAACATTGAGATAGGCAAAAAAAGGCGCTGGGTTAATTGCAAACAACCGCTTAAAAATAGCGAACCCATCAAATTCACCTGTAATCGTAAATTTTTGAGAAATATTGGCTTGATATATATCACCTTCCCGAATATAACCAATTACTTTATTTAATTTATCAATATAATCAGAATGTTGAATATGCTGATAAATTGATGAAACCACTGTTTTTTTTTGAGGAGAATTTTGGTGATCATATTGAAATGGTGGCATATGGGTGTCAAAATCGTAGCGTGTCATCAATTGTTTGGGGATATCGTAATCAAAAAAAACAGAGTAAAAGCAAATAATTATATCATCAATGGCGTCATTATCAATGCATTGGGGCAGACATTCGATGTAGTGACCACATTCATAGGAAAAATAACCAATAGCGCCCGCATATTTCAAATCAAGGGATTGGTAGATGGAAAAAATTTTTTTCAATAGTGAAAAAATATCCATTTGCAGATGTGTTGTCCGATCAGTTGTTTTCAATGAGATTGTTTTGTTTTTCACCTTGACAATGAAAAAAGGGTTAAAACCAAAAAAAACACGATTGGCACAATCCAACTGTGTGCCACTTAAAAGGCAGGCAAATGAATGACACATTGAACATTCATTCAAATGTGCCATCATTTGATCCCAGGACTTTGTTTGATAGCTGGTATGCACTTTTTTGATTGTTGGAATGAACATATCAGAAAAAACCAGATCAATCCTCGTAAACTATCTCAATATTGGAAAAATATGTATCCAATGCTTGAATAGACAATAGCATTTCTCCCAAATTTTGTTCTTTTGCAGCCAGATTGACATCTTGAGCCATATTACCAAACTTTTCAAATCCAAATGGTTTACCATAACCTTTCATACTGTGGGAAAGAAGTTCAACCTTGGGTAAATCTTCATTGTCAGCCGCTTGTTTTAAAAGATTGAGGTCGTTTCTTGTATTTTCCAAAAATTGGGGGATAAAGCGTTTAATTTTATTTTTAACAGTTACTATATATTTCATTATTATTTTCCTTGAGTATGATGTTGGCTTTTTCTAAGTCTTTTGACGTATTCACATTGAAAAACGATAGCAGGCAGGTATCTTTTGATCGTAGGGTAGGTTCGTCAATAATGCATGTTTTTAATCCTTTGAAACATTTAGAAATTTTATATTTTCCTGCCTGTAAACAATTTTTAAAAGTGTTCAGACATCCTTTGGAATAGATTGCAAATAAAGGCTCATCACCTTTTGCGGTTTTGGGGTAATAGATATCACAGGTATTTCTATATGTCATACACATATACACCAGTAAGTTCTGTGATACAAATGGGGTATCGCAAGCTACAACAAATGCCTGAGGATTGTTTGCATATAACAATCCTGTATATATTCCATTTAAAGAACAATGAGCATCGTAAAAGTCGGGAACAATCATGATATCCCAATTCAAAAAATCATGTGGTGCGCGGGTGACAACAATCAAATCATCAAAATAGGTACGCATCACTGTATAAATTCTGTCAAAAATGGATTGAGATCCCACTTTGAAAAACGCCTTGTTGTTTCCATTCACACGAGAATTTTGGCCACCGGCCAGAATGATACCAGTCATTGGGAATTTCTTTTGCATGTTAAATCCTGAATACAGGTTCCTTTGCGCTTTCTTAAACAACAATATTAACAGGGGTCTGGCAATTTGGGCATTGATTGTTTTCAAGTACAATACTTTGAATACTAAAGCCAAATCGATCAATCAAGAGCTTTCCACATTGATGACAAAATGTGCTTTCCCCTTTATCACCAGGGACATTACCAGTAAAAACATAATGAAGTCCGGCATCCATTCCAATTTGTCGGGCGTGTTGGAGTGTTTTTACAGGGGTTGCCGGACGATCTTGTAAGCGATAAGTGGGGTGAAATCGGCTCAGATGCCAGGGCGTATCTGCCCCCAACTTGCTGACAATAAATTCTGCTGAGTTTTGAATGGTTTCCGGCTGATCATTTAGACCTGTGATAATCAATGTGGTAATCTCAATAAAAACGTTGTTTTCTTTTAAGGTAACAAGATTGTCCAAAACAGGCTGAATTTTCCCGCCACAGTAATTTCGATAAAATTTGTCATCAAAAGATTTTAAATCAATATTGGCAGCATCCAGATATGGGCCGATCATTTTAATGGCATCAGTTGACATAAACCCATTGGAAACAAATACATTTTTAATGTCATGGTCATGGGCTTTTCTGGCGGTATCCAATGCAAATTCAAAATATATTGTCGGTTCTGTGTAGGTGTATGAAATACTTTTGCATCGGTTGTTGATGGCTGTTTGAACCACTTGTTGAGGGGATAATTGCATGCCTGTTATCTGTCCCTGGTCAGATGGCATTTGCGCGATATTGGCATTTTGACAAAAGCGACATTTGAAATTACAGCCCACAGTGGCAACAGAATAACTTTTGGAGCCAGGCAAAAAATGAAACAAAGGTTTTTTCTCAATAGGATCAATATGCTCGGCAATAATTCTGTCATAAACATGGGTGTATAAGATGCCATCCTTATTCTGACGAACATTACAAATACCGAAACGCCCTTTTTGAATGGTGCATTGGTGGTTACACAGATGACAAATCACACGATCATTCTTTATTTTTTCATAAAGCAACGCTTCTTTCATACAGCACCTGCCATTACTTCATGGGCGTTTTCTGATTCAAGGTCCAGGGGACGTAATCGAAATGTAGGAACCAGGATAACACTGATCCCCATGAAGGTACCAAAGGGGCATCGTTGAAGAAATGTACATTGGTCAATCAATTCACCAAACAAATTGTCAGCACCTTCACCCGGTTGTCCGATTGTTTTCCATTCTATGGGAACCTTCCCCAGAACTGATTTCAAATGTCGTTTAATCTCTCCGCTTGTGTAAAGACTGACAGCTGTCACAGGTGTATGTGGAAACATCGCTTTTATTTGAAGCCAGACATCCTTTATGGCAAATTTATTCCAAAGACCAATGAATAATCTGTCCTTGGTCACCCGAGCGGCTTCTTCAAGGGCGCTTCTGTAATCAATGCAAAATTCCAGAGTATTGATCAACACAGAAATGTTAAAACTGTTGTCATCAAAGGGCAATGCTTCTGGATTGCCCAGATGTAAATCAACGCGATTACCAAGATTTGTTTCAGCAGCGTCAATCATGGCTTGAGAAGGATCCAGGCCGGTCACTGTCAGACCTTTTTCAAGAAACCTGAATAGTCGCTGTCCTGTATCACACCCAATCCCCAAGACATGCTCGCCTCGGGCCGGTTGGATCATATCAAACATGAGTCGATTTTCACGTTCAATTGTCATTCGATTGTCGGGATTCCTGTACCAGTCATCAAAAGCGCGCGCATCAGCTTCCTTAAACATATATGTCATCATTGAAATTCTCCACTCTGGTCAGAGAGACCATTTGTTTAAGTTTATAGATAATGAATGAAATAGCCCTCACCTTTACCTTTAATATGCGGCGAAAAAAAGTGGCCCACAGCCGTTGCAAATGTTCGCGTATTAATGGGTTTGGTAATATAACCCGAACATCCCACTTCAAGGGCAGCATCATTATCGTCTTTCATTGCATGGGCAGTTAAAGCGACAACAGGGATTTTATTTGTTTTTTCATCTTTTTTTAACACTCTCGTGGCTTCGATACCATCCATGCCCGGCAAAGCAATATCCATCAGGATCAAGTCTAGATGCTCAGCATCACGTGCTATTTCAATGCCATCTTCAGCGTTTTCTGCTTTTAAAACTTGATATCCGGCAATTTCCAGAAGATCGGTTGCCATTTCCATATTCATCTGATTGTCTTCAATAATTAAAATGGTCTTTTGTTTCATAATATCAGTCCTTTTTGCTCAAATCGGTTGATACTAATGAAGTCCTTGGGGTAATGCCATTAATCTCTCGTGTGACCCGGCAACGTATAGGTTGTACAATTGCCGGATGCACATTTCCTTGTTTCTGAATTGACTCCCGAAGGTCCCCCACCTTGACCAATGGAATAACTGGTTTTACTCATCACTCTTTCAAATTCTTCTGATGAACATTTGGGACATTGCATTTTTACAGTATCATTTGAATTCATCACAAGAATTTCAAAGAATTCATTACATTGATTACATTTAAATTCATAAAGCGGCATAGTTTTTCCTCAATAAAAAAACAGTAAAGTTAAAAATAATATACCTTGATTCTTTTTCAAAATCAAAATTTTTTTCATTTTTTATTTTTGTTCCTGAACTTTAACCGAGTATTTTTTCAAAAAAAACGATGGATGATATGACATTTTAGCCTTTCTCAATCCAGGATCTCCAAGGTCTTGCTCCCGATTTACCCACCTGTGATCGGCATTATGGAATAAAAAAAGCTGATTCATTGCCTGATATACACCTTTGTACAAGGGACATCCTTTTTCAAAATGAATAATAATCATATCATCAGAAAATAATTCCGCAACAGTATATGCAGTGACCAACTGATTCACAAAAATCACACCGCCACAAATATTGTCAAACAGACGATATGAACGTAAAACATTGGCAATTGCTTTATTTTCAGATGCCAATGTTTCATCAGATTCGCAATTGCGCCAAGTACACCAGTCTTCCTGTAGGGCTAATGTTTCATCAATACGTTCGGTATTTAATGAAAAGTACTGATAATCATACTTTTTGATAAACTGATTCAACAGGTTCTTTTTTTTATGATAGCGGTTGCCACGAAGATTGATCAGGTCTGATGCTTCATAAATATAATCCCAGTTATTGCGCTCTTCAGTGATTTCCAGACGCAATCCGCCACAATCTTTCCAGATTTCAAGTAATTTTTCAGGAACCCTTGTAAATGTTGCAGGCAAATGTATCTGCTTAAATACCTGTGGCCAGCTCACATTTTTCCAATCTCCCACAGGTGCCCAGAATTTGGGTTGGGGCAATTGTTGTTTCAGCCAGATCAGTGGTTCTGTAAATCGCCATGTCAACTGATATTCCCCGGCCCACCCACAGAGATTGACAAAGCTGTAATCCGATGTTTTTTGGGGAGTAAGGGATAAATGCTTTAGATAGTCTTGTTGTTGATTCAGATCGATGAGAGATTCATCTGAAATCATATATTCTCCTATTTAGATTTTTTTCATTGATTTTCACAACAAATGAATTAAATATCACATAACAAGGAAAAATCAAAATGAAAATCTGAAAAAAGCAGGGAATATGATGAGAGATCCGCTTATTTTTGTGAATATGTTTGCATTTATGCATTCATTTTATTATAAATAAAGAAAACCTCAAGGAACAACAAGGATATAACATGACCGGCAAAGTATACCTACTTGGTGCAGGTCCTGGCGATCCAGGACTCATTACACATAAGGCAATGGAATGCATCCAAAATTGTGATGTTATCATTTACGACTATCTGGCATCCCCAGCGCTGTTGTCAATATCAGACAGACAAACCGAACAGATATACGTGGGAAAGAAAGGCGGCGATCACACGATGAAACAGGAACAGATCAATCAGTTAATTATTGATAAAGCACGTGAAGGTCTGACAGTATGTCGTCTCAAAGGTGGAGACCCTTATATTTTTGGCCGAGGCGGCGAAGAAGTTGAAGTGTTAAAGGCTCACAATATTCCATTTGAAGTCGTACCGGGGATCACATCGGGTATTGCAGCGCCTGCGTATGCAGGGATTCCCTTGACCCATAGAAAAATGACATCCACACTGGCCTTTGTAACCGGTCATGAAGATCCAACCAAAGCAGAATCCAGCATTCATTGGCCATCCCTGGCAAAGGGGATTGGCACCCTTGTCTTTTATATGGGCGTCAAACAACTTCCTGGCATTGTTGAACAACTGATCAAACATGGTAAGCCCAAAGAGACACCTGTGGCACTCGTTCGCTGGGGCACAACATCAAAACAGCAAACAGTTACCGGTCAACTGTCCAACATTGTAGAGATTGTTCAGACAACAGGATTGAAAGCACCTGCAATAATTGTCGTTGGAGAGGTTGTCTCACTCCGGGACCAGCCTGGTTGGTTTGAACAAAAACCCCTATTTGGTAAAACCATTGTTGTAACACGCGCACGTCGTCAGGCCAGCGATCTGGTCAAACAGTTGAGTGATTTAGGTGCGGAATGTATTGAATGCCCCACAATCCAAATTGTGCCGCCTGATAATAATGCGCCCATGATACAGGCCATTGAGCAGATATCCGATTATCATTGGTTGGTGTTTACCAGTGTCAATGGTGTATTGCAATTTTTTAATCGCTTGTTTGATATGGGCAAAGATGTTCGCATACTGTCACATTTGAAATTCTGCACAATCGGTCCAGTTACAGCCCGAAAATTAATGGACTATGGCATAAAAACAGACATTTTACCTGAAACCTATCGGGCAGAATCAGTGGTTCAGGCTTTTGAACAAACATCCATGGCGGGAAAGCGTGTTTTATTGCCCCGAGCAAAGGAAGCACGCTCTGTGTTACCTGATGCTCTAGACAAAATGGGCGCTATTGTTGATGAAGTTACTGCATACCAGACTATTGCGGTTTCAGGACATGATTCATCAGTTGCTTCTCGAATTCAAAATGCAGATATTGACATGGTGACCTTTACCAGTTCATCAACTGTTATCAATTTTTGCAATACTTTTCCAGATAGTGTGAATAACTCGACTTTTCTAAATCAGGTTGCCATTGCATCCATTGGCCCAATAACATCTGATACTGCCCATCAAAAAGGGCTGACTGTTTCCATTGAAGCAGAGGAATATACGATTCCAGGTCTTGTTCAGGCCATTGTCAGTTACTGGCGTAATGAAAATAACATATCATCCAGGCAAAAACAACTGGCCTGAGTAAGGAGACATTCGTGAAAAAACTTCACAAGCTTAATTTGGGTTGTGGTAATGATATCCGACCTGGATACATTAATGTTGATAAATTTGGTAACCCACCATTTAAGTTTGATTTAGAAACATTTCCATGGCCATGGAAAGACAATAGTGTTGTTGAAGTATTACTGATTCATACACTGGAACATTTGGGACAAATCCCAGAAACCTATTTCAACATTATTAAAGAAATCTATCGTGTTTGTGTTACTGGTGCATCAATTCATATTCATGTTCCTCATCCTAGAAATGATGATTTTTTTACAGATCCCACACATGTCAGGCCAATTACTCCTGATGGTATTGGTATGTTTTCAAAAAAAAACAACCTGGACTGGATTCAAAAGGGATATCCCACAACGCCTTTAGGAATTTATCTTGATGTTGATATTGAAGTGATAAAAGTGAGTATTGAACCAGAAAAATACTGGAAGCGGAAACTTCATGCAAAAGAAATTACAGAAGATGAACTTTTTCAGGCAATTAAACAATTTAATAATGTTGTCAACTCAGTCATGATACATGCCATTGTTCATAAATAAGTAAGCGATCATAAATCTTCGGGTAGATCGTAGTAATCGAGATCCAACCAATTTCCGAAACCAATGTAGGGGCGAACCTTATGTTCGCCCGCCGAACAAAAACCAGTATCAAACCTATGAGCAAAACCAATGTAGGGGCGAAATTTATGTTCGCCTGCCGAACAAAAACCGATATCAAACCTATGTTCGAAAATGAATTAGAAACGTTTGCCACGGACATAGGTTCGCAAACGATTGTTGTTCGGCGGGCGAACATAAGGTTCGCCCCTACATTGGTTTCGGACATTGGCTGGATTTCGATTACTACGATCTACCCGAAAACTTATGATCGCTTACTTACAAGGAATGCTTGATCTCTGCAATTGCAAGAACAGCGTAGTACAGCAAGGCAGAAATAATGCCCCGGTTATAGCTATAAAAATCTATCAATGCAAAATTGCGGCAAAGCCGCGACCGCCTGGGGTTGAAACCCCAGGCTATTATCTGACGTCCCTATCGGGACTTATAGTGTCTTGTTATAAGGTGTCTTTCCGGCAAGTATGCTTGACTTGTGGCTTATTCACAATCCCGCTTGCTAACACGCGCGGCTCTGATACCAGGCACGCTAATAAATCAGAGCCGCGCGTTACCGAATCAGAGCCGCGCGCGTTAGCAAGCGGGATTGTGAATAATTCATAAATCAATCAGTCAAGCACGATTACCGAAAGGACACAGTTATAAGATGCTCATTCGTTTGATTACAACAGATCTTTTAAATATAACACTTTAAGTCCCTTTAGGGACGACAGAGAATAGCCTGGGGTTTCAACCCCAGGCGGTCGCGGCTTTGCCGCAACTTTGCATTGATGGATTTTTATAGCTATAACCGGGGCATTATTTCTGCCTTGCTGTACTACGCTGTTCTTGGGGTTGCCGAAATCGAGCATTCCTTGTATGAAATTCACTTCCCCTAAACTGTACATACGCCCCGCACAAACGTTAGGCTAATCTAAAATTTCTCGAAGGGCACTGTGTTCCCCATAGCTGTCAGGCTAAGACAAACTCGCTCCAGTGCTCTGCCTGGGAACGAGCACTGGAGCGAGTTTGTCTTAGCCTGACAGCTATGCTGTGTTCCCCCAACTTGTACATACGCCCCTTTCTTTGGTATAATGCTGGTATAAAAATTGCTATCAAAACATTTTATGAGATCAGTAATAGAAAGCATAGAAAATAATTGTCAAGTAAGCCGGCGGCAATTTATGAAATACTCATTTAATGCTGCATCCATTGCAAGCATGCCGGGTCTTTTCGGTTGTGCCGCCTTTTCCAAAGGTCTGCCTTATATTGATTCAAGCCGACCATTTATATTGAAAAATGTTCGGATTATCGATGTTATCACCGGAGAAGTTCTAGAAAATCACTGCATTCAAATGCAACAAGGAAAAATTACTGAAATTTTTCCAGTACATGATTCCATTGAGCCATCCATTGAATGCATGGATCTAAAAGGTCGATATGTCTGCCCAGGACTGATTGATGCCCATTGCCATTCAACCATTACATCGGTGTTTGCATTTCATTTTTTTTCAGCATGGCGTCATCTCAGGCAACAACAGGCCAATTTTAGATTATGCATTGAATCTGGAATCACTACGATTCGAGATGTCGGTGCCATGCGATGGGCCCTTGAGTGGTATATTGAACGTATTCAAAATGAGTGGATTCCAGGGCCACGAGTGATTTACTGCAATGCAATGCTCAATATTAAAGGGGGGCATCCTGAAGTCAACCCCACAGATATCAGCTACTTTGCGAATGCAGCAAAACCATTTATTGGTATCCCTACTGTCGATTTTGAATCCATTGATGAGCTAAAACTGGCTCTACAACAAAATAGCCAAAGGTCGTCATTTATCAAGCTGACAGTAGATCCCATTTCCGCATTTTGTAAAGCAGACCTGAAAATTCCTGTTTATACTGATGCCCATTTGAAAATTATTTTCGATTTTGCAGAAAAAAACAACCTTCCAGTAATTTGTCATAATATGGACAAAGTTGCCTTTGATCGAATGATCCAATACCCTGTTCATTCTCTTGAACATGTTGTAACAGATGCATATCTGTCTGATCAAAGGGTTTCCGATTTTTCTAAAAAAAACATTGCAGTCATTCCAACCCTGACTGTCGGGCAATCATTTAGCAGTCATATAATGTTTGATAAATTTCCCACCAGGTACAAGAGTGATTTTATTGAAAATGAAATTAAAATTCGTCAACACTATCTGGAGAATGAAGCATATCAGCATATTGACAGCAGTTTTCATGCCCTGAACCAGGATACAATGAAATATTACCAATCTGTGGGTTGCAAAAATATGTGGGAACAAAAGATCTTTTTAGGGAACCCTGATAAGACATTAGGCCTTCTCAAGTATGGCACAGAGAATCTAAAAAAATTCAAAGATGCCGGAGTATTAATTGGGGTCGGCATGGATGCTGGCATGCCATTTTGTTATTTTGGCAGTCTATATAGAGAATTGGAATTGCTATCTCGTGTAGGCTTTACAAATCATGAAATTCTTCGGGCGGTTACATACAATAATGCAAAGATATTGAATATGTCATCAGAGATCGGGCATATATCAAAAGGGAAATATGCAGATCTGGTTGTTTATGATAAAAACCCTTTGGATGATATTCGGGTGTGCCGGTCGCCGAAAATGGTGTTAAAGGATGGAAAAATTGTGATTTCAAAATTACAATATTCTTGAAAAAATAATCCCCCAAAAACTTGTAATTGTTTGACATATGCCTGGAAAGCTGCTAGGGAATGTTTTACACATAACATCCTCACTTATTACCTTTTAAATGAATGAATCAATCAATACTGGGGAATCTCAATCCAATGCCAACAAAACATATTAACTTAGACCATGGAAGCGGTGGAACTGCCAGTCATCGTCTGATTACAGGCTTATTCTTACCTGCTTTTGATAATCCCATCCTCCGGAAACTGGATGACAGTGCACAATTAACAATAGGATCTACGCGAATTGCATTTTCCACAGATACATTCATTGTCCATCCTTTTTTCTTTCCAGGTGGTAATATTGGCGATCTTGCAATAAATGGTACAGTAAATGATATTGCCATGAGTGGGGCAAAACCGCTATACTTAAGTGTTGGATTGATCATTGAGGAGGGCTTCACTTTAAATTCTCTGGAGTTAATACTAAACAGCATGAAGACCGCCGCAAAAAAAGCGAATGTTCAAATTGTAACAGGTGATACAAAAGTTATGCCATCGAAAGCCCTTGATGGTATTGCAATCAATACATCCGGTTTGGGCATCATTGACTCAAATTGTCATATTTCAGCCAGTTTTGCCCAAGCTGGGGATAAAATTCTCATTAGTGGAACTATTGCTGATCATGGTATCACTGTTTTGACCCAGCGGGAAAATCTTCAAATTGAAGGTGATATTCAATCTGATACAGCCCCTTTAAATGATCTGGTTTTGAACTTAATTTCAAAATGTCCGGATATACATGTGTTAAGAGATCCCACACGTGGTGGAATAACCGCCGCTTTAAACGAAATTGCCAGTCAATCTCGGGTTGAAATTGAAATTTTAGAAGATGCGGTTCCTATCAGGCCACAAGTTGCAGCATGTTGTGAATTGTTAGGCCTTGATCCTTTTAGTATCGCCAATGAAGGAAAATTGATTGCTTTCGTGCCTGAGTCATCGGTTGAAAGGGCGTTGTCTCTGATGAAACAACATCCAATGGCAAAAGATGCTGCTGTAATAGGCTCTGTGATATCTGATTCAAAACCCCTTGTGTATGTTAAAACATCTATTGGTGGCAGACGATTATTACATATGCCGGTGGGTGATCAAATGCCGCGTATCTGCTAGTAATTGGGGTCGGACCAGGGGGGCAAGCATAAGGTTCGACCCAACATTGGTTTTACCGGCAATTTGGGTTACACTCCATGGAAGATGACAAAGCCTATTGGGACACCACTTTATGATAAAAAAACACCAAACTGGCCTAAAAATAATAGTAAAAATATTTTTTAGACGAGAAGAATGCGTCCCAATGTGAGAAGTCCTCGTTTATGCGTTCCCACGCTGACGCTTGAAAATGATAAGGCATGAAATTTCAAGTCTCCATACAAATAATTTATAAACCATATATCTCGAATATTCCTTGAATTCCAGTTGAAAAGCTGATACATAAATCAGAAATTATTAAAAATTCGCCTGATTATGAGAAAACAAATCAGGAAAATTATTTTTAGAACTAAATTAAGCACGAAAAGCTTCTAAATTTTTGACACAAAAGTTTGGAACCTGTCGCGCTAAGACGAAAGGGGATTTATAATGAGCAATGTAAAAACAACCAAATGCCCGGGATGTCAACAATCCTATCGCATTCCTGTATCAAAAGAGGGAAAGACAGCATCTTGCAAAAAATGTGGTCAAAAATTTAAAATTCAATTTGACTCAACGGCTGCAACACCCAAAAAACAAGATGATCAACCCAGGCCAACTGCCAAAAAAGAAACGCCCATATCTGCCCCGGAAGAACAAAAAGCCCCTGCCTCACCAGAGCCAGAAACGACAGAAACGAAGTCTGAATCCCCCTCACAAGATGCTGTCCCTGGTGAATCTTCAGAAAAAGAAGCTTATGACTCTATAACCGATGCCAGCACTTCAGATGTTACTTCACCATCTGAACAGGCACCGGAAACGCCGGAAACGCCGGAAACGCCGGAAACGCCGGAAACGTCTGACAATCCTGAAGCCCCCCCAGAAAAACCAAAAGAGAAGAAAACAATGCTGGAATATGATTCCAGCTATCGTCCCCTTGACCCGGATACCTTAATGGAATCATTAGATATTGTTGTCTCCGAAGATAAACTTCAAGCCCACCTGGTTGTCAAAAAACCCCTGGATCGTGATACAACTTACAAAGATATTCATTATTTTTTGGTTGAAAAGAAAGTTTTATTCGGTGTTGCTGATGAAGGCAAAATTAAGAATTTTCTAAAAAAGAAACTGTTGCACAACCGACCCTGGCTCATTGCTGAAGGCAAATCACCTGTTGAACCCACAGATGGAGAGGTGAGTTACTTGTTTGACATTGATCCCCTTAAAAAACCGGTACAGGAGGAAAACGATTCAAAAGAACGTATTGATTTTAAAGATCGCGGTGAAATGCCATATGTGACCATTGGCGACCTTGTGGCTGAACGTAAACCGGGTCTACCAGGAGTTCAGGGGATGGATGTCTATGGGGCGCAAATTAAAACGAGAAAAGCCAAACAAGCCACCTTGAGAACCGGTGAAGGCGTTGAATTGTCTTACGATAAACGTCTGGCAAATGCTAAAATTAATGGTATGCCAGTCCTCCAGGTTGAACGAAATCAGGAGAAAGTGATTGTTGTCCCTGAATATTACATCAAAAGTGATGTGAACATGAAAACTGGAAATGTTAAGTTCAAAGGCCCGGTTGTGGTTAAAGGCACTGTGGAAAGTGGATTCTCTGTGACTTGTGCTACCTTGTCAGCCAATGAGATCATGAAAGCAACCATTGATGTTGAGGGTGATGTTCTCGTTGCTGGTGGCATTATCGGCGCAACAGTCCGAAGTAAAGGCAAGGTCGAAGCAAAATTTATTAAAGGTGCGACCATTGAGTCATTTAGCAATGTAACATCACCTGGCGGCATTATTGACTCAAAAGTGTATACCAGTGGAGAATGTATTGTTGAAAAAGGGAAGATTCTCAATTCACAGGTGTGTGCATACCAAGGCGTATCCACTCGCGATATTGGCTCTCACACATCGCCTGAATCGACACTGACTATTGGCGTTGATCCATCTCTTTTAAAACAGGTATCACAACTTGAAGTTGATCTTGCTCAAAAGAAAAAGGATCTTCAAACATTTAAAGAAGAAAACAAAGTACCAGAAGATGTTGCAGAACAACTTGAACAACTCATTGCAAAAATAGATCCATTGAAAGATTCTGTGGAAAAAACTGAAGCCATTCGCCCCTCATTGGCACAAAAGCTGGAAGCTGTTAAAAAGAAAGCGAATAAAAAGGAACTTCAAAAAACTATCAAAACTATCAAAGAAATTGAAACAAAATATCAGGCAGCCAAAGAGAATCTGGCCAGACTGATCCAGGAGCGTGAAAAACTTGAAAAGGAACTGGGCGAACTCCCGCAAATGGAAGCTGAAATTACTGAACTGGAAAAGAAGCTTGAAGAGGTTAAAAATCTTATTTCAGATGATCGACAAACCGCTCCAATCAAGGTACATGGGACAGCTTATCGCAGCACCATTATCAAGGGTGTCCATGCGGAGCTTGAATTGAGAGATGATGAAAAGAAAGTCATTTTTCAGGAAATTTATAAAGTTGATGAAGAAGATAAAGTGGAATCAGTTATTGCTTCAGAACCATTAAAAGAAAAGGGAAAATAGTTTGGAGCCCGCAGGATCTTATCATTATGGATCCTGCGGGGATATTGGATTTGTTCACATTATAGCAGACTTTCATTCAAGTGCATATGCATTTGAGATACCATCCGGGACCATGTTTTTTGGCCAACTGACACACTATCAATGATTAAATGATTAAATATATGTTCTTTTCCTGTAAGATTTTCAATATAGCAAATTTTCCATTGATCCAGATCGTTCGATTCTACAAGTTGTGCCAGACCATCCACATAAATAAATTCATCTGCCTTATCCACAAATATGAGTATAGGAACATTTGTTTTTGACAGATTTGATTGATGAAAATGGGATATGGTTTCAAACAACACGTTATATGCAGCAATAGGAGTACCATCATTGGATCGATAATCAACAGGTGTTGCACTGGGCACAATAAAATTAGAAAAAAATGATAGCATTTTTAATTGAAAGCAATAAGGCTTGATCGTCAGTGCTGGTGCAAATAATATCAACCGGTCAAATTGAACATGCTGCTGTGATGCAAACAAATCCATCCCCAAGAGCCCACCAATAGAAAAGCCAACAAAATAAAAAGGCACATTCTTTTCAATGGATTGTAAATGAGCAATTTCATATGCATTGGCAATTTCAGTATGCCACGTTTTGTAGGTAACATCCTTAAAAGCGTCCATTCGAGCAATCGCATCGTTTTTATCTGAATGCTTAGCATAATTATTACCATGCCCCTGTAAAGACACCCCAAACACTTCTATGCCCATATTGCCAAGAACTTTAGTTATTTCTAACATTTTTATGGGCTTGACATTCAATCCATGAACAACCATTGCAACACCGGTTAGTTTTGCTGAATAGTGCCTGTATCGGGTTAATGAACGATTGATAGTTTGTATGTCAAATGAATTGAGTGTTTTTTGCGACCTTTCATTGGCAAGCCTGTGATTTGGATGCTGATATAACAGCGCTGCCGCAGATATACACCCCCAAATACATACTGAAAAGAAAATACTTAATAAAATGATGCATTTTATTTTGTTTCTCATTTTATATCACCCCTTTTTTAATTTATGACTTACTATTATTGAAAAGTCTGACAGTTTGTCAATAAAAAAATCACAAAAAACTAACATTTTGGTGAGATTTTCATTTATGGCAGATGGTCAGAGTAAAATAAATGTCCAAGATTTAATTTTACTCTGACCCAATCCTATTTATGATGATATCAATAGTTAATAAATGTGCCCCCTTTTTTTTGAAATAAAGATAAAATTGTGCAATAGTTTCTTTCAGAAAAAGAAATCAACGAGCGTATCCAATGGATGGGGGAAGCAAAAACCGGAATCAAACCTATGGTCGAGATCGAACGTAGGGGCGAACCTTATGTTCGCCCTCGAACAAAAAACCATTATCGAACCTATGGTCGAGAATATATATAAATCGTTCGCGCATAGGTTCGATACCGGTTTTTGTTCGAGGGCGAACACAAGGTTCGCCCCTACATTCATTTTCGGACATATGCTCAAAAAATATATTCCAGATAATATTCACAAAGCGATTGTATTTGTTGGCATGGGATGAACCGGTAAGACCTGGGCAATGTAAGGGGTCATAAGTTTTCGGGTAGAAAAAAGTTCGTTCTACTGAAAATGCTCGACCGCCTGGGATTAACATCCAGGATGCATCTTCTTTGATAAGTATCATAATATATACTTCATCAAGGGCATCAAATTCATCAAGAATTAATATAACAGGTTTGCTGAAATATTTTTTGAAAAGAGTTCAGAAAAATGCGTCCATTTTTGAATAACTGATATTACCTGTCTGTCGGGGTGCCCATATCGTGATGTAATGCCCACCTTTTCAGGATTGCCGATGAGTTGATTCATTGCATGATGAATAATTTCTGTTCGTGGGCATGATAATGTTCATCGGTGTCAATTGGGCCGTATGATGTGAATTGTCGCATG
>Ga0272440_1000831_pt1 | contig 26010 bp, 20 predicted proteins | sample SSMMMBAug17_FD_192440 | JGI IMG/M metagenome (GOLD analysis project Ga0272440, IMG submission 192440) | Marine sediment archaeal communities from Little Sippewissett salt marsh, Falmouth, MA, United States - SSM-MMB-Aug17 | ecosystem: Environmental > Aquatic > Marine > Wetlands > Sediment ...
CACAAGTACATCTGAAAACTTTCAAAATCCGCCATAGGTTTTTCCTCCAGAACGCCATTATTCCATTCATAACTTATATCAGACAAATCATAGTATTTCTCCCAATAGTCTTTTTCAGATATATATGGTGATTGATTATGTGATGAATAGTCCCTGTTCAAATAGGGGCGATAACCGTTGCTATTATAAAAAGCAGATTGATCTTTTAACTGAGGTTTAGAATATCGTTGAACAGGGACTTGCATAATAAATCTCCTTCTTAATCTTTAGGATACTTTAAATTGCGAAAGCATTTTCTTAATGTTCTCAACAAAATTATTCAACTCAATAGCATTCCCGTCGACATCTGTACTCCTTACAGAAACATCTCCTGTTGCTCTGTTCAATTCAGAAATATCTTTTGCAATATCCGATGCAAATCTTGAGGCCTGTGACACATTTTTGGTAACTTCTTTGATACCTTCTGATGCTTGAATAACACTATTGGCTATTTCTTGGGTGGTTGCCGATTGATGATCTACAGATGAAGCAATTGTGGTTACGATTTCATTAACATTGTTAATAACCTCTAAAATATTTCCAATTTGACTGACCGTTGAATCAATAGCACCTTGAATGCTCATAATTTTTTCTTTGATTTCATCGGTTGCCAGACTGGTTTGTTTGGCTAACTCTTTAATCTCATTCGCAACAACCGCAAAACCTTTTCCAGCTTCCCCTGCACGGGCAGCTTCAATCGTTGCATTTAATGCCAGCAGATTTGTTTGTTCTGAAATATCGTTAATTGTTTCGGTCACAATAGTGATTTCCTGCGCTGATTTTCCCAATGCATTAATTTGAACCGATGCATTCTGCGCTTGTGAAACAGCATCTTCTGTTATTTGACGCGCTTTATCTGTATTTCGAACAATATCGTGAATTGTGGTTGTCATTGACTCGGCTGAATCGGCAACAATGGACACATTTGTTGAAGTTTCTTCGACTGCTGCCGCAATAGAATCCATATTATTGCTCATTTCTGAAGCTGATCTTGACGCATGATCTGATTTTTTCTGGGTATCATTGACATTTTCAGAAAGCCCAACAGAAATATCCCTTAGCTTATTGGATGATTCTTTTAAATCATCGCTGGCTTTCAGAATATCAAGGATCATTTTTTTGAGATTTAATGACATTTTATTTAAAAATCCAATCATATGACCAAATTCATCATCTTGTTGAATCTTAATCGTTTGTGTTAAATCGCCATTGGCAATATTTCCAACCAGTTTATTCGATTGCTCAAGGGGATAAATAACTGATTTTTGGGTAAAAATCCAAACAATTGAAAGAATGATCAATAAAATAACTGTTGCCCAAAAAATTCTTTTCATAGCAGAAGCTCTTACATGTTCTTTTGATTCTTTTAACGAAGATATTATTTCAAAAGCACCATGAATTTCACCTGCTCTCCATCCTTCGCGTTTTTTCCCTAATGGATCTAAAGATCCTATTGGATCTCCATGACAGTATAAACAATCCTTGGTTAATCGAATGGATCGAAAATAACGTATCTGATCATCTTCTTTGATAACCATATCATCGAGATTATTTTCTTGTAATTGTAATAAGATTTTGCGTTCTAAAGCAGTTGGCTCATTTTGTGGATTACGAGGATTTATTTTGGGAACACGAAATTGATAGCCCAGGGTATCAGCATTTTGCTGTGCGGTATTAATTGCTGAAATAACAGGAACAGCCTCTAATATCGAAGATGCATCCAACTGATCGAAAGGTTTAACTACTTTAAGATCAATTTTTCTGGCCATATCAATTCGTGAAGCTTCAGCCATCAATACCACTGTTTTGCTTTTGCTCAATATGGCCTGTTCGGCAGATTGTTGGATTTCAGTAATGATGCTCTGAACCAGCATGAATGAAACAATAATAAGACCTATTGTTGACATGCCAATAATTTTCCATTTGACGCTAATGTCTTTAATACTCATGTTCACTCCTTAATCTCGAAATATTTAATAATTCAACACATTAGAATTAATGTATCGGTTAAATCGATCAATTTTGGGGTTGTCGATAATTTTTTCTCTTGGGGTTAAATTAAACCTAAAACTATACCCGATTTCCAAACTAATTCGATTTTCAGTCTGATTGTCTTTGAAATGCATCATGTTTCGAATTTGAAAATTGATTCCAGAAAACGAATTCAAAAAAAAAGTTGTTCCAGCGCCAAAACAAACAGAAAGTGATGTATCATTGGCATTATTGCCAAAGCTTTTATTGCGATCATAGCCAATCATACCTAAACCAGCAAACAGACCTGTTTCATGAAAAATTATTTTTTGGTTCATGACTGCACTTTTGCCATAAAAAGGTCTGAACCATAATTGTGAATGAACCATATAGGTCAGTTCATCATAAAAAGTTGGCGTTATTTCCAAAGATTTTTCAATATTATTTTTTAATGATTTTTCCTGATTAAACATCCATTCAGCCCGAAAGACCTCCCATGAAAGAAAATCATTAAAATGATAAACATAATTGGCACCTAAACCAAATGAATCATAAAAATCATCATCCGGTATGTATGAGATTAAAAAGCCAGCTTCATGATAGCGGTGAAAAATTTTTTCCTGTACGACATAAATGCGATCTTTTTGGCTGGATTCTTCATCAGTTTTTGCATTTAAACTGCTTGAACTACTATATAAAATACAAATGCTCAGAATAGTGATCAAAAACGATTTCATTGTTCAATCTTTCTGTCTGACAGGCGTAGATTTTAACCATATGACAGGAACAGCCTGGTTATCATATTGTAATTGCCATTTATCGGATGACTGAGATGTTATCAATGTAACATCAATATTTCTTTTACCACTTAAATCGGGATATTTGGAGCGAATTTTTACAATATCTGCATTTTCCAAAAAATAGTGAAGAATGTCAATTTCTTTTTCAATGGTATCGATGGCTTCAGATGTTGATTGAGAAATATTTTTAAAATATCGTGAAATAGAACGTTCATATTTTTTTTTGGCAGCCGTGTGAATACAATGCTTTTTGAGTGATAACAAAATATTCATTGATTAAACCGCTTGATCGGTAATTGTTTGTCTAAAAATGACATTAGCTTTTTAGAGCAGGCATGAACCTGGTAAAAATCAATTCCGGTTTGAATCCCCATATCAGAGAGTAAGTATACAATGTCTTCAGTACACAAATTGCCAGATGCCCCAGGAATAAAAGGGCATCCACCCAAACCACCAAAAGCTGTGTCAAAGTTTGATACCCCATAGTCCAGGGCAGATAGTAGATTCACTTTAGCAAATCCATATGTATCATGTAAATGAAGAAAAAAAAGATGTGGGTTGATCGTTGGCAAAATGGCATCAAGCATTTTTTTGATCTGTGATGGCATGGCCATGCCAGTTGTGTCAAATAAGCCAAATCGGTCAACCTCTAAATCCAGTATTTCTTGTGTCATATCCAACACTCTGGATTCAGGAATTTTTTCATTGAATGCAGATCCAAAAGCACATTGAATACCGGCATGAACATGAAGGTTTAATACATGTGCTTTTTGGATCATTTTTTTCATTGTTTTTCGAGCATCACTAAGATTCATACCTGTATTTTTCTGACCATGAACAGGATCCGCTGAAATAGAAATGTCCACATGTTGAATACCGCAGTCAGCGGCGTTTTCAACGCCTCTGACATTCAAGGCCAACACACTGAATACAGTTGTTGAATTGTTTAAATTTGATAACGCAAGACATAATTCTCTGGCATCGGCCATTTGTGGAACCAGATGCCGAGAAACAAAAGAGGTGACTTGAATATGGTTAATACCGCATTGAATCAGTTGAGTCAGTATATCAAGTTTTACTGATGTTGGAATGAGCTTGAGTTCATTTTGAAGTCCATCTCTAAGACCAACTTCTGTAATTGTTACTTTCTGAGGAAACGATCTCATATGATGACAACTTTTTTAACATATCGAACAATTTCTTCTGGTTCATCCATTACCTGAAGAATATCGATGTCATTTTTACTCACGCAGCCATTGGGTAACATCTGGTCTTTCACCCAATCAATCAGACCTTTCCAGTAATCTGTATTAACCAGTATAACCGGTAATGGTTTGATACGTTGGGTTTGAATCAGGGTAACTGCTTCAAAAAGTTCATCAAGCGTACCAAAACCGCCGGGTAGAATAATATATGCCATTGCATATTTGACAAACATAAACTTTCGAATAAAGAAATACTTGAATTCTAATTTCATGTTTGCGTAGTCATTTGGGATTTGCTCCATTGGCAGCTTAATATTCAATCCAATAGATGTTCCTCCTGCGTTTGCAGCCCCGCGATTGGCCGCTTCCATAATACCGCCACCACCACCGGTTATAACAGCAAAGCCTTCTTTGACAAATCTTTCCGAGATATCAACCGCAATTTGATAATTGGATGAGTCGGGTGTCAATCTGGCAGAACCAAAAACGCTGACTGCAGGCCCGACATCTTGAAGATTTTCGATCCCTTCAACAAATTCACCAATTATTTTAAATAATCGCCAGGAATTATGTGTGTTAAAATTATCAAGAAGAAATTGTTTGTCCATTTGTTTGACTTTCATAGTTTTTCTTTCGTTTTCGTTGAAAAAAGCGTTGTAATATGCCTTTGCACTCTTTTTCAAGAATGCCTTTGGTCACTTTTACAGAGTGGTTCAAACGTTGATCACAGTCAATTGGATATAGTGATCCACACCCCCCCCATTTTAAATCTCTGGCTCCAAAAACCAGGCGTTCAATTCGCGCATGAATGATAGCCCCCATACACATGATACAAGGCTCAATCGTTACATATAAAGTGGTTCCTGGTAATCGGTAATTATTGACCTTTTGAGACGCTTTCCGAATGGCTAAAATTTCAGCATGTGCTGTTGGATCAGCAAGGGTTATGGTTTGATTATGGGCACAGGCTAAAATCTTTTGTGAATGAACCAAAATTGCTCCTATAGGCACCTCATCAATCTGTTCAGAACGAATAGCTTGTTCTATTGCCAGTTGCATGTAATTGAAATCATTCATTGTTATTGAATTACTTTAAGATTTTTTCATAAAGATTTTCATTAAAGCCAACAATAAACGTCTTTTTTAATTGTAATGTGGGCACTCTGAGATTACCACTTGTCCCTAAAATATTTTTCAAAATGATTTCTTTGTCATCTTTTTGAGGATCAAAGTCTTGCACTTTTTTGCCTTTGGCTGTAATCAGTTTTTTTGCGGAATTGATTAATTCCCATGCAGCATCACTATCAATTTTTTCTTTGCGTGCATCAGCCTTTTGGTTGATTGTGATATGATTTACGTCAAGAAACTCTTGAGCTTTTTTGCCTGAGTTTCAACCTTTTCGAAGATAAGCCCAATCAATTTTCATTCAAACCTCCTTAGGAACCACTATTGATAACAATCATTAGAATCTAACATTATCAACTTTAATCGGCAACCAAATTTTTTCCGATTATATGGGATTTAGAGGGGCATAGCCTGTTCTTCAAACCAGCCAAGAGAAGCGTATCTATTTGAATAGATCCAAATCAGACTGGAAGTAAAACAACATTTTTCAAGCCCTGTTCATTTCTGGCTCTTTTCCATCGATTTTCAAAATTGGGCGTTAAAACAATTTGGGCAATAGCCGACAATGCTCTTAAATGGAAATCTCTTTCGTCTTTGGTTCCTATAAGCACAAAAGCAGCGTACACACCGGGTTGAGATTTTGAAAAAATAATGCCTTTTTTGCATCTTGCCAGAAGTATACTGAATTTATTGTCGCCATCAATAATAATATGTGGAACAGCCAATCCTGGACTTAATACAGTTGTAATTTCTTTTTCCCGTTGCACCAGCAAATCATAAAGAACAGAAGAAGGCATACTTAATTCATCAGACATGGTTTTTGACACTTTATCAAAAAAGGAACCAACACTTATATTTTCTTTAATATCCAATACTTTACTATTTCTTATCAGTTTGTCAAATCGTGCTTGCGGTGATATATCTGTTCTTTGAATAATTGTTTTCAGTTCTCTTTGAACTGATTGACAGGCCAATTCTTTTGCACTGGCTTTTTCGACAAAATCAGCCAATGCACATTCTTTATTGACATCAAAACGCAACGCAATTTCTTCAAGATTTTTCAATGATCCAACAACAGTGACAATATCGCCAGCTTCAAGACTTGTATATCCATGTGGAATAAAAATTTGGCCTCGTCGCCTTATGGACATAATAATCGTATCAAAAGGAATGGGCAAATCACGAATGGCAACCCCATAAAGCTCAGGATTGCGGACATCGATATCAATTATTTTTTGATGACGATTCATCCCCATCAGTAGTGATGCTGCTGATGGGGATCGAACAAAGTGATCCAACAGGCTGACAATAGCTGTACTGGGATCAACGATCAGTACATCCAGGGCTTGAAATTTCTGAAAAAGACTTCGGTCGTTTAATCGAGCAATCAGTGTTTCAGTTCCAAAATGTTCATATGCGATTTCACATATCTTATAATTATCTTCATCAGACATCATGGTAACGATAGCACCTGCTTTTTCAAGTTGCATATTTTGTAATTCAGACAGGGTAATATGAGAAAAACGAACAATCTCAATATCCATGGTCGGCACTTCTTTGGATTGCGTCCATATCCCGGCAATTTTAGTATGCCATCCATGAGATTGTAATGATTTCGCCAACGCAAACGATTGACCATCAGTACCAAAAATGAAAGCATCCCGTATACCTTCAAAATCAATTTCTTTTTTGGCTCTGGGATGATCCTCTCCCATTTGCTTGATGGCACGTTTAAATAATGGTGGGCCAACAATTTGGTTTAAAACGATTATTGAAATAATGATAGTGGCAAAAGGAGTACCAAATTCTGGAAATTCAACAATAACTTCTTTTGCCAATCCCAGGCCAACACCTGCCTGTGTGACATACGCCATCCAGGAAATGCGATTTTCTTTCAATGAATTTTTCGCCAGCATCCCACCGCAAAAAGTACCGACAAATAGCGCCAGACAACGAACCATAAATAATATTAAGGCAATATGCCATGTCTGTACAAGAATATCTAATGCCAATGAGGCTCCGGTCAATGTAAAAAAAGCAATATAAATTGGAGGCGCAATTTCATACAGTATTTGTGAAAATTCTTTACGATATCGGCTATAATTGGAAACAAAAAAACTTCCAACCATACAAATGAGAAGTGGTTCAAGAAGTATTTCAATGGGAAAATGTATCTGGCTGAAATGCCGAATTTCTTTTGAAAAAAGAAAAACAAGATACCCAGACACCAATATAAGGCATGTTTTTATAGTGGTATTAACCGATAATTTTAAAATTTCAATCAGCAGCTTATTAAGCAAATACCCCACAAAAAAAGAAATGCTTAATTCACAGATTAAAAGGATAATAAAACCAATATTAAATTGAATGCCAGAAAGAATTGCATCAGCAATCGATGAATTGAATGAGAATAAGATAATTACCAAAACATCCATAATAACAGTAACGCTCAAGATAGTGCTGGTAAAAGGTCCTTTGGCTCTAAGTTCATTAATGATTGCAATTGCAGACGATGGAGATCGCGCTACGAGAATTGATCCAGCTAATATAGAAACTGCAAATCGATTTGCTATAGACATTTCTTTCATAAATGGAATATAATCTGAAACAATAAAAAGCGTTAAGGTAGATAATATAAAGGTTGAAACAATAAGACCTGCCGTAATCCAGGCAATGCTATTCAATTTTTTTTTCAGTTCTTTTAAATAAATCTCATTGCTTGCTGCAAAAGCAATAAACGCTAAAGATAGTTCATCAATAAAGCGCAGATGTAAAATAGCATCTTTTGTAATTAGATTTAGCGCATATGGCCCTGCAATCATACCTGTAAAAAGAAAACCGCTGATTAGCGGAAGACCTGTTTTAATTAATGTCCGGCCAATTTCTTTTGATGAAATGGCGATCAATGAAAAACAAGCACAGAAAACAAGTGTTTCCATAAACAATCCTTATATATTCAGATTAACCATATAATTTTTCAGCACAATGTACACAAGTGCTGGTTTCTGGCATAATTTTTAATCGCGCAAAAGGAATGGGTTCTTCACATTCTCTGCACAGGCCAAAATCCGGTTCATGTAGTCTTGTCAGCGAATGTTCTAACTGAGACAAGGTCTGTCTGGCCTTTTGTAATGCTGCTTCATTAATACTTTTACTATTGATGGCCTCCATACGAGTGAGTCGGCCAATAGCATTATCTGGAGAAATAGGACGGGTAAGTTCTTCAAAAGATGAGATATCTTTTTTGGTTTCCGAAATTTTGTTGATAATACTGTTTTCTAATTTTTGGATTAAATTTTTTTCCATTATTGAAAGTCCATTTCAATTTTTTGATGCTTATTATTCTTCTTAACTTACAATTTTATTTCTGACATATCCATACAATAGGCTTATTCTCAAAAAGTCATATTTTATACAAAAAAATGTAACGATTACTGATTGACTTCATGGCCACTGCTTGTTTTGAATTTTCTTAACTGGTGTTTTAAGTCCATTTGTGGAATAGCTTTCAGACATGAAGGGGTGTGTGTTTTTTAAAACAAACACGGGTTGCCATAAATCTCTTTTTGGTTCCTGTCCATATGGATTTTCAATTTGTAATTGAGCTTTGTCAAACCCAAAAGCATCAATACAGTTCCAACCACCAAGTAAAAAGGGTAGTCTCATTTCTCCATAAACTCTATGAGCATTCCATACAAGCATATCTTTCCCAACTGGCACTGCAAGGTAGAGTATTCCGCCATCTTTAATCATTTGTTTAATTCTATGCATGGCAATAATATCGCCATTTGGGTTAAGAGGATCTCCATATCTGCCAAGCCCATCGTGTTCAATTGATGATATCGATATAGCTGCATCAAATTGTACAGGGAGATTATCATATTCAGAAACTGTCATAACTGTCAAACCTGGATGATCTGTTTCTATTTTATTATAATCAATTGTCGTTGGTTTCCCACCATAAACCAAACAAATTGACTCATAGATTTCTGAGGTTGATCCTATGATTACAACACTTTTATTTTGAATGGGGTATTTTTCAAGAGCATCATAAAGAAAATTATCAGTTTTTCCATACCTGGCATATTCTCTATTAATAATTTTTTGAATCCGTAGTTCAATGTTTTCTTTTGTATATTTTAAAGGTGAAGTTTTAGTGCTATCAAAATACCAATAAGAAATTGGGATTTTATCAAACAGAGTGTACTGATATGCTAATTCATTGGGTATTTGTTTTGGGGGGGGCATTCGGGTCCTTTCAAACATATTTTATACATTGCTTATGTTACTTTTTTCGACAGTCATAAGTTCTATAAACTTTTATAAATTGTAGCGCATAGGTCTACAATTGTTGACTTTTTTATCTTGTTGAAATAAAAAGAAAAGCTCGTTAAGAAAATTTCGTTCCCAGGCAGAGCCTGGGAACGAACGATCCACGTTTTTGGTAGCACCACAATCGTTTTTGAATTCAACCAGTTGCAATGTGTCTGGTTAGTAGCTCTTCTTAGTATTTCAAATAGATAAAAAAAACACTTATAGACCTATGCGGCCGTTCAAGTATCGACATTTCAATCAAGTTCTGAGAGCTTATGGCTGACGAGAAGATAAAAAAGTCCGATTTTCTGGGAAAGAGAACATTTAACATTCAATTATCTAAAACTTCATCATACGTCAATAGGTTATATGGTTATATCGATAAAATTTGATGAATATCGTGTGATACACAAACTGGAGTATATATTTTGCTCTCGGAGAATATCGAAGTTGGAATATCATAAATATGGGGGGAACTGGGTGAATTCAAATTCTGTGAAACTCGGTGTTAATGAATAGAAAACGTATTGATTCAACCAGTCTTTTTTACACTTTCTAAAATGGCTTGAACAAACCCTATTAAAAATGATATTCAGGGATTTTCACTATAATAAACCATAACCAATATAGATGATGGTAAAAATGCATAAACGTAAAAATCGGGAACCTATTCATATTCAATCAGTACTGAAGGGCATTTTGAAAAATTATAACTCTGAAAAAGGTTCAGATTTATTTCAAATAACTGATATTTGGGAATCAGTTGTTGGGCAAACCATTTCAAAGGATGCTCGTCCCTGGAAACTGAATGGTAAAAAACTTGAAGTTCATGTTTCTGCCTCAGTATGGCTTCAACAACTTAACTATATGAAAAGTGATATGATTCAAAAACTAAACGAACGTTTAGGTAATAATGTCATAAATAATATTATTTTTAAGATTGGAAATGTTTAAAAGGTTTAATTAATAAAAATTAAGGAGTTTTTGTAAATGTTAAACATTGGAAAATCCATTCGTATGGAACGATTGATGAACCGAAACACCGGAAGAACTGTAATTGTTCCAATGGATCATGGGGTAACCGTTGGTCCAATAAAAGGACTTATCGATATTTCAACATCAGTAGATCAGGTTGCAGAAGGTGGTGCTAATGCTGTTATTGGACATATTGGCCTGCCTCGTTATGGTCATCGAAAAAGTGGTAAAGACATTGGGTTGATTTTGCATTTGTCAGCATCCAGCATATTATCTCCCAGACCGAACAAGAAAGTATTGGTGAATACTGTTGAAAATGCACTTCGAATGGGCGCTGATGGTGTTTCAATTCATATTAATATTGGAGACAATGAAGATCCTGAAATGCTTCAAGATTTTGGTCGAATCGCTGTTGAATGCTCTTACTGGGGAATGCCACTCATTGCAATGATGTACCCCAGAGGAAAAAAAATTAATGATGAAAAAGACCTTGAAGTCGTCAAGATCGCTGCGCGAATTGGTGCTGAGCTTGGTGCTGATTTTGTGAAAACCAACTACACTGGCGATCCAGATTCTTTCGCAGAAGTTGTTGCTGGGTGTCCGGCACCAATTTTGATTGCTGGCGGAAGTAAGCTATCTGAAGCTGAAATGTTTAAAACCATTGAAGATGCTATCAAAGCAGGTGCAAAAGGACTCTCTATTGGCAGAAATGTCTTTCAACATAAAGATCCAACGCGATTTGTACAGGCAGCCTGTATGATTGTTCATGAAAATAAATCAGCAGAAGAAGCCCTTAATTTTTTACAGAATAGTGATCAATAAAATAATTATTTTTTCTAACTCACAGATGACACAGATTAAGAAGTGTTATCAAAATAATTGTTGATTTGTGTTCATCTGTGCGTTCTATAGATTTTAAAAATTAATTTTGGCAAGGATAGAAGGAGGATAGTCTATACAGAATACATCCACGACTGATAACGAAACCAAAATTTTTTTCTTAGAATCTATACATTTCAAAGTTGCCCAATATCTAACCATTTATAAAATAATTTTACACAGTCAGGACATAATTGAGTGCCAGAAATGTCATCAATGATTTGAAGCGCTTTTTCTAAAGGCATTCCTTCGCGGTACGGTCGGTTACTCGTCAACGCATGAAATGTATCAGCCACAGCAGTTACTCGTGCCCATTCCGGAATTTGGAGCCCTTTTAAGCCGTGTGGATAACCATGACCGTCAATTCTTTCATGATGGGACAAAACAATTGGAATGATATCTGAAAGGCTGGGTATTGTTTCTAATATTTTAGCCCCAATCTCTGGGTGTTTTTTTATCTGATCAAATTCATCTCGAGTTAGTTTTCCAGGCTTAAGCAAAACATTATCCCGTATGCCAATTTTTCCAATATCATGTAATCGTCCAGCAATCGTTGCTCGATCGAGTTCTTGATGATTTGCACCTGAAAGTTTTACCATGCCTGTAATAATTTTAGCAACCACTTCAGAATGACCTCTTGTATAGGGATCTCTCGCTTCCAAAGCTGTTACCAGGCCAGTAATACTGGCAATGGTTTGTTGACGTTCGGAGTCAAATTTTTCTCGTTCCTTTTGGAGAAGCATAAAATGATCTGACAGAATTTTCTCAATCAAAATGACGAGCTGATCTAAAATAAATGGCTTAACAATGTAAGCTGCAGCGCCATGTTGCATAATTCTTTTCATATGGCTTCGGTCTCTATTTGTACTCATAACGACAAAAGGAATGTGAGATGTTCGTTCATCAGCATTAATAGATCGGCAAAATTCAAAGCCATTCATTTCAGGCATGTCAATATCACTAAGAATAAGGTCAGGATGTGAATTTATAGCCAATTCAAGTCCTGATCGGCCATTATCTGCTGTCAACACCTGAAACCCCATTTGAGATAGGCCTTCTCCTACAATATGCCTGATTGATTTAGAGTCATCGACGACTTCAATTGTCCTGGCATGGCGAAATGCTGAATTACTGATGGTTTCTGTAACAAGTTTTAATAAGTGTGTATTAATTTCTTTTTTAGACAAAAAACCTGAAGCCCCGGCATCAAAACATTTGCTCATATCTTCTTCTGAATTCATATCACTGACCAGTAGAATGGGTATGGATTGTGTTCGTTTATTTTTTTTTAGCTTTTTGCAAATCTCGAAACCATCCAATTCTGGAAGGTCTATATCTGTGATAATTAGATCAAAAGGCCTTGAAATAGCAATGTCTAAGCCTTTTTGTCCATTTGATGCTTGCTGTATGTTGGCATTAAATGTATTTAAGGCTTTTGTGATCATCATTCTGGCAGTTGAACTGCCATCAATTATTAATATTTCATAAGTTGAATTCATATCTCTATTTTTTGACGTTCTTGATTGCCGTGAATCATTAATTTTGAGCAATAATCATGCCATTTATAAATTGGCTTGGTTCGCAAAATACAATAATAGTGTTAATAATTTCTGTATCAATCAATATTTTGTTTTGATAAATGGGATGAAAATTGCATTCATTAATGTAAATATCCATAGTTAAGTAATCAAAAGATTTTTAGATAAAATTAGCTGAATATTGTGATTGTGTTATTCTGTATTAATTTCTACTAAAATAAAGATTTATTTTCTGAAAATCAAATAAAAAACGTTATCAAAATATTCATACGACATAGTATTAAATCATGATAAAAGTATTAATTGCAGATGATCGTCCGACAACACGATATATGCTTAAAAAAAATTTAACAGAGTGGGGATATGATGTTGTGGAAGCAACAGATGGCAATGAAGCCTGGAAAATGCTTCACTTTGAACCTTATCCCCGAATAGCCATCCTGGATTGGCTGATGCCAGGCATTGATGGCGTCGAAATTTGCAAAAAACTTCAAAAAGAAAAAGGTCTCCCTTTCATTTATACGATATTATTAACGAGCAAAAAAGAGCGTGAAGACCTTGTATATGCACTTGAAAATGGGGCACATAATTTTCAATCCAAACCTTTTTCTCCTGCAGAGCTTCGAAGTCACTTAAACGTAGCAAAGCGACTTATTGAAGCAGATGATCAACTGAAAAAATATGCCGTGCAAATGGAACAATTGGCTGAAATAAGGGCTAAACAATTGATTCATGCTGACCGTTTAGCAACTCTTGGAACGATAGCTGCTGGTATAACACATGAAATCTCAAGTCCAATCACTTATGTAGCCGCCAATACTGAACTTGCTTTTAAGCACTGGCATAAAATGAGATTTTTATTAGATGAAATTGTATCAGCCAATCCGGATCAAAGCAATAATATTCTTAAAAGTATGAATAAAATTGATAAAGCTTTGGATCGTATTTCAAATGGATCTAACCGTATTATTAAAATTGTACGAGGGATTAGTTCATTTTCGAGAAAAGAAAGTATTCAAAAAGAAATGGTCAATATAAACGATTGTATTAATGTAGCTCTTCAACTTTGCCAAAATCAACTGAAATATCATATAACCGTTGAAAAGAATATTGAACAGGACATTCCTTTAATACATGGAAATCCTCATCAAATTGAACAAGTATTTGTAAATCTTATTTCAAATGCATCCCATGCCATGAGCTCTTCTAAAAAAGGGACATTGAGTATTTTTTCTGAGATAGAGAACAATGAATTGCAAGTTAAAATTATTGATACCGGGCCAGGAATATCAGAAGACATTATTAGCAATATTTGGGATCCTTTTTTTACAACGAAACCAGAGGAAAAAGGTACAGGATTAGGCCTTTCAATTTCTAAAGAAATCATTACTCGACATGGTGGACAGATAAAGGTAATAAATTTGAATGATAAAGGTGCCTGCTTCACTGTTTCTTTCCCCATTAACAAGCAGTAATTTTCAGATAAAAAAATTATAAAATTTATTTTAATATTATTTATTTATAAATGGAGATATGATTATGATCATTTATGACTGGAAAGCTAAAGATAATAAAGGTAAAATTAAAACTGGTGAATATGAGGCAGAAGATGAAAGTGCGGTTCGAAGTTATATTATTCAGCGACTAAAATTAACGCCAATAAAAATTAAAAAAAAACCAAAAGATCTTTTCCCACCAAAAGTTACGAATAATGATGTCATCATTTTTTCAAGACAATTTTCAACCATGATTGATGCTGGACTTCCTCTTGTCCAATGTTTAGAAATATTACATTCACAAGCTGAAAATCCGACTTTCAAGCGTGTCTTAAAAAAAATAAAAGATGGTGTCGAAGGCGGATCAACATTAGCAGATGCAATGAGAGAGTTTTCTGATATTTTTGATGAGTTGTTTGTCAATATGATTGAAGCTGGTGAAGCTGGCGGTATTTTGGATATTATTCTCAACCGTTTATCAGGATATCTCGAAAAATCCGCCAAATTAAAAGCTAAAATTAAAGGTGCAATGATGTATCCTATCATTGTTCTCAGTATTTCAGCGATAGTTATCGGTGTTATTCTGGTTTTTGTTATTCCTGTTTTTCAAGACATGTTTTCAGGGATGGGAAAAGCACTTCCGCTACCAACGCTCATTGTTGTCAATATCAGCGATTTTACTATCGCAAATATTCATTTTATTATAATGGCAATTATTGGATTAATTTATGCCTATAAACGATTTTATAAAACCCCCTTTGGTAACCGTTTTATTGATGATTTGGCCTTGAAATTACCTGTTTTTGGATTGCTAATTCGAAAAGTTTCAGTAGCAAAATTTACCAGAACCCTTTCAACAATGCTCAGCAGTGGTGTATCTATATTAGATGCACTTGAAATTGTGGCAAAAACCGCAGGAAATAAAACAGTTGAAAGCGCTATTTATAGCGTACGCAGCAGTATTGAAGAAGGGTCATCCATGGTTGATCCACTAATGGAATCTGGTGTTTTTCCATCAATGGTTGTTCAAATGATCGGAGTGGGAGAATCCACTGGTGCATTAGATGCTATGCTTGGAAAAATTGCAGATTTTTATGATGATGAGGTGGATCAGGCTGTTGACAACATGACAACAATGATTGAACCTTTAATGATTGCTTTTCTGGGTATAACAATTGGGGGCTTAGTTGTTGCCATGTATTTACCGGTATTTCAGATGGCTGGTAATTTGGAAGGATAAAAAAAAGCTCTTAATATGAAGTAATGATCTTATTTCATATTAAGAGCTGAAAGAAATTTTGAGGAGGTTTTTTGTAGTTGATATATAATAACAGAATTGATCCGTTTGTTGTTATGAATAAAAAAAGTTACAAATAATTAGTTTTACAAAATAATATTTAGAAAAAAATTTCCGCAGATCTGATTATAGTAAATGTATCGATAACTGATATTAACACTAAAATATTTTTCTGGAAAACTATAGATGTTCATTGTTTTATTAATCACTAGTTTATTGAATGATATTCATTTATGGCATGGAAGTTGCTATTTTGATTGTATCTATTTAATGGATAGATCAACTACATGCGTGGAAATGCAGGATATCGTTTCATCGCGTGAAAAGAACCCCAATGCCTGATGGATATGCAGGTTGTTTTGAAAAAGGTGTCAGTGAAATGAAGAGGAGATATAATAAAAAAATCACTGATCCATTCATATGAGATAAGCAAGTGCGTTGATAAATCATATGAGTTGCTGTTTTCAAAGGAAATTCAATTTCAATAGTAGTTTCATTATTTAAACGTTATGTAACTTGAACGATTGATAACTAATTCTTAAAACAATTTATAACTGAATAACCTGAGTTACAGAGAATCTTCAGAGTAAAAACAAATAGATTGTAAAAAGTGTTTTAAAATAGAGAAGTCCATTTTTTAACTGAAACAATCTATGCTGCATTCCCACGTAAATAGTTGATCATATCAATAAATTTTCAAAGAAAGAAAATAGCCCGGTGTAGGGTTATATGAGATCCAACGTTCCATCAACACCAAATAAAAGAGCGGCGTTTTATCAACACCAAAAAAAGTAAAGAGAGGCACTTTTTCACACACTTAGCGGTTTCGACCGACATAAGGAGGAAAATATAAATGAAAAACCGGGCTATTTTCAAAAAAACAAATCTTTGATCTGTTTAATTAAATAGACACAAAAATTTCAAATTTCTTACACTAAAAATTAAAAAAAAATTATTTTTTTTGTTAGTAACTGAATTTAAAGGAAATATTTTTTTTAAATATTCACAGGAGGTCTTATATGCATGTTGTCATTGCTTTTCTCATTGGTATCAGTCTTTTTTCTGGATTTATTCCGATTCGATCAACACCTGAGAAGGAACTTGTTATGCCAGTTAATGGTACCTCTAATGTAAAATTTAGAGGACATATTAAACCATTAACTGAATTTCAAAATGACCGGCTGGTTAAACAAGCATATGACTATAGTTGTGGTTCATCTGCATTGGCAACGCTTTTAAAATTTCATTTTGGCGAAAAACTGACAGAAAAACAGGTTATTCAGGGATTGCTTCATTATGGGGACATTGAAAAAATACAACGGCGTCGTGCATTTTCACTTTTGGACATGAAAAAATTTGTGAATAAACTGGGTTATCAAGGAATTGGTTATAAAGCAAAAATTGAAGATTTGATGGAACTTGAAGAACCTGGAATTATTCCAATTAAAATTTTTGATTACAGACATTTTACTGTTTTAAAAGGGATTCATAAAGGACATATTTTTTTGGTTGATCCCTGGCGCGGGCACTCAAGCTATTCTTTGAGTCAGTTCCAAAACATGTGGTACAATAATGTTATTTTTATTGTATATCCTCCCAAAGGTAAAAAGACAATCAAAGCTTTGGTTTTAAAGGAAGCTGACCTTCGCTTTGTTGATGAAGACACAACGTATCAACTGCTGAAGACACATGATCTTTCATTGCAGATGAATCGTATGCAACGGGATTTGATTTTTGATGTTCAGGGAGAACGTCAAATCTATAAAAATTAGTCAACCAAGGAGAACGTAAAAATGAAATACTTGTTTACAAGCCTGATAGCAATATCATTTATTTGCTTTAATTTACCTTTATATGCTCAAGAAGAATTACAGTCAGATTCATCGGCTATTGATTCGCAAGATTCTTCATCAGGAAAAGGGACAATAAATGATAAAGCAGAAATTCCTTCGATTGACGGCAATGATAATTTAACTCCAGATATCAAGTCATTGTTCAATCAAATACAAACGCTACAGGAAGAAGTCGGCCGCCTTAAGGAAGAAGAGAATGTTCGAAAAAGCCTGGAAATGACTCAGGAAGAAAAAACTGAAAAAGAACAAGAAATTTTATCTGCAGCAGGTCGTCAATATACCTTATTGAAAAAAGGATTACTGTCGGTTGAAAATAATGTCATGTATTCCTATAATTCGACAGATACGATTTCAGAAGCCTATATGGTTGAACATCAGAGCAATCATAGCATTGAAAACGCACTGTCTTTCGAATATGCCCTTTTGGATAATCTAACCGTTAACCTTACACTCCCGCTTGTTTATAAAAATGACAAAAATAGCACGACTGAATCATTAAGCGTAAATGATATTGGTGATATTTCACTGGGAGGGCAGTGGCAGCCGTTTAAATCAGGTGGTGATTTACCAGCACCTATTTTTTATGGAAGCATTAGTCTGCCTTCAGGCCGAAGCCCATTTAAAATAGTTCTTGATGAAGACCTTTCTACTGGAAATGGTTTTTATTCACTTAGTGGTGGAATGTCGGTTAATAAATCATTAGATCCTATTGTTGCTTTTGCGAATTTCAGCTTTTCGTATAACCATACCGTCAGAAAACTTAATCAACGATATGGAACATTAATTTTGAATAAAGTGCAGCCGGGTGAAAATGTTGGAATTAGTACAGGCATTGGGTATGCATTTTCATATCAAGTCTCAATGTTTATGAGTTTTCAATACTCATATCAATTTAATTCTCGCTATTATTGGAAAAACAACGCCAAAACCAGTAGTGGAAGTTCGGTAAATGCTATGTTCAATATGGGGACGCGATGGAATTTATCGCCTAAACGCTCATTAACGACACAATTGGGTATAGGGCTAACCAATACATCTCAAGATTTTGTCTTGTCTGTCAGAATTCCTTTTGAATTTGAAATCGCTTCAGACAAAAAAAGCTAAAAAATTGATTAAAACGAAACTGTTAACAGGAAGGGGAAAATCGTGACGAAGCGACTTTATGTTTTGTTTCTCATCTATGTGTCATGTCTTTTATGTCAATCCATTGAATGCCATGCCACATTTGTTGAACAAATTTTAGGAAATACCAAAACTATTTCTCTGGCCAATACATGTACTGCTGATCCACCAGGACATATGTCAGTCCACTATAATCCAGCGGGACTTAGTAAATTAAGAGATGGTAGATATATCAGCCAAGGATTTGCTGTTGCGTATATTCAACGAAATTATAAATTTACGCCTGATCCAGATTTCCAACTGATGAATGAATTCACCGCTGTCGAAGATGACCCTTTGTCTTATACAACAGGAAAAGTTAAAAATGGCCGGGTGTTTATTCCTGGCATAGGCCCTGTGGATTTACCTGCACTTGCAGCACCGGTTCCTTTAGGCATCTCGTATCGTGAACCAGGTTCTCCCTGGACATTTGCCACAGCAATTTATGCACCCTATGCGGGTGGGCTTTCACACGATGATAATGACCCCGCACGTTTTCAAGGGAAAAGTGTATATTTACAACACATCATTATGGCATCACCTACATTTAGTTACCGTGTTAATGAAAAATTTTCATTTGGCCTGTCAATAGGCATTGGTATGACAGCCATGGGGCTTCAAACCGATGCACGTGCACCTAATGAGCTGGTTGCCATGACAAAAGTTATTGCTGATGCTACTGAAGGTTTTGAGGATTCTTTTAATGCTTTGGATTTATTTCCAATGTTTGGTGGTGGTATTGGCCCATTTGATCAGGTTGCCAGTTCAGAATTGACAATGCGGGACAGTTTTACCCCTCATTTTAATGTCGGTATGTTGTGGGAACCTAAAGACTGGTTCACATTTGGAGCGGTTTATCAAAGCCCAATTAAATTAAACTTGGAAGGGCATTATAAATTCACATACTCTGATCAATTTAAAAAGGTCTCCGAATGGTTGGGCGGCTCTGCTCTTGTTGAAGCCTTTGCGATGATTTTTGATATTGGAACCGATAAACTGGAAAATGAAACAGGACGAGTTGTAATGGAAGATTTTCAATTTCCACAACGTGTTCAGCTGGGGTTTATGGTTAAACCCACTCGAAGACTGAAACTTTTATGCGATCTACACTGGGCAAATTGGTCAACAACTCAAAAATTTGTAATGCAATTTGATCAGAAATTACAAGCACTTAGACTATTAAAATTATTGGGTTATACCGGCGGAGGAACCAGACTTGAATACACAAAAAATTTCAACGATACATGGCATTACAGTGTTGGTGTTGAATATCGATTATTTGACTGGTTAGAATTACGTGCAGGTTATGAAGATCGACAGACTTGTGGGCATGATAATCTTTTTGATTTAATGTCATTGCCTGATATTGATTATTTTGGTGCAGGATTAGGATTAAATTTGCCACGCGGTATTGATATCGATTTTGCTTTAGGATACCTCAGGTATCAGGAAGGTGATATTTATGTACCGAATGATAGTAGTTTTAATTTAAACTCCAATGATTTCAGTAAACCTGTCTATAACCCATATGCTGGACAAAATGTTGAAACTAATTTTGCCGCATATCTGGCATCAACAAACATTTCTATGCCAATTGAAGTGTTGAATGAAATTATTGCAGGGGTTATGGGAAAGGTTGGATTGAAGTAAGAATAGATTAGCCGAAATGGATTAGTGCGTGATTAATATGGAGTGGTAAACTTTTATCTGATGTTTTTGGTAAAATTCTTGAACGTTGGTAACAGATTGAAGCGATTTTATCGCGTATGTTGGAGGGGATTATTACCGTGTTGATAAAGCAAGAACGAGAGAAATGGGCGGCACAGGTTTAGGACTTTCTATTGTAAAACATATTTTCAGGCACATGATGGCAATGTAAAGGTTGATAGTATTCCTGGAAAAGGGAGTGTGTTTACTATTGAAATATAATAATTTTTCAAACAAGATAATCAATAGTGTTGTATTCCAAAATTGAATGCCAATTTTCGGTAACTTTCTCCCTCAATTATTAATCAGATTATTTATTATGAGGTTACATTTTATTAAAAAAATTCAAACGATCGTTGAGATAAGAATTGTGTTTTTTCAAAAAAAAAATGAGAGCCTTTTTTAAAAAAATTGTCCAGTGCCATAATCACATCAAATTCCGGATAATCCCTGAAAATTCCATAATTACCGGATTGTCTATCATCCAGGCCACGTAAAAATATATAGAATATACCGCCAAAATGAGTGTTGTAGTTGTAATTTGATATTCGAAGATTGAGATATCGATGCAGCGCAACGGTATAAAGATAATACTGAAGAATATAATAATGGTCTAAAATAGAGCGTTTCATATGCGTATTTGCATAGTCTTTCAACACTGGCCCTAAATAATTGGATTTCCAATCAACAATATAGTACTTATTTTTATAGGAAAAAATTAGATCCACAAAGCCTTTCATCATTCCTTTTATGGTATTGAATTCAAGAGAATATAGATTAATTTTGGAGCGTTTAACCCATGGAATCGTTTCAATAATCGCCGATATCTCACTGGGTTGGACATGAGTAATGGGAAAATGAAAACCAAGTTCATGAATTAGTTCATTTTTTTGGAGATTACAGAATCTTAAATCGGGATCATCTTTGGATAGCCTTGCATGTGTAACATTATAAACAAGATTTTTGAGTGTTTCTTTCCATTCAAGATCAAATCCATATGCCAGTAGTTTTTCTTCTATGAATGATTCAAGAACAGTATCATTACTTTCCTGAAAATTCAGATGTTCTAACAAATCATGCAAAAATGTTCCAGGTCGAGCGCCTTTTGGAAAAGAAAAAATGGTTAAAGGTTCTGGTTCTTTTGTATTCTTTTGAGCAATATTTTGTAAAAAAGAATCATGGTCAGGTAATTCCGCCGCATGAGTTTTGTTGGATGTCAATGCAGAAAAACTGGTTATCCGCCAATTTGAATCAATTTTGATGTGAGATGTTCTGCAGGATAATATTCTTTTTTTATCCACATTGTTCATCCATTCATTTGAAGCATTATAAGGGGAAGATTTCTGTAGTATAGGCCAGGTATCAAAATGGCACTGAATGCTTCCCTGGCCTTTTTGGGAAATGTCCTCAAGTCTTGAAACAATATTTTCACCGGGCAATTTTTTTAAAAATGATTCAAAGGAGTCAATGAGGTTTTCTGACCGCGAATGATTTTCCAGATATTGCCCACCCAAAAGCAACCATGACAATGCACTGGTTTCCGATTTACTGATATCACCAAAGACCATATAGCATTGATATTGAGCTCGGGTTATGGCGACATATAACAATCTTATGTTTTCTGCCAGATATTCTTTTTCTGCAATTTTAAGACAGTCTTCACGAGAATTCTGTGTTAAGGGCAATGTCAAAGCATCATCGGATTCAGGATCGTGAAAGACAAATGGTTTTTCGGTTTTTAGGCGTGATGACTCATAAACAAATGGACAATAAACAATTTTATATTGGAGTCCCTTACTTTTATGAATGGTAACAATTTTAACAGCATTTTCATCGGTTTCCAATCTGATGGTTGAATCATGTTTAATATGCTGCTTTTCTGTTCTGTATCGATTAAAATATTCTATCAACCCTGACATTCCCAGTTTTTTTTCCATGTCAACCTGATGTAATAATTCTGAAATATGCAATAAATCGGTTAACAGCCTTTCCCCATTATCCATAGACAGTAATCTTGAACGTACTTTTTCTTTTACCAGTAAAAAACGAAACATCACCATAAAACCTTTTTTAAGCCAGATATCATTGTAATGCTGAAATCGTTCAATCCATTCATTCCATTGATTGGTGTCGTCGATTAATTCAAATAATTCGTCAGCCGTAATACCAATAATCGAACTGGTTAATGCACCTTTGAGGTATTGTTCGTTTTGGTAATCAGCAATGGCTCTCAAGACGTAAGACAAATCACGACATATCGGGGACTTCCATACACGTTCCTGACTATATACAACACCAGGGATGCCAATTTTTTGCAATGAACGATGGATACTTTTGGCTTCCTTGTTTTTTCGCACCAAAATCGCAATATCCCCTGGTTGAATATGCTGTCCATTGATAGAAGCCTGGCCAATTTTGCCCAGTTCCAATAATTTAGAAATATGAAAACTTACTTTTTCACAAATAATCTCCTGGGCTTTGTCTTTTGATATTTTTTTTCCAGATTCATCTGTTGAATTGATGTATAACAATTGAAATGGAATTTCAGGATTTTGCTGGCTCGTTATACATAAATAGCTATCGGATAAGGCAGGGGATACCTGTTGATACTTCATTTGTTTGTAAACAAAAATATCTGGATGATTTGAAAATAATGTATTGATTGCTTTCAGCAATATGGGACTTGAACGCCAGTTTTGTCTTAACGTATAACGATGATCAGCATGATCAACACCTTTGAGATACGCAAACAGGTCTGCACCTCTAAAACTGTATATGGCCTGTTTGGGATCTCCAATTAAGTATAGCACGGTATCAGGGTGATTGAATATGGTATTGAAAATAGAATATTGGATCGGATCTGTATCCTGAAACTCATCAATTAGAGCAGCGTGGTAAGTCTGTCGAATGCTACGCGCAAGATGGCTATGAGGATTATCATTAATGGCCTGGTGGACATAATAAAGCAAATCATCAAACGTTTGAATCTGTCGATTTTTTTTCTTATCAAAAAGGCTGGCATGGGCCGTTTTCAGCCATTGTCTTTTGATATATGCTAATTTCAGTTGGTATGCGTGTTCGAGATCTTCATAAGCATCTACATAAGCTTCATAGTCATCAAAAAAAGAATGTTCTGGTGGACGATATCCTTTCTTAATGGATTCTTTTATATTTTTTGCTTGAAGGTTGACCAGGTTTTTATCTGGAAATCCAGATATGGGGGAGTCCGATAAGATCGCAGACAATTTTTTGATCCATTTTTGAATGCTGGTCGGTCGATATTTATTTCGATTAAGGCCTTTGTCGGTTAATAGTATTTTTTCCACTGTGGAAAATTCTTTTTCAAATACGGTTTTGAGTTGATGAAAACAATGGTTAAAATGGTTTTCCAAATGAACGAGTTTTTCATCACTCGGACGCTCAATTTTGGGGGTTAATTGAACAAAAGGATTGGATATGACGTAATGAACCCATTCACGCAGGATTTCAGGCGTATGTTTGGTTTGTTGTGCATACCTTATAAAAAGAGGGTTCGCCTCATAAAAATATTTCCTGAAAAAATCATCTGAAATTTCTTGAATGAGATCAGAAGCATCTGTCATCAATTCAGCATCAAAAATAACCCCACTTTCGAATGCATGTTCCTGTAGTATACGGTGACAAAATCCATGAATGGTATATATTGCCGCTTCATCAAAATTGCGGATAGCCATTTCAAGACGTTGAACGCGTTTTTGATTGGGTGGAAAGTGCGTAATGATTTCTTTCATCAATGAATCTTCTGTTGGTATTGCATGATCATCATTTTTTAAACAATTTGAATAAACCACATAAAAATCATGCAACATTTTTCGAATACGATCTCTTAACTCTTCAGTAGCAGCTTCAGTGAAGGTTACCACGAGAATATCTGAAACATTACGATCTTTTTCAATAATCAACCGGGCATATAATGCACAGATAGTATATGTTTTACCGGTGCCAGCACTGGCTTCAATGAGATTGGTTCCCGATAGAGGACAGTTGATCAAGTCTAAAGGAAGAAAATCATTGTTTGTCATCTGTTTTTTCTTTTCTTATTCAGTTTATTTTTTCTGATAATATTATCGGATTTTGGGGAGTAATATTATTCGATAATTGTTCATCATCAGAAAAATTTTAGAAAATCATCATCAATCAAAACGTCTTTATATATGGATACATTTTATCAATCATATCTTCAGCGGTTCGATTTCCATTGTACTGAATGATGCTTTTTCCATCATTTTTGATAAAATATATATCCGGAACCCCGCGAACACCAAATTTTCTTGCTATATCAGAATTTTTGTCTACATCAACTAAAATGTTTACAAATGACTCTGAAAGTTTAACCACCTGATCATTCATAAATACATCGTGGTTTAATTTTCTGCACCAATAACACCAGGACGCACTAAAAAATACAAGGACTGGTTTTTGATGCTGTTTGGCAAATTCCAATCCTTCCTTAACATTCAAATTCCATTTGATTTTACTATCAGTCAAAGAAGGTGCTTCGTTTTTATTTAAAACAAACCACAATGAGCCAACCACGATGAGAATAATAGCAAAGGGAATATAATATTTCATGATGCTTCCTTCCACTAAAAAACGTTTAATGTTATCCCTGGCATGGGAACCTTATCTATTTACAGATTTTACAATTGTTTTTTGGGAATGGTCAATAGCAAGAGCATCATCAAATCCTGAACGATATCCTTCAGGATCAACAAATATGTCTTTAAAACCAATTTTAATAAAACGATTGAGAATGTCTCCTTGTAATTGTCTATGAAAAAAAGATGCCAATTGCTTTTTGGGAATTTCAATTTTTGCTGTTTTCTCTATCCAGCGAACACGAGCGCCTGGAAATCCCATTTGAAAAAGAATTTTTTCTGCTTGATCAATCATTTCAATTAAATTTAGTGTAATTTCTTGATAATAAGGCAATCGAGTTGCCAGACATGCCATTTGAGGTAAATCCCAATTGCATAATCCATGATATTTGGCCAGTATTTGAATATCATTTCTTGTCAAACCTGCTTCAACCAATGGTGATAAAATATTATGTTCTTTTGCTGCTTTTGAGCCCGGTCTGTATGATATAAGGTCATCACAGTTTTCGCCATGTGCAATATGTTTTATGCTGTGCTTACCAGCGATATTACGTAATGAAGAAAAAATTAGGTTTTTGCAATGATAACAACGATCTGTAGGGTTATTTGTAAATTTTTTTTCAGACATTATCTGGTGATCAAAAGAATAATGGCTGACATTTAATTGGTTAATAATAACATCAATATTTTGTGTCTCAAGTGTTGTGTAAATAGGCGCTTTTGCTGTAGCTGCAAGAATATTTTTGGGTCCAAGAGCTTTTACTGCGATATAAAGCAAATATGTACTATCCAGTCCTCCTGAAAAAGCAATCATTAACGGATTATAATTCTTGATAATCTTAATTAGCTTTTTTTCTTTATTGTTTAGTAACTGTAATGACAATTCCATAAGTACCAGTATATCTGTCGTTGGGTTGAACTTTTATTGATTAATTGATAGGGTATAAATTATTCAAAAGTCTATGAAGGTTTAACATAATTGTCAATAATTTATTCCATTATGTATGCATTCC
>Ga0272440_1000832_pt1 | contig 26010 bp, 12 predicted proteins | sample SSMMMBAug17_FD_192440 | JGI IMG/M metagenome (GOLD analysis project Ga0272440, IMG submission 192440) | Marine sediment archaeal communities from Little Sippewissett salt marsh, Falmouth, MA, United States - SSM-MMB-Aug17 | ecosystem: Environmental > Aquatic > Marine > Wetlands > Sediment ...
GACCATCCCCCATTATTAATGACTTGTTCACCAATTGCATACGTTCCGGTTCCATCATTTTCCAAAGAGACATAAAACAAACCATTCCAATTACCAGAGCTAACAAAAGTATTTGGTGTAATAATTGTTCTACCGTTTTGAACATCTGTATGCATATTTAATTTTGTGTTATTCGATATCGTCAGCGTATCAATGACATATTCATTACTGGTATTAATATTGTAGACAACATATTCTGAAGGATTTGCATAGGCATGTTGCAGACCTTTTACTGTAGAAATAGCATTAAGACCTGCAATATCAGTGAAAATTTGAGCTTCATAATAAGAAGCCTGGAGTCCCCAAAGAAGATGAAAATCTTTCCTGTGCAATGAAAAATCATTTCTTCTTGAATAATCAGTTATATATGAAACAGCATCAATAGATAAACCTTTAAAATCAAATGTTGTCGGAATATCATTAACCTTCGTAAGTGTTCTATTTTGGGTGACAACTGCTCGAAAAAAGTTAATATTTCCCGCAATATCAAGCGATTTCATTAATAGATCCATACAATTAGACGTTCGTCTAATATATTGTCTTGCTAATTCTATGTTACCTTCCAATAAAATTTTTGAGTCAGTGCTTTTATCCGCATCATTATCAACAGTTGAATTTTCTTTAACTTTAGAAAGGATAACAAATATACCTTCATTATTTCCTGCAATAGAAAATTTTTCATCCGTATGCCAGACTTCTCCATTAATAATATACTCAAATCGTAATATACACGAATCACCTATTTTCAGAGAGTTTTCTGTTTTGAAGTTTGTAAAATCCAAGTTAAAATAAGGGCTGATATATACCATTGACGCAGGCGTGGCATGAATCCCCCCATAGCTCTTTATAACGATTTTATCTGTATCATTTGCTCCTTCATACAGTAGTTTTACACCATGATTATTAATTTTACTTCCCCAAAAAGAATGTTCCAAAATAATCGATTGATCATCCTTATTCAGTAATGATATTTTTACGATGTATCGTCTGCTATCAGGAAATACTGACCAGGTTTCAGGTTCAATACTCACACCATCTTCACTGACACCACTCCCCAGAAGATAAGGTAGTTTATAAGGAAGAATTTGAAAATCTTTTTGAGAAATTGTGAGTGTACTTTGATATGCATCATCTTGAATATTTTTTCCTGTTGTCGTCTGAAGATCAGCGATATATTTTTCTATAGGAGAAAGTGAACCATTATATTTAAAAAAATCATTCCAAAATTGCTCAGTATTAAAGTTTGCAGTATCATGTATAATTTCTTTCATGTTGTGATTGAGTGGCTTCATGACAGCATCAAATGGAATCCATTGTTTTTTAGGATAATTGTTTAGCAATGCTCTTAATTCATTTGTCGTTTCAATATGTTTTAGTGATACAGAATTATTGATATTGGCAGCACGTTCATCATATTCATAAAAGATTTCAACAAAAACCCATTCCAGAGCAAGTTTATCGATACCGGAAAAATTTGCTGTTTGAAAATTATCTCCCAGGTTGCTTCCATCTATCGTAAAAACAGGTACTTTATTCCAATAATATGCGGCATATACAGATTTCAAATCATCAACACCGATCAGCGTTTTTAGCTGCTCATCTGATGCAACAATAATACTTTTTTTATATCGAGCAGGAATACCTGCCGCACGCAAAATTGAAATGGCTAATGAAGATATATCAACATCATTTCCTGATGTTTCATGTAAACATCCTAAACTACCTTTCTTAGCGCCATAATAAGGCTCGTAATTAATAGTATTTCTGATAAAATTAAAAATATTCAGGGGATTATTTTCAAGAGAAGCGGCCAAATTTATAATTTCGCTATCAATGAAAATTTCTTCACCATCTTCTTGAATATCTATAATAGTTGGTAAATATTCATCATTTATTGAGCGCTTAAGGTGTGGTTTAGATTCTATCCGATCATTAAATTTCAAATTAGAGATAAGTACCTTTTGTGTGTTAAAATAAAAGCCACCGGGTTTGTCAGGAATATTTAATTCCTTATCAACTTGCATTTTTTCATTATTTATACTCTGCTTTTCACACCCCCAGAAAAGAGTAATTAACAACAATATACAAGTATAAAATACTATTTCATAATTTTTGCTATATGATGTTTTCATTTGTTTATCATCTCATTAAATAACCACACATAAAAATTAATACTTTATTATAAAAATAAGCAGATACATATCATGCTGTAACAAAAGAATCCTTTTCAACAATGTCAAATCCTTTTTTCAAAGCAACTTTGATATTGTCTGGTAAATTTCCTCCGGTTTGTGCCATATCTGGTCGGCCTCCTCCTTTATTCCCACCAATAATAGGTGCAAGATTTCTAACAATTCTAACAGCATCGAATCGTCCTTTTAATCGATCACTAACACCAACAAATAAATGCGCCTTACCATTGTTCTCACAACCCAGAAAGAAAATGCCGTTATCAAATTGCTTTTTAAATTGATCTATCATCTTTTTCAGAACAGAAAATGAGTGAGATTGCATATACTTTGTCAGAACTAAAACACCATTAATTTGTTTCAAATCATTGTCACCGGTAAAATGATTATTCTGTGTCAACTTTTTACTTTTTAGCATTAATAATTCTTTTTCAAGCGCCTTATTTCTTTTTATGATATTAGCAATTTTGGATTCCATATCATGAGTTTTTGACTTTAAAATAACTGAAACCCTATTGATTGCATCTAAGGATTTATGAATATATTCATTTGCTTTTTGCCCTGTTAAAGCTTCAATTCTACGTATTCCGGAAGCAACACTTGACTGGTCAATTATTTTAAATAGCCCAATATCACCTGTTCTTTTCACATGGGTACCTCCACATAACTCTATGCTATAATCTCCAATTGATACCACTCTTACGATATCGCCATATTTATCCTCAAAAATAGACATTGCTCCGGAACGAATTGCTTTTTCACGATTCATAGTTTTTGTCGAAATTTCAATATTTTTACGGATATATTCATTGACAGCATTTTCAATATGCAATAATTTTTCATCACTAATGTTGTCATAATGAGTAAAATCAAATCGGAGACGATCGGGTGTCACCAGAGAACCTGATTGATGTACATGATTTCCAATAATTAATCGAAGAGCAGCATGAAGTAAATGCGTTGAAGAATGATTTATTGACGTTTTCAAACGGTTTTTGTTATCAACCGTTAGTCTGACAGTTTGACCGGTTCTGACTGTTCCGGAAATTATTTTACCTTTGTGAAAGATAGCGCCAGAAGTGTTTTTAATTACTTCATCAATTCTTATTTGAAGGTTTGATTGACCAATAATGGTTCCAATATCCCCAATTTGACCGCCAGATTCCGGATAGAAAGTAGTATTTTTTGTTACAATATATATCGAATCATCTGTTTTAGCTTCGATAACATTATCATTGTTTTTTAAAATTAATACTATTTCTGTTTCGCATTCAAGATTTTCATATCCGATAAAATTACAATCGATTTTTTCACGACTGAATATGTTAACATCTTTATTTTTTTCTATAAAATGCAAAGCAGCTCGAGATTGTTCCTTTTGGTTTTTCATTGACTTCTTGAATCCGGATATATCGAGTTCAATATTTCGATCACGAACAACATCCTTTACAATATCAATAGGAAATCCATAAGTATCATATAGTTTAAATATAAAATCTCCTGAAATTGAGCTATCATTTTTTGCTTCTAAATTTTGAATTTTATCATTTAGAATGGTCAACCCTATATCTAAGGTTTTGCTAAATCTTTCTTCTTCCTTTTGAATAATTTTGTTAATGTATATTCTTTTTTCAAAAAGTTGTGGGTATACAGGTTTCATAGTCGTAAATACAGAATCTGCAATTTGACACAAAAATGGTTTTTTTAGGCCTAAACTACGTCCATAGCGTAATGCACGACGAATAATTCGCCTTAACACATAACCTTTTCCTTCGTTTGATGGAAGAACACTATCATTGATTAAAAAAGAAGTTGACCGAATATGATCTGCAATAACTTTAATTGCGATAGAATTAGATGGATCACAATATTCTTTGCCGGAAATATTTTCAATTGAAGAGATAATAGGAGTAAAAAGATCTATATCAAAATTTGTATTGACATTTTGAAGAACTGAAAGAATTCTTTCTAACCCCATACCCGTATCTATGCTTGGATTTGGAAGAGGAATTAAATCCCCCTTTATATTTCGATTAAACTGCATAAACACAAGGTTCCAGATTTCTAAAAATCTGTCACATTCGCAATCAACATTGCAATCAACACGATTACAACTAAATTTTTCGCCTCGATCGATGTGTATTTCAGAACAAGGTCCACATGGACCTGTTTCCCCCATAGTCCAAAAATTTTCTTTTTTTCCAAGGCGAACAATTCTATGTTCCGGAATTCCGATACGTTGGCTCCAGATTTCATAAGCTTCATCATCTCTTTTATATATAGAAACCCATAGTTTTTCTGTGGGCAATTGATACTCATTGACTAAAAAGTTCCAGGCAAATTCTATGGCCTGTTCCTTGAAATAATTTCCAAATGAAAAATTGCCAAGCATTTCAAAAAACGTATGGTGACGAGCTGTATAGCCTACATTTTCAAGATCATTATGCTTTCCTCCTGCTCTAATACATTTTTGGATAGTCGTTGCCCTGTTATAGTTTCTTGTATCTTCACCTAAAAAAACTTTTTTAAATTGAACCATTCCTGAATTTGTAAACAATAATGTGGGGTCATCATTCGGTATCAACGAAGAACTATGAACATGAGTATGTCCATGCTGAATAAAATAGTTTAAAAATTTTTCTCGAGCTATTAAATGATTCATTTTTATTCTCCTTTTAAAAATATTCATTATCAAAACCATAAAAGTAATTGGCATGAATAATAATAATAGATTTTTTTCCAATGATAGATAATATATCAGATGAGTTATATTCAGTAATACCATAACCCAGTAACTTATTATCTTCATTGTAAACGCTAACAACATCTCCTTTGATAAAGAAACCTGAAATTTTTTTTACGCCACTGGCCAGAAGTGATCCTCGATTTCTATTTCTTCGTAATACATTGCCACCAATAATACTCGCATATATTTTTCCAGAAGGAATCGCACCTATAGTGAGCCATTTTCGAATACCTGTTATTTTTTTACTTTTTTGAGGTTCAAAATAAGAACAGTTGACTTTTCTGAAAAGAATATCGTCTATACCGCTTTCTAAATGACCTGAAGCGATATATGATTTTATTCCAAGATCAAAAAGCAACTTTATGGCATTCAGTTTGCTTTTCATACCGCCTGTACCATTATAGGATTGTTCATTTCGGATATATTGATAAAGTTCATCAAAAGCTTTTTTGTCTTTGACGAGTTCAATCAACTTATGATTTGTTTCTTGAAACGAATACTGATAAACGCCATCGGTTGAAGAAAGGAAAATTACTGAGTCAGCGTTCATCATTCCACCAATACATGCTGCTAAATGGTCATTATCTCGAAAAGTACAATTTTTATTCTGGAGAATATCATTATTATTGATAATTGGGACATGGTTATTCATTAACAGCATGAGAATCGTATTTTTTATAGCAAAATACTGCTCTCTATTATCGAAGTCATTTCTTGTTAACAGCAGTTGAGCTACTGATTTACCATGTTGATTTGCAATAAAGCTATAAAATTGCATGAGTTTAGGTTGCCCAATAGATGCAAAAAATTGTTTTTTGAGCTTTTTAGTCATTCCACATGAAAAACTACTGGTAGATCCTGTTGCTACAGCCCCTGAAGTAATAAGTATGACATGATATCCATCCCTATCAATATCAATAATGTCATTAAAAATTTTTGATATTCTGTTATAATCAATTCGCCCGGATTTTTTTACAATAACACTGGAACCAACTTTTATAACAATTATCCTCATATTTTTCATTGCTTTACCACATGAATTACTGACATTTGAGAGTTCTTGCGATCTAATAAAGATTTTGCAATCACATCAATTTCAATAATTTTTGATTCACTCAAAACCCATTCTTCATAACATTGATCTGGAAAGAAACAGATTGGTTCAATGTTGTTTATTTTAAAACCGTGTTTTTCTAATAGGTTCGACAGTTCATTAAGAGAAAGTGTATTCTCCTTTATGTATTCTTTTTCTTCACTACTATAGAAATATAAGTAATTGGTAAAAATTCCTTTAATATTCCATGTAGAAAAAATAAATGATCCATCTTTTTTAAGACTCTTATAAATCCACTCTACAAAACGATTATGCCCATTTCTACTGATATGATTGAATGTTCCCATCATGCAGGTAACCAAAGAAAATTGGTCAACGACAAAATCACTTTCAAGTATATTTTTTTTCTTAATTTCAATATTTGGATTATTTTTAGCGACCTGCTGGCATATTTCAAGTGCTGTGTCATTTATATCGTAACCAACAGCATGAAATCCCATATTAGATAACCAAAGAGGATATCTACAAGTTGCACAGCCAATATCTAACGAAACAGGTTTGGCATTATTGTGAACTTTTATTGCATTTATAAATGAACTCACTGAATTTTTTTCCAAAATCTTTTTCGCATTATCAGCACGGTTTGGATATTCATATTTGAGATAATTAATCCAACCATAACTAATATCTTTTTTATGAAAACTTTGATTCTTGTTATATTGATCAATATTGAATTTCGATGTTGATTCTGGCATAAAGTTATTGTGATCATAGTCATTTGTTTCAAAAAGAGAGTTCACTATATCTTCATGATTCATTCTAAGTGTTCGTAGCATGCTATACCTCCATGATTTGTAAAAATAAAAAATGTTATTGGATAAGCTTTCAGTTACAATTCAAGTTGAGAAGGTGCGAAAAATTAGGTAAAAATCTAAAGATACTTGAAAACAAACCTCAAAACTTATCCAATAGAATGTTAATTCTTAGGCAACATTATTCATGTAGTATATAAATACCTCTTATCAGGGAAGCACCTTTTCAAAAAAGCTTTCCACCTATTTTAGCATCATGAGCAGGAGTAATGAATGTCGCTTCACCGCTTTCAGATTTAGGAAATTGAACGCCTAAAATCAGAGCGTCTGACATAATGTCACCAATTTTTCTTTGCCCGAAATTTAAAACACCAAGTACAAGTTTGTTTTTAATTTCTTCAGGAGAGTGTTTGGTAAAACGCCCAACACTTGTTTTCATTCCAAATTTTCCAAAGTCAACTTTTAACTTATAGGCCTTTTTTGGAGCAGAAGGTTCATCTTCAACAGATATAACCCTTCCCAGTCTGATTTCTAATTTGTCAAAAGTTTCTTCTTTGGAAACAATTGGTTTCATTTCTTTAGCCATTTTTCCTCCTTAATTAAAATAATTATTTGAATTTAATATATTATCAAAAAAAGAAAACGATAATATTTTTTTACGATTACTGCCAACTTCTATTATTTTTTCTAAAAATTCAGTGGGCTTTAACTGAATCCCAGGTGTAACAAGCGCTTGTGTGTACAATATGGTTGCAGAAGTAAGACCGGGCAATGTATTTACTTCAATCAGAAATAAATCATCGGTCACAGTATCGTATTTAACATCAATCCTAGCATATCCTTCAATACCTATCATATTTGCAAATGTTTCAATTCTACATCTTATATTTTCAACACATTTCTCACTGAGAGAAGGTGGAGGGGTAAGATTTGGCCCTACTCCCTTGCAAAATTTTTCTTCTACACTTAATGTATTGAATTGTGACAAAGTTTCTGAAGGAAGTAGTGAAACCATTTTATTTTCAGATTCAATGACTCCAATGGTCATTTCTAAAAATCTTGGATTCAATTCCTTATTTTTGTCGCCTATGAATTGTTCCACAAGCAGATGAGTCATCTGTTTATCTGGCATTTGAATGAATAATTCATTATTTTCATCAATAGACTCGTTAAGTTCATAGTAATATATTTTTTCTCTGTCAGACATTACTGCCAGCAAATATATCGGTATTTCTATTTCAGGATTTGTGGAGACAATGACACCACTTGAACAACCATCATTAATCGGTTTAAAAACCAAACCATTTCGTGAATCCAGTTGTTTCTGAAAATTTTGAATCATGCGATTCAGTATTTTAGAAAATTTTTGGAATTCTTTATTTCTTTTAATATCAGAAAATTGAACTTCTTTTGATTCATGTATGAGTATTTCTATGTTTTTGTTTGAAAAACCGTATTCTTTCAACGTATAGTTTTTAAAATATTCAATTTCCAGGATGAACTGTTTGGGTCCAGAAAATTTTGGGATATTTAATGACGTTAATATTTTATTGGTGTCATATTTATTCATGCAGATCTTTGAAATTTGATCACCTGAACCATTATATTTAACACCCAGTTCTGTTAATTCTTTTTGTAAGGTTCCATCTTCACCAGCTCCGCCATGCAATGCAATGAAAACAAATTTAGCTTTTCTGGCAATATCCGAAATGCTCAATTGTTTAGGAAGTGAAACACTCTTGAAATCAAGATACATTTCGATATCGCTATCACTTTTTATTTGTTCAATTTGTTTCATTGAATGACTGAAACCATCTACATTCTCAATTAATAGTTCTATTTCATCAGCAGTATGCTGAAGAACAAAAAATAGTGGTACTTCCCAATATTCACCTTTTCTATTTTGAAAAACATTTTTTATTTCAAACATATTTGACGAATTCAGCTTAAAGATAACGTTCATCCAACTCATTTTTGATACATTTTTTTCTGATGTTGTCCCGCCACCAATGACAGCAATTTTCATTTTTTTATTGTTATCATTCTGATTGACTCTTTTTTTCATAAAAACATTCTCTTTTGCTAATGCGTTACGAATTAACAATAAAGATATATCTTGAATATCAAGCCCAAAAATAGCAGACTGCTGAAAGAAAAAAGAATCCTGCCCATAACCCGGTATTCCATTTAAGTCAGACCAGATTATTTCATTGTTTTTTGTTAGAAACCCATCAAAACGTGCAAAATCACTTAAACCCATTAAATGAAATAGTTGGATTGCTTCTGATCTAATTTTTGTCATCACTTCAAAGCATACTTGCATCGGAGTAATATGTTTGACACCATTGTTAGGCATATATTTTTTTAAACGGGTATAAATTTTCGATGAAAACGATTGCGATTCTTCCTTAGCTATTTTTATTTCTGTTGGAACCAATGGAAAAATAAATCCATTAGACAACTGTATTATGATAAGTGAAAATTCTCTGCCTTCAATTTTCTCTTCAGCCAATAAATCAGAGCTATAACGAGAGGCTATTTTTATGGCCTGGTCGATATTATTAATACTTGCCAGACAGACACCATCTGAAGAACCGCAATCATTAGGCTTAATGATAAAGCAGCCATTATTGTCAAATGGAATTTGTTGCATTAATTCTGACTTTATCTGTTGAGAGTCTTGTTTCCAATCATTGATATTAAAGCGCATACATTTAGCTGTAGGAAATCCATTATGATTTAATTTTTTTGAGGTGCTGAATTTATCTAATGTTAAAGCCAACGCATCTGGTGGAGAGCCCAAAACAGCATATCGTCCATTTGAATTCAATAATTTCGTTAATTCACCATCTTCACCAAACTTTCCATGTATAAATGGACAAAAAACGTCATATCCTGAAATAACACGTTCTATTTTTATTTCATGATGAACATCAATTTTATATTTAAAATCTTCAATTGTATTGGAGTAAATCAAATCACTTGAAATCTTGAATAGCTTTTTATTCATAACCAGTATGAGATCTTTGGTTCTAACAATTTTTCTTATTGAATCAAAAAAAGTTCTGGCACTGTCTAATGAGATATTTTTTTCGTGAGAATCTCCACCCAAAAAAATCGCAATTTTTAGATTTTTTTCTGATATTTCTTTTGCTGTAAACATAATTATATCCTTTAAGTTATTATTATTTTTGCAAAAGCAATCATTGTAACGCTGTTTCGTAATATTGAATAATTTTTTATGAAATTTTTAATTTATTGTCAAGTAGTTTTGTTATATTTTTTTTTGTTTTTTTATTGCCAATATCCAGCCTTTTATAAATATTTAAACAAAATCAATTAATTATTTAAAACCAAGCATAATTATTAGTTTATTTAGCCAAATTCTGACCTAACTTATATAAACAATAATTTATTGCTCATAAAAATTAAAAAAATAACTTGACAAGCATCATAGTATTTTATTACAAAACTATTAATTTTTGAAACATTAAAACTAAGGAGGCAAAAAATGAATTATTTTTCAAAATTTTATTTCATTAAATTATTGAATATCATTGTTTTTATGGGGATTGTTTGCAACTATGCTCCAATATATGCCAATGATATGTCTTATGAAACAAAGAAGGATGACCTGACAGGAAATGAATTATTTCTTCCTGAAGGTAATACAAACAATCAGATAGCAATCATAGACTCAACTCAAAATGAAACGATAAGTACTCAGTATTCAGTCATTCATAATTCTGAGTCAATTTTAACTGATTTTCAGCAACCGATCAATTTTAATCAAGATGAAGATCAAGTTTCAGGTTCAGAGTTTAATTCACAGAACATTATTGATATTGAAAACTCTCAAGATGATTCACAAATTGAGAATGAAACATTTCATCGATCTAATCTTTCTGATGTTCCTTTTGACATCAATAATGACAATAAGGTTGGATTAGAAGAATTGATTTTTCTGCTTAAAACAGTTTCTGGTGTTTCATCTGATTCATTAGAAACAAAAAATCTGGCAATGAATAGCGAAGTCAGTTCGTGTGGTGGTTTTAATTTGAATAGAAATCGGAGCCTTTCAGAAGATGAATCTGAAATTTTGGCGTGGGACTACAATAAATCCACTCAGATTGTCTCTTTTATCAATAAAAATGTTTTTTTGAATTGCTGTGGTGAGCATTCATTATCCATTTTTTATGATTCAGCGACAAACACTTATGAAATTTTTGAAAAAGATAGTCCTTTTTTAGAAAATGGATTTCCTCTGAGATGTAACTGTACCTGTAATTACGATTTCAAGTGCGACCTACCGGATATTTCTTTAGAGGAAATTAAGGTAAAAGTTCTACGTTATGTTACTGATGAAGCAGAATCTCCAGTTGTCAAATGGTCAGGAACCTTAATTTTATCTGAAAATCACGGCAGTGAAAATGTTAATAACAATGAATAATGGAGGGAAATAAAATGAGTGTTAACAAACAAAAATATTCTTTGTATGGATTCTTATTGATGACAATTGTTTCTTTAATTGCTTTTTCGCATTCAAACGTTAATGCAGAACAAATTGTTTTTGAAAAAGTGATTACTGTTTTGGATGCTAATCAAAAAAGTAGTGAAAAATTTCAAAATTTTATGATTACCGGAGAGGAAGAAACAGATATTCAGGAAGCTTTGACTCCTGTCAATATATCAGGTTCTACAGAATTTTTTCAAACAAATCCTGAACAATCAGACATTAAAGAAGAACTTACAGAAGTTCAGGTTATTAACACTGAAGACATTCCAATGTCAGATACTCAAGTCAAGATATTATCTGATATTGTAGAAGAAAAAGAAATTGAAGAGAGTTTCAATCTGCTATCTCAAGCTGAAAAAGTTGAAAATGAAGAACCTCAAATTGCATTAGATATTGATATTTCAGAAGAACAGCCAACTGGCTCCCCTAATCTTACAACTTATCAGCCCAGAGGTTGGAGTAGTAAAATTGTTATTTCAACCTCAACAGGATCACACAGTGATTCCAGTTCAATATATTCAGATCAAAATATTTATCTTGATTTTGCAGTTCTCAATAATGGCTCAGCAACTGTTAATACAAAATTTTATGGATACTTATATGTTGATAATGTTTTAAGAGTCAATGGATCCAGTAATCCTCCTTTGTACGTTAACTGGTATGCTTACTGGGATGATGTTAACATTGGAAAACTGTCCGGAGGAAGTCATACATTTAAGCTGGTTTTAGACCCAACGAATGCAGTGAATGAAAGCAATGAATCAGATAATCAATATTCCAGATCTAAAAGTTTTACATCAAGAGGAAATCCTAATTTAACGCCTTTCAGACCTGATGAATGGAGTGATAAAATTGTTGTTTCTAATGTTTCCGGAACTTTCTCCAATTCCAGCACAATATATTCTGATGAAAATGTTTATATTGATTGGGCGGTAATTAATAATGGTTCTGTAACGATTAATAATAAATTTTATACAAAACTGTATGTGGATAATACATTAAAGTATTCATGGTATTCAACTTCGCTCCAACCGAACTGGTATACATACGTAAAAGACTACAATATCGGTCATCTTTCAGCCAGTAGTCATACCATCAAGATTATAACTGATGCTACAAATACAGTCACAGAAAGTAAGGAAAATGATAATGAGTATTCTGTTTATAAATCAATTAAATCCCGTGGCAAGCCAAATCTAAGCCCATACAAGCCTGGTGGTTGGAGTAACCCAATTGTCATTTCGAACAGAACAGGTACATATTCAGATTGTACCACAATTTATTCTAATGAAAACATCTATGTGGATTGGGCGGTTGTTAATAATGGAGCCATTCAAACATCAACTAAATTTTATACAAAGTTTTATATTAACAACAGCCTGAAAAATACCTGGAATACGCCATCTCCGCTTCATTCCAACTACTACACAAGTGTTCATGATTACAACATTGGAAAACTTTCAGCAGGAACATATACCTTTAAAATTATAACTGATAGTTCTTCAGTGATTTCAGAAAGCAATGAATCTGACAATCAATTTTCCAGATCAAAAAGTATATCAACGTATCAAATACCCAAGTGCGCTCCGGAAAATGTGCTCTTGAAATGTGTTGATCCTAATAATTGCGATGCGACTCCAGATGGTGACCACAAAAAAGTTGGTGAAAAATGGACTAAAAAATGGGGACCAATTAAAAATTGGAAAGACTGCAATATCATTGATTTTAAGGTGAAAGTCAAATCGTGTACGAGAAATGGTACCTCTTATTCATCTTTGCTTAATCAGTTAGGACCTGTTTTTGATATTCCTGCGAATAGTCAGAGTAATGATGGCGTTTCTTTTATTCATACGTTTACAGAGCCAGGAGATTACAGACTTGAATTTAGATTTGTTTCAGACACAGGTGTTGAAATTTCACAAGGTGGGCTTTCGCCGCTTTATGCTACTGTCGTAATTGAAGAAAATGATAAACCGAACTTAACGCCTTACAAGCCATCAACCTGGAGAAATAAAATCATTGTCTCAAATACTGATAATACTTTTGAGGATAGTCCTGATATTTATTCAGATCAAAATATCTATATTGACTGGGCTGTCGTTAATAATGGGCAGGTCCAAACAACGAAACGTTTTACTACAAATCTATTCGTTGACAATGTTGAGAAAGGCAGATGGTATTCCGATCCACCTTTAAATAAAGGTTCGTATGCCTTTGTTAAAGATAAAAATATTGGAAAATTAAGTTCGGGATGGCATTCTTTTACCGTAAAAACAGACTATTTGGGAGATATTTCTGAAAGCAATGAAAGTGATAATACGTTCTCAAGAAATGTCTTTATTGACGAACGTAAGTTTCCTAATCTTACGCCGTATAAGCCAACGGGCTGGGGCGACAAAATTGTTGTCTCTAATGTAACAGGCGCATTTGTTGATTCTGATACAATATATTCAGATCAGAATATCTATATTGACTGGGCTGTCATTAATAATGGCGAAGCGTCTACTGATAAGCGTTTTAATACAAAGTTGTTTATTGATAATGTTTCCAAGGGTAGTTGGAATACAGATCCAAATTTAAATAAAGGAAGCTATGCCTATATTAAAGATGCTAATATAGGAAAGCTGGCACCTGGAATACATAATTTTAAATTGGTCACAGATACTGAAGATGTAATTGTGGAAAGTAATGAAAATGAATCAGATAATGCGTACACGAAACCAGATGGAAAAGATATCGTAGAGCGGCAATACCCAAATCTAATCCCATATAAACCAAAAGATTGGGATAATGTCATTGTAGCCTCAAATAAAACAGGTACACATACAGAAGATTCTAAACTTTGTTCAAATCAAAATATTTATGTCGATTGGGCTGTTATTAATAGTGGACTTGTTGAAACAGATAAAGTTGTCCATACGGCCTTGTATGTCGATGATACTGAAAAGGGCGTCTGGTATTCTAATCCCCCAATAAAACCTAATTATTATGTTTATAAAGAAGATGTGAATCTTGGACAGTTATCTTCCGGATGTCATACCCTTAAAATTGTTACTGATATAAAGTCAGTAATTCAGGAAAGCAGTGAATCGGATAATACTGTCACACGTTCAAAATGTCCATCTGCCTGTTTAAAACCTTCTGCGGATTTTTCAGGTTCACCAAGAGACTCCAACCAAATACCACTATCTGTGGAATTTAAGGATCAATCTTCAAATAATCCTACCGCCTGGTTATGGGATTTTGGCGATGGAGAACAAAGTTCTGAACAAAATCCGGAACATATCTATAGATCCTATGGAAAATTTTCTGTCAGTATGACGGCATCTAATGATTTTGGAAATGATTTTAACACAAAATCCAACTATGTGATTATTGAAGAACCTGAGTTTCAGCTATTCATTTCAAAAACAGGGACAGGGACAGGAACCATTACAAGTGATATTTCAGGCATAGACTGTGGTTCAGACTGTTTCAATTCTTATAAAGAAGGTACAGTCATTACACTAAGTGCAACGGCAGATAAAAACGCTGTATTTAGTGGATGGTCTGGTGACGGATGTTCGGGCAGCAGTAATTGTACGTTAAATATGTTGTCTGATATTACTATATCGGCAACTTTTGATGGTGTTCCGGATATTCGCGTTGATCCTACGACGTTATTCTTTGATAATTTTCAAGATTCTGAATTAAATACTGTAGCAACTCGTACAAGAAGTGTCAAAATGATTCAACCAGATCGTTTGAAAAGAAATGCGAGTCAAGATCAAACACTGGAATGTAATATAGATGATTTACAACCAACAATAATTCAAAAAGATGATTTTGATATTGTGACTTTAAGCGATGAATATGATCTTCATGCTGATAATTCTGGTGAACCACTATTGCCAGCGAAACTTGTATATGTTCTGGTGCCTCCTGACTCTACTTTTGAATCACTTGACTTTACTATTATTCAGAAAAAAACGCTTGAAGGAACATACAATATCTATCCAAAGCAGCCGGAAACGCCACTTTCTGAAAAAAACGATATCGCTTTTGTTCCTTTAAACGATGATTTATCTAATTCTGATAAGCCTTTTCCAGGTTCTCCTGTTGAATTTATCGAATCAGCGATTGTTCATGGTAATCATATGCTAGTGTTCAGAATCTGGCCCATTCAGTATATTCCTAAACAAGGTAAAATTCTTGTTAATGAGATTTTTCAATGGACTTTTAATTTAAATCAAGGCGTTTCAAGTACTCTCCAGTATAATAATCGTTCTTCAATGGTTGAAGAAATGCTTAAAAATACTGTTGTTAATCCGGATCAAGTTGAAAATATGTCCAAACGTTCTTTAAGGACAAAAAGAACGTTCGCTCCAAATTGTAATTATTTAATTATTACCAATTCCTTATTAAGTGAGCATTTTAATAAACTCGCTGAATATAAAAAATCTTTAGGATTATCTGTTGATATTGTCACTGTTGAAGACATTTATGAAGACTATGAAGGAGTAGACAATCAGCAAAAAATAAAAAACTGTATATTAGATTATGCAACGAATCGTGGAACTATATGGGGATTACTCGGTGGGGATGATACGATTGTTCCTGATCGAAATTGCTATGGTAATGTAAATTCAGGCATGACCACCGACAACACTATCCCAACAGACTTGTTTTATGCTGGCTTAGATGACTTAAATTGGAATGATGATGGCGACGATAAATGGTGTGAAACACTTGATGAAGGGGATTCTATTGATATGTTTCCGGATATCTTTATTGGACGAGCCCCTGTTAGGACAACGTCTGATGTTGATGCATTTGTAGACAAAACGATTCACTATACAACAAAAAATCAAATTGACTTTAATAATAAAGCCCTGCTTTCCGGTGTTGAGCTTTGGAATACCTGGGATGGAAAGAGTGACGCTCATCATCGTACGGATGATATGTGGCAAAACGACATGAAGCCATTTTGGGATGGAAACGCGTTTCGTCTATATGATACTGAAACAGACTTTGGCTCTTCTGATTACGATGTCACAGCAATGCACCTTCAAGAACAAATTAACAGCGGCTATAATATATTGTTTATGGCTACTCATGGTAATCAAAGTATATGGGGAATGGAGTCCGGAGAATATTTCAGTTCTAACCATGCATTAGGTTGTAATAATAAATATAAACAAGGTATTATCTATACCATTGCCTGTATTACAAATGCATTTGATAGTGAAGGAAGATATCAAAGTGATCCTTCACTTTCCGAAGGATTTATCAGAAACAGTAATGGCGGTGCAGTTGGATATATTGGAAGTAGTCGATATGGATGGGGATATTCTTCAAAGAATGTTGTTACAGGTCCATCGTTTAATTACGCCCGTCAATTTTTTAGACAATTGTTTGATGATACAAAGCTATCATCAGGCAACGGGAATGATCCCGATCCATCTGAATACCCTCGAAGATTAGGAGCTGTTCATGCTTCTCATAAAATGTACTACAGTGGTTTTTCATCTTCATATGGCGCATATCGCTGGGTTCAATTTGCTTTAAATTTAATGGGTGATCCTCATCTGGAAATCAAACTGAAAGAAAATCAAAATTCCTTCACTATTCAAAATGAAGGTAATGCAGAATTAAGAATTACCTCTCTTTCAAAACGAGACAATTCTTCCTGGATTTCTTTTTCTCCCCATGCATCATCCGAATCACCAATTATAATACCCCAGGGAGATTCAATTTCTATTTCAGTCAGCATTGATTGGGCAAATGCTGATTTTGGCATGAATGAAGATCAAATTGTCATTTCTTCGAATGTGCAAAGCAAAAATCCTTATCCTGAAGCTGTATACATTAAGGCTGAAAAAGAATGTCCAAAACCTGAGGTTGATTTCAATGTTTCATCTGAATTTGCTTCTGTTTCTTGTCTTTTAACTTTCAACAATGAGTCTAAAGGTGGGGATGAGTGGTTATGGGATTTTGGAGATGGAGAAACAAGTGCACTAAAAAATCCTTCGCATACCTATAAAAAACCAGGAGTTTATTCCATAACTCTTGAAGCTTTCAATGAATGTGGAGCATCCAAGAAAACCAAACAGAATTACATTACGATAAGCTATCCTGAGGCATCATTTATAACAGAAAAGCAGGTAGTTTCAGAAGATGTTGGAAATGTGACCGTTACAGTTACTTTAGACAAAGCATCGGGTGTTGATGTGACGATTCCTTTAATATTTAATGGGACTGCTGTTGGCTATGGTGAAGATTTTGATGTATCAGATTCAAAAATTGAAATTACTTCAGGAAACCTTTCTAACCATTTAACATTTAGTGTGGTGAATGATTCTTTAGATGAAACAGTTGAAAATCTAATTATCATTATGGATGACTTGCTAAATGCGAACACTGGTCAACTAACCACACACACTGTCATCATAAATGATAATGATTCCAGTCCGGTTATTGAAGATCAAGAGTTTTCAATTGATGAAAATAGTCCTGCCGGCACCTTTATCGGAAAAATTGTTGCCACAGATGAAGATGCTTCTGATGTTTTATCTTATTCAATAACAAATGAGAACCCAGCTTTTGACATTGATGCACAAACCGGAACTATTCAAACAGTAAATCAAGCACTGCTTGATTTTGAAACATTTGAAAATTTTCAATTGAATGTTCTGGTTAGTGATGGAACAAATTTAGATTCTGCTTCAGTTCAAATTAATATTAATGATGTTAATGAGCCACCAGTTTGTTTTGATGGGTCCATTGTTACGAAATCTAATGAACCTGTATTTTTTACTTTAGTTGCCCAGGATGAAGATAGGAACGATACGCTTACGTTTTCTATCGTAAAACAAGGATTAAAAGGTTTATCTTCTATTATAAACGATAAAACAGGTTTATGTCGTTTTACTCCTTCCAGCAATGCTGTCGGTGAAGATGTTTTTGTTTTTCAAGTCAGTGATGGAATATTAGAGTCAAAAACAGCCAATGTGTTAATTACAATTGATCCATCAAATGAACTTTTTAAAATAACCGGCGATGTTCTGTACAATGGTACTGAGGAAGGTCAGTTACTCATAGATGCTTATGCCATTAGCGATTTAAATAAGTATACACCTATTGGTATCGGATATAGTGGTGATTGGTATGGTTATACGTCTGTGTCTTACGACATATTTGTTCCGGATGGAACATTTAAAATAGAAGCATTTATAGATTCAAACGCATCTTCCGTTCTTGAAAAAACAGAACCTTATGGAAAATATCAGAAACCTGTCACGATAAATGGCACAGATGATATCTTAAAAAGGGATATTTCACTATGTCTTAAAGGTGACATTGATGGAGATTTAGAGATTACGCCTCAAGATGCGGTAGATATTTTTTGGCTTTCCTTTAAAGAACCATGGACATCAGAGCAATTGTGCAATGGTGATTATGACGAAGATTTTGAAATTACGCCTCAAGATGCAGTAGATATTTTCAAAGCTTCTTTTTAATAAGGAATTTTTATTAATCCCTGGATGTTAATACATTCAGGGATATATTAACAGATTAAATAATATTTATGGAGGTTTTATGAAAAGATTCAAGATTCATTTAATGCTTTTTTTGTTTTTGGTATCCATTCCATCCGTTTGGGCAATGGACTTAAACCCGGAGAATATTCAGTTAAAGCCAGGAGATCAGTCTGTTACGCTTAAATTGAACCTATCGAATGTAACGTCGAGTTTTGAACTTGACGCATTCAGTCTGGTTGTCAATTACAATCATGAGTTATTATCATATAAGGAGATTGATAAAGGCGATACATTAATTGATAGTTTTACTCTGGTTTCTGCGCTTGTCATTGCTGATGGTAAGTTAAAAATTAATGGATCATTATTTTCTGATCCAATAATCGTTGAAAATGATGGATTGTTTTTAAAAATAAATTTTGATGTAATGGATTGTGGAAACTCTGTTTTAACATTGACTGACTTTAAGAATGATATTCAGACGGCAACAACTCACGCCGGTTCTGTCTCATGCTCCGGCGAAGAGTCTTCTGTTACGAAGATTAGAACGTCTAATGTCGCAGGCTCGCAGTTTTCTTTTTCATGGTACAGTAAAACTATTGAAAAAGGATGGATTAAGGTTGGAAAAGACAAGGAACTGTTAGAACTTTGGCAACGGTATGACGATGACAGGGGGGCTGAAATATTAGATGATATTCATCATGTAACTGTGAAAGGACTCGTTCCGGAAACATTGTATTTTGTTGAAATTTATTCAGGTTCAGGCGTTGATAATAATAATGGTCTTTTCTATAGCGTAAAAACCGGTCCTGAACTTATTCCCGTGGGCAGTTGTAGACCTGCTGGCATAATTTATAAAGATTATCAAAAAACAGAGTTGGCTTATGATACAATTGTATATGTTTCAATTCTTGATGCTTCCGGCAATATCACATCTTCAACAAATTCAATGATTGTAACGCCTGAAACGCATGGATTCTGGTTTTTTGATTTAGTGAATATCCGATCAGTGGATCTTAAAGAATCATATCCGTTTATTTGCAACGAAAGCAGTATTCTTGTTGAAGCTCAAGGTGGTAACGATGGTAACGATCAATTAACTGAAATAGCTGTTACAGGTAATCTATTGCCAGATATGATTTTAGATATGGATCATGTCATTACGGCTACACATGGAGATAATGGCTCCATTGATCCATCAGGCCAGATTGTTGTTACTCATCATGCTTCCAAAACGTTTGTAATGCAACCGGATGATTGTTTTCAGGTAAAAGAACTCACTGTCGATGGAGAAACTCTCGGAAAACTTGATTCATATACATTTAAAGACATAGAAAAAAATCACCATATCCACGTAGAGTTTGAACAAAAAGAATTCTATATTGATGCCAGTTCCGGGGAAAATGGGACAATTTCACCTTCAGGAAATCATCGTTTTTTGTGTGGATCAACGCAAACATATTCAATGATTCCTGACTCAGGTTATAAAGTCAAAGATGTAAAAATAAATGGGGTATCAAAGGGTGCCATTCTTAGCCATACCTTTTCGGATATTCGTAATAATTATTCAATAACAGTAGAGTTTGAAAAAATTTCAGTTAAAATAATGGCAACGGCCAGTCAAGGAGGCTATATCACTCCCGATGGAGAAATTTTCAAACAGTATGGTGACGATCAAGAGTTTAAAATATTCCCCAATGATTGCTATCTTTTAAAAGATGTAATTGTTGATAATACCTCAATGGGTGCAATTAATACATATCTGTTTAAAAATATTACTGAAAATCATACCATACATGCAATATTCGAACCTTTTCAATACACAATAACAGCCAGCAGTAGTGAAAATGGAAGCATTGAACCATCCGGAATCATAAACGTTGACTGTGGACAAAGCAAAACCTTTTCTTTTAAACCTATCAGTGATTGTTATTATATTTACAATGTAACCGTTGATGGTAATGCGCTGGGGCAAATTAATGAATATACATTTTTAGATGTTCGCTCATCTCATCATATTTATGTCAGTTTTAAAAAGTATTCGTATTCCATTAATGCTTCAGCAAACTATGGAGGAAAAATAGAACCTTCAGGAGTATTAACTGCAGACTGCGCTTCAAATCATATATTCAAAATAACGCCTGATTCTGGTTTTTCAGTATATGACGTATTGATTAATGGTACTTCTATAGGGCCAGCATCAACATACACTGTGAATAATTTATCAGAAGATTTAAGCATTACCGCTAATTTTGCAGCGATATACAGTATTAATGAAGGATGGAATTTATTGACAATAATTATGGAGCCCGAAAATCAATGTACCAGTAAAAATCTTCTTGAATCTATCAATATCAATGGAAATGTTACGTTAATCCAAAAGTGGAATAATGGTTTTTGGTATACATACCGTGCAGGCGATTTGTTTGGTGACTTTAATATTGAGATGGGAAAAGGGTATTTCCTGTATTCAGAGAAAAAAAGCATTTGGTTAAATCATGGTACGAAATGGGAAGGAAATACTTATAACATCCATATAGGATATAACCTGTTAGGTTTTCCAACACTTTATCAATTGAAGGCTTCAGATCTTGCCTCATTGATTAACGAATCCGGAGGTAATATCACATCAATTCGACGGTGGGATGGAGGAGGACTTGAAAGTTATTCGGTGGGAGCCCCATTTGGAGACTTTCAGATTTTAAATAAAGAAGGTTATTTTTTATATTCAACTCAAAAAAGTACGTTTAATATTGTGGAATAGTAATGCACCGGCAAACCAACAGGTTTGCCGGTCTGTTTTATTACCAATGGAGGTTATCATGAAAAAAATGTGTAAAATAGGATTTTGTATTTTTTTGCTTTGCAGTTTTTTTAAATATGGTTATGCCAATGAAGAAAATCTAAGAATAAGCAATATTGGTGGCGTTCAATTTACTGCTTCATGGGTTACAACCTATCCATGTTCAGGAAAACTTCTTTTAAAAGACCCTTCAGGCATTATCACAGAGTACCTTAATACCAGTAATACCTGTACACACTATGTGGTTGTAAATCAACTTAAAGAAAATACTCACTATACTTTTTCAATTGTTTCCGGTGAAATAGTTGATGACAACAATGGTAAAATGTACCATGTTGTTACTGGTCCGGAAATAATCCCGGTAGGTAGTCTACAACCAGCTGGTCAGGTTTTTGGGAATAATGGAAAACCCGCTACTGGAGCCATAGTATATATAAAAGTATATAATGATGATGTGGAATCAGCTCTTATGTCAACGCAGGTTGATAAAAATGGATATTGGTTTTTTGACCTTGTTAATACCAGAACTCTGGACAATCAGCATTTATTTAACCCTTCGGAGTCAGATCAACTGGAAATTACTGTTGTTGGAAAAAAGGGAAGAGCTTTTTTCAAAGGTAACATCATGGATAATAACTTTGGAACAAAATTATACTCGCCATTAATTTTAAACTAAATGATAAGCAGTAAATCCTATTTCAAAAATATTTGTAAACTCGTTTTGATCCAGAAAATTGTTTTGATTTAGGATTTACTGCATCAAGACTATTCATCATAATAACGACAATCTTATTATTAAAAAAGGATCATTATGATAAATTATAAACACATATTTATGATTGTTTTTATTTGTTTTTTTGTATTATCAAGTCATTCTTCTATCGCAAGTATGCCATTAAATGTTCAAGAATCAAATGTCCGTGGAACACAATTTACTGTTTCCTGGAAAACCTCAAGCAATGTTAAAGCGAAAATAAAATATGGAAAGTTGAAAACCAATTATCAGCAATGGCAAACAGCTTTTGATGACCGTGGAGAAGAAGTGAATAGTGATATTCATCACATAACAGTCCACAATTTATCACCGAATACAACGTATTATTATGAAATACTCTCAGGAAATGTTATTGATAATAATAAAAAAGATTATTATCGTCTCGCCACAGGTCCTGAACTTATAAACATTAACAGGTTCTGCCAACCTGCCGGAAAAATATTGATTGATAGAATAAACAATCAGATCTCATTTCAAACAATTGTTTATATCAGAATTTTAGGTAAAACTGAAAATTCTGCTTTAGAATCCATGATTTCATCAAATCAATACTGGTATCGTGATCTGGCTAATTTTCGAACAATGAATCACAGCGATTTATTTTTTTATGAATGCGGAAAAAGTATGATCAAAGTTGATATTGAAGGAGGAAAAAATGGCGCTGCATCAATGGAAACCTTAGCGGTGCACTATGAATCAAGTGATGATGAAAGACCATCATTATTTCTGAATCCTTGCCCTATTCACATAGAATTAGAAAATATTATTCGTATGTTAAAAGTACTGTGTGGATTTTCAGTTGATCAATATCAACATAAAATACAGATGTCAGACATTATCAAAAGGATAAAATAAGTTGCATAATAAAGAGCGGATATGCAATAATAACTTCATAATATCTGTTTTTTTAGTGTTTGTTATAATATCTTTTGAATAATTTTATGAAAAATACAAGGAACCCACAAATGCAATCTTGCGCAACAAAAGAGAATAAAGATTTACAAAAAGAAAAATCAAAGAATTCACTAAAAGCTCTTTTTCCATCATTAGAGTCATATAAAAGTTTTATTGATGATAATGGGGAAGACTCCCAAATAAAAAAATCGATTCTTAATTTTGCACATGAAAATGGTCTTATTCATTCAGTCGAAGAAAAAGATTTTATTTCGAATATTCAAAGTTACACACCTGACTTTAAAATTGACCGAAATGAATTATCTTTTGAAACATTGAAACAGGACGCAGATATTCAATCTATAAGGCGATTAACAAATGAAATCAACTTATTAGTAAAAAAACATTTAAATGTTGAAGACGAAGTCAATAATACCATGTTTTCTCGTTTGGGAAATGAACCTCCCAATACTATCAGAAAAAGAAACACATTGAGACTTCTTGCTTTTTGGATTGGATATGAACGTTCTCATCTGATATCCAAATGGAATTATGAAGCACTCCTTCGAATATGCCCCACTGAAAATTTTGCAAAAGTTGACAAAGGAACTCGAATGGCTTTTACCATAAAAGGGGATATGATAAATGAAAAAATAATAAAAAGATTTAAAGAAGAACTCCAAAAATGCTTAATCGAGTTAGAAATATCTTATGCTTCTTTTGCCAAGGATTTACTGCTCAAACCAACTGAACTTTCACTTAACTTACCTCAGAACAAAGCAAACATTAATAATTTATCTTCTTACAAAAATTGTGTTTTTGATGCGATTTTAATTGCTCATCAAATGATGATTCGGTGGTCAATAATAGATAACAATACACAAAAAAATGTATTATCAATTGCAATCTGCACAGGTCATTTTTCTCTTTTTGATAAAAAATATTTACACAAAATATTGAATGCCCATCTTCCAGAGAATTATTGTATTCGCTTATGCAATTTTACACATCAATGCATTATAAATAACGATATAAGGATTATTTTTAATGATGTGCCCACAGATATTAAAGAAGATCATGATGAAACCATACGAATTTGGAACATAAAAAGCCTTTGGAACGTTTTATATCTTGATTTTATCCCCATTATTTTAGATGATCCCTTACTTCAAATTGATACGCAAGACGATTTAGAAACTTTGATATCGGGCAATGAAGAAAGAAGGGATCAAGCAGATCTTGTAAGTCTCTATTTAAAATCATCCTATAATATCATGCTGGGTGTTGAAATTGCTAAAACTCTTTTTCATAGAAAATTATGTCATGCAGCCAATGATATTATTGAAATCATTATCGCCAGAAGTCCCGACCACCTATCATCTCGTGTGCAGAGAATGATGAATTTTACGGCATTAGCTAAATCAAGTCCCACTTATAATATTTCTAGAATTTACTTTGATAGATTTGAAAAAGAAGCAATATACATTCAACAACACCATTCTAACCTGGGAGATGATTTTGAAAGTGAGTATGCTTCAGGTTATTACTTACAAGCTCTTTATCTTTTACGATTATTGAGAAAAAATGATGGTATATATAGATATAGAAGTGAAGTATTAGACAAAAATGATGTTTTCAGACTTCTTCATAAGTCAGAATCAATTCTTGAAAAAGGCCTGACCATACCCAAAACAGGTTATCGTTCTTTTTATTGGTTAATTAGAATTGCGAGCCTGAGACTCATCCTCGAGCAATCACAGGACTATTGTGAAAAAGAAATGATTGTGTTTGATAAAAAAAACATTTGTGCTGATATTTCGTCAGAATATTTTACTGTTTTAAATTTTATCCGAAACGGTTCTTTTAAAAGGGAACGTTTATATAAAGTTATTGAAAGCTACCAAAATTCGGTTTATCTTCGAAGCTTAATACCCAACATTCATTTCAGTATTGCAGCTTTTGTGTGGGATTTTTTTCCTGATTTTACAATTGATGATGTTAAATTTATATTTGCTTCATTGGAAGCTGCCATAAAAACAGCAAATAAAGTTAAAAAAGATAGTCTTTATATTTATTCTATTGCAGGGCCATTTTTGATTCCACATCAAGAATTCATTGAGCAGGTGAAAATCAGCATTAAAGAAATTGAAAAGCGAACAGGCAAAGTCAGTCAATTAAAATCAAAAAAAGAAATAAACCAATTAAGATTAGATGGGTTTAAATTGTCATTGTTTCATTTGGTGTAAAAACAGGTTCTCTTATATTTTTCCCTCTTTCCAAAAGATCAAAAGGAGCAAAGGATGCGAAATTTTTCATCTTAGGGGTTTGAAGTCCAGACGAACGAAAAGTTACCATAAGGGGTTTAATCCAGTAATTTCAATAGTTTACAATATAATACTGACGTCAGATGACACACTGATTTGTGTCAGAATAAAGTCAGTTTTCAAATTTCCTGACAAATTTTTCCAGGTTCTTTGAAACTATCCTGACATTTTACATCGTTAGAGTAACTTTCTGTACCAATGGGCTTCAAACCCCGGATAGAGGTTGGAAAATGCAAAAGGTTATATATAAAAGCAGCATTACAGTAGGTTCATTGCTAATTAGAGAAAGCCAGGTGATTGCCAAATTATTACTTGAAAATGTGAATGAAAATTCATGGAAC
>Ga0272440_1000833_pt1 | contig 25991 bp, 19 predicted proteins | sample SSMMMBAug17_FD_192440 | JGI IMG/M metagenome (GOLD analysis project Ga0272440, IMG submission 192440) | Marine sediment archaeal communities from Little Sippewissett salt marsh, Falmouth, MA, United States - SSM-MMB-Aug17 | ecosystem: Environmental > Aquatic > Marine > Wetlands > Sediment ...
TTTAACTGATTGCGTTGAGGCTCAGCGAACAGCCCCTTTCATAGTGATCATTTGCATCAGATGAATCATAGTTCTTCTTCATTGTAATTATATTCAATAACCGAATATGTGGATATCAGTTTCAGTCACATTCGAAAAAAATAGTAATTCGAACATAAAATCAATAATTAAATTTTATTACTATACCCTACGCCCCAAGTTTACGAAGATAACCAGTGCTTATACAGAAGGCTTTTTGGGATAAATATGAAAAAAAAGCATGTTTACAAGAAACTTGATAACAACTTAAACCGGTCTGTTTTCCAGTCATTTCAATTTTTTATAAAAAATATTTTTAAATAAATCAGGAATGATTTGTCAATATTTATTATCAGCTTTCAATGAAAATAATTCATTGGCATGTATTTTGTACTCAGGATACCAACAAATTTTGTATATTAACTAGTTGAATAATTTAAATATATGTCATAAAATTATATTTTTTATCATAATTCATTCATTAAGAATATCTAATTTTTTCTTGCTTCGTTTGATTTCAGTACAATAGCCGATGTCTATGTTTTTGGCTACTTGATTTTTTGTGTTTATTGGACTCCAGGATACGTTTAGATTTCAGTGGATCTGCTCCTTGCCTTTTTGAGTTTTGTTGAATTTCAGCTCAATAACCGATGTCAGTGGATTTCAATATCGTCTTTTAATATTTGTTTCCAATTTGCTCAATTCCCAGTTCGTTCCTACCATTGATAATCGTTTGCATGGTTTGCCCAATCAATATCGCCCTGTTCAACCATCAGTAAAAAAGGTTTAATTATTTTTATCTTTTCCCTTTGATTTTAATACTATTTTTGATATTATTCATTATTTAGAAATCTCTGAAAATATATTCCCCATTTGAATGATGTTCACTTTGAACATCTGTTCCTGATCAAAAAAAAAAAATTATTAAAGGAAACATCAATCATGGCACACATTTTAATCGTTGATGATGACACATCCATCCAAAAAATGTTAAAAATTTTTTTTGAAAATAAAAAATACAAAGTAACTCTGGCTTCAGATGGACGAGAGGCTGTATATTTGCAGTCTAAAGACCCTGCAGATATTGTTTTAACTGATATATTCATGCCAGAGCAAGAAGGGCTTGAGACCATTCGAGAAATTCGAGAAAAACATCCAACCACAAAAATTATCGCTATGTCTGGTGGCGCATTTTATAGGGAACCCAATGATTACTTAACTATTGCGCAAAAAATTGGCGCACATGATGTTATCTGCAAACCCTTTGAACTAAAAGAAATGTATCAGAAAATAGTGCAGTTGGAAGAAAAAAGCTGATATTAATTATTTTTTGGATATTGATTCCACATCCATAGGTACTTGCGCTCCAAATCAGAAATATAATTTTGAGTATCACACAATGAAGAACTAATTACAATTGTACGTAGTTGCTGTCTGATTTGTCTCAACAAAGGGATATTCGATGCCATTTGAATGGCTTTGTACATGTATTCTTCAGGGGTATTGGCAATGCAATCTTGTAATCCCACATTATGCAAGATACTGACACTGGCGCGTGAAACATGCGCCTGCCCTTTGAGCGTTATTACCGGTACGCCCATAAACAGTGCCTCACAAGTTGTGGTTGTGCCATGATAAGGGTACGTATCCAAAGCGATATCCATTTGATTATACAAACTAAAATGTTGTGCCTGCGTGGGAGAGAACTGTAATAATATCAACCGATTTGATTCAATGCCTTTGTTTTCAAAAAATTTTTTTATTTTTTTTTGAATGTCTGGATCCTTAAATGCCTTTGTTTTTAACAACAAACGACTTTTTTTCAAGCGTTTTAGAATAGATGCCCAAATTTCCAAAATAGTGTTATTCATCTTGGGCATGCGATTAAATGACCCAAAAGTAATCCATCCATTTTTTTCTGAAGGTAGACCCGATGGTTGTGATATCTGCAAATCAGGATGATAGCACAAAAAACAATTGGGCATTCTGACCAATTGTTCTGCGTAATATTTGCCTTCGCCCGGAGGATCTGCCCAGGAATCTGTAATCCGATAATCTATTTGAGAAAGTCCGGTTGTTCCAGGATATCCCAGATAACTCATTTGAATCGGAGCCGGTTTCATGGCAAAAACTTCAATCCTGTTGCTCTTGGTATGGCCCGCAAGATCTACCAGAATATGTATGCTTTCCTTGTGAATCTCGTTACAGATCGCTTCATTTGAAAGGGAGTTGATATCTGTCCACTGAAAAACCACATCTTTTATTTTTTCCGACATGCTGTCCATTTGCTCTGTGCTGGAAAAGCAGTACACATTAAATAACGATTGGTTATGATTTTTTAAGATGGGATAAATAAAGTTACCTACAGGATGTTTTCTGAAATCTGGAGATACGTATCCAATATTAATTTTGGGTTGTTTCAGATATTTTTCAATATTGAACTGATACACATTTTTTTTCTTCAGTTGTTCGGAAAACGTACAATGATGCTTGTACAACGTTTCAGAGGTACTATTCCATTGATAATGACGTAAAAAAACCTGGCCGCTGTATGCATTTATTTTATTATTATCTCCAGTCAAGGCAGCCTGTTGGTAAAAATCAATCGCTTGATCAATGAGGCATTGCTGTTCACAGCAAAAGCCCAAATTGATCAATGTATTATACTCATTAGGAAAAGCCTTATTTCGATCTAAAAGCATTGATTCGGCATCTTTTATTTCACCAAGCAGCATTTTTATCAAAGACAGGTTAATGATTGCACCATAATGTTCAGGAGCAATATTCAACACTTTTGTAAAATAATTGGCCGCCTGATGAATTTTATTCAACGCAATGTAAATTAATCCATAATGATACAAAAATTGGGCATCGCCATCCAATTGAATCTCAGCGCGTTTAGCATGATTAAGCGCCTGGGTGGGATTATTTATCTGTAAAAAATATGCTGCCAAGTTTGCATGTACAGGCGCATAGGATTTATTCAAAGCCAGCGCTTTTTGAAAATATTGCGCGGCTTTTTCAAGTCTTCCTGATTGTCTGTAGCGCTCACCCATTTGGTTGAGTGCATCAATATGATTTTGTTGAATATCGTCTTTGTGCATAGGTTCTTTATTTTATTGGTATTTGTTCAAATCAAAAGTCCGACTTCTCTCAAATGACTATAGTAGCAAGGTTCTTTTTAAATTGATGGCATCACTTAGGAATACTCGGAAAATAAGATGCTCTTTTTCCTGTTCGTACAAAAAAACAAGGTCGTGTAGAGACGTAGCATGCTACGTCTCTACAGTACAATTACCTCAAAACGAACAATAATTAAATGGGGACGTTATTTTTTAAGCATTCCTTAACTGAGTCACTGGACGCTTGAGCGTGGGAACCAGAGTTGGATTTTTTCCCCCAACGTGTACACACATACACCTCGTACAACTATAGAAAAAGTACTTATGTCCGGGACAAAAATACAGATTTCATAAACGACCGATTCATTCGCGCAATATTTTCAATCTTAATGCCTTTGGGGCAGGCAGCCTCACATTCTCGTTCATTGGAGCAATTACCAAATCCCAGATGATCCATTTCACAAATCATATTCGATGCTCTTTGACTGGCCTCTGGCTGCCCCTGTGGTAACAGGTTGAGATGCGAAATTTTTGCGGAGACAAACAGCATCGCAGATGCATTGGGACAGGCGGCCACGCATGCGCCACATCCAATACAGGCAGCAGCATCCATTGACAGGCTTGATTTTTCTTGCGAAATGGGAATTGCATTGGCATCAGCAGCACCACCAGTATTCACAGAAATATAGCCTCCTTTTTGGATAATTTGATCAAATGCACTTCGATCAATGACCAGGTCTTTAATAATCTTGAATGCCCGCGCACGAAAGGGCTCGATAAATATTTTGTCACCATCCTTGAAATGCCGCATATGAAGTTGACAGAGTGTGGTTTCAGATTCTGGACCATGGGCATGTCCATTGATCATTGCGCCACACATGCCGCATATGCCCTCTCGACAATCACTATCAAAAGCGATTGGTTCCTGGCCTTGTATAGAAAGACCTTCATTGACAACATCAAGCATTTCTAAAAAAGACATATCTTTTGAGATATTCTTGGCGTGAAAGGTATCCAGACGTCCTTTATCGGTTGGCCCATTTTGACGCCATACTTTTAATGTCAGATTGATTGTTTGCGTGCTCACTTATAGCTCCTTTGTGATAATTGAACATTTTCAAAATTTAATGGTTCTGTGTGAAGCTGTGGGTCCTCATCATCCTGATTTTCCCATACAGACACAAAACAATATTCATCATCATTTCGAAGTGCTTCATTTTCATCAGTTTGATACTCCTCACGCAAATGACATCCACAGGATTCTTCTCTTTCAAGTGCATCAAGAACCATAAGTTCACCCAGTTCCATAAAATCAGCGACCCTGATTGCCCGCTCCAGGCTTTGATTAAAGCTTTCACTGGATCCTGGCAATTTAAGATTTTCCCAAAATTCTTCACGCAATTCAGGCAATTTATCCAGGGCTTTTTCCAGCCCAGCTTCATTTCGCGCCATGCCGCAGTATTCCCACATGATATGGCCCAAAGATTTATGAAAATCATCAACAGTACGTTTGCCATCAATAGACATCAGGCGGTAGATCCGCTCGTTCACAGCGACTTCAGCTTCTTTGAATGCTTCATGAGACGTATTGATATTGGGCTGATTTTGACCATTCAGGTAATTGCCTATTGTGTAAGGGATAACAAAAAAGCCATCCGCCAAACCTTGCATCAATGCACTTGCGCCAAGTCGATTGGCGCCATGATCTGAAAAGTTTGCTTCGCCCAATGCAAAAAGACCGGGAATCGTGGTCATCAAGTTATAATCTACCCAAAGGCCGCCCATTGTATAATGAACTGCTGGATAAATTTTCATGGGAACGTCATAGGGATTTTCTCCTGTGATACGTTCGTACATTTGAAACAGATTCCCATATTTTTTTTCTATTGTGGTCTGACCATCCCTTTCAATGGCATCTCTAAAATCCAGGTAAACTGCATAGCCTGTTTCACCCACACCCCGACCTGCATCACATTGTTCTTTTGCATTTCTTGATGCCACATCTCTTGGAACCAGATTGCCAAAACTGGGATATTTTTGCTCCAAATAATATAAACGTTCGGATTCAGGGATGTCTTTGGCCAGGCGTTTGTCTTTTGGTTCTTTGGGAACCCAGACACGACCATCATTACGTAAACTTTCGCTCATCAGGGTTAATTTGGATTGATAATCACCATGAACAGGAATACAGGTTGGATGAATCTGTGTAAATGATGGATTCGCAAAGCAGGCACCTTTTAAATAAGAGCGCCAGGAAGCAGAAACATTAGAGTTCATGGCATTGGTTGAAAGGAAAAAGACATTGCCATATCCGCCAGTGGCCAAAACAACCGCATGTGCGCCAAATCGTTCTAATTTACCGGTCACTAAATTTCGAACAATAATCCCCTTTGCATGGTCATTGATCATCACCAGATCCATCATTTCGCGTCGGGTGAACATTTCGACATTACCCAATGCAATCTGACGACTCAAAGCGCTGTATGAACCAAGCAGTAATTGCTGGCCTGTCTGACCCCGAGCATAAAAGGTTCTGGAAACCTGGGCCCCGCCAAATGACCGATTGGCCAATAATCCGCCATATTCCCTGGCAAAAGGAACGCCGAGTGCGACACAATGATCAATAATATGATTGCTGATCTGAGCCAGTCTATAGACATTGGCCTCGCGGGCACGAAAATCACCGCCTTTAATTGTGTCATAGAACAGTCGCTGGATGCTGTCACCATCATTTGGATAGTTTTTAGCCGCATTAATACCGCCCTGAGCCGCAATACTATGGGCACGTCGCGGACTGTCCTGAATACAAAATATTTTTACATGATATCCCAGTTCCGCCAGAGATGCTGCTGCAGAACTACCTGCCAGACCTGTTCCAACGACTATAATTTCAAATTTTCGTTTATTTGCTGGATTAACCAGCTTTAGTTCAAATCGGTGCTTATCCCATTTTTCCGATAATGGACCTGATGGGATATGGGCATTTAATTCCATGATATTCTCCTATGCTTTAACGAAGCGAAAGCATCATTATATAAATTGGAATAAAACCAAATCCAACAATCAAAATCAGACTGTATACCACACTCAGCATTTTGATGGCAGGCATATATTTGGGATGATCCAATCCCAATGTCTGAAATGCACTCCAAAAACCATGATTGACATGAAGTCCCACAACAATCATTGCAAATACATATATGGCCAGATATTCGGGCTGTGTCAATGTTGATGAGACAATTTCAAACACAGTTTGTTTTGAATGATCCGCAAATTTGAATGTAATCAAATGAACTGCAAGAAATATTAAAATTAATAATCCTGTATATGGCATTGTTCCAGATGACAGGGTACGTCCGCCGGCATTACGTTTTTTTACATATGTAACTGGTCTGGCAGTCAGATTTTGAAAATACAATGTAATGGCCATTACCAGATGAATGCACAAAAAAAACAACAGGCCGAATTCAGAAATGTAGATTAATGGCCCAAGGGCATGCAGGTGATCTACATAAGAATGAAATAAATCCTGTCCCCCATAAATGAACAGATTGCCAATGAGATGGATCGCTAAAAATAGACAAAAGGCTAAACCTGTCAATGCCATCAATATTTTTTTTCCGATGGATCGGTTTAATATTTGCGAAACAACTCCCATTATACCTCCTTTTTTGATATTAATGTTATTTTATTGGCGGCAAGACTTGAAACCACCATTCATCCCATTCGGTAGTCATGATTGTTTCAGCCATCTGCTTACCAGTATCTGTAATTAATCTTTCTTGTGCGGCTTTCAGCCATTTTTCAGGCCCGCGTTTCCCCTGGTCATGCAAGGCTTTCAACTCCAGCATCAATGACAGATTATCGGCATCTTTAGCCAGTTTCGCTTCTTCAGTAGTACATTGATTGAATTCATCAACCAGGTTGACAATTTCTGATCCAAAGGGGACATTTTCTGCCAGATCTTTCAGCGCCTGATCCTCATGTGCAGTTGTATAACGTCGATGAACATAATTCAACTCTCCCATTCGGGCTTCGGGCAAATCATGTACCAGCGCCATGGTGATAATTTTCAATGGATCAACTTGAGGATGGAGTTTACTCATGACATAGGTAATGATTGCGATCATAAAGGAATGATCTGCCACAGATTCACGGCCACTCCCAAGAAATTGAAATCCGGTTCGCTGCACAGATTTCAAAATATTGGCTTCAAATAAAAAATGAATAATTGATTTCATAAGCCCTTTTTTCCATTTAGTATCTTATCTAAAGCTGTGATAATAGATCGCCTCAGATGTTCAACGCGCCTCAATGTATAATGCGAAATAGAGTTACGTTTCAAGTCTTTAATTAACCACAACGTTCCATAACTTTGAAAATCATCACCTAACAAGGGGAGTTCAATCTTAAAGATGCTGTCTTTACGAATATCCTGCTCTTCATTGAACGTGCTGCGAACCCATTTACATTCATTTGGTTTTTTTAACTTACACAAATGCTCATCATTCATCACTGTGCTCTGATTTTGTATTGCATCTAATGCATTTGAAAATTCGGGGATATTGTGGATAATTAACTGCGCCATATCAAATTCGAGCCGGTTAAGTGCGTTGCAAATTTTTCCCCATAACATGTTTAATTCTTTGGCATTGGTTATTTCTAGCTGAAGTGACAAAAAGGATCGGCGATCACGTGTAATCCCGGCTTCATCAGTGACATCACGAAACCATCCATATAGTTTATCAGTGGCGAAATAATCAAAATACCCAATTTTTTGAATAAAAACAACAGATATTGATCCCAGAATAAATAAAATGAGTCCGGCCTGTTCATTGCGAAAATTTACAAGAAGAATAGACAGTAAACACAAACAAATGGTGATGCCATAGATAATTAAAACAGAACGTTTTGCAGATAATCCCTTTTCAATAAGTCGATGGTGAACATGTCCTTTATCCGGTTTAAACAGTGATTGGCCTAACATAAATCGTCTGAGCGGAGAAATAAGGGTGTCAAATATGGGCACTCCCATTGCCACAAGGGGAATCAGTAACGCAGCGCCGAGTTGACTTTTGACAGTGCCAGTTATGGATAGACCCGCAATTGTAAATCCCAGAAAATAACTGCCGCCATCACCCATAAAAATGGAAGCTGGATTAAAATTATATCGTAAAAAACCTAAAATAGAACCGCTCAGCGCGGTAAACAATATAGCGGTCACATAGTTATTCTGAATAACTGACAATGTCACGAGTACAATACTGGCAAAAAATGTGATACCAGCGGCCAGACCATCCAGGCCATCAATGAGATTGATTGCATTAATAAAAAAGACAAACCAAAAAACAGTGATAAAATAGCTTAAAATTCCAGTCTGAAGATAAAAGCTTCCCAAATGAAAGAATTCTATCCGAACCCCGCCCATAAAAGCAACACTTGCTGCAATAATTTGTATAAAAAACTTGGTGTATGGGCCAAGATGCTTGAAATCATCAAACAAGCCAACACCAAAGCAAATAAAGCTCCCAACAAATAAGTAAATCATCGGTGGATCTAAATGGAATGCATTAGAAACATTGGTATTAAAAAAAGACATGATGCACAGGGTCGCAAAAAAGGAAAACACAATTGCGAGACTGCCATTTCTTGGAATGGGTGTCTGATGAAATTTTCGCTCATCAGGAAGGTCAAGAGCGCCCAGCTTTACCCCCAATTTTTTTGCAACAGGTGTCATTACAAGAGAAAGTGTCAATGCGATGAGAAAAATTGCCAGTAGTGTTGTCATGATTAATCACTGCCCCAGAGCTTGTTAAAGGTGTTACCAATACTTTTTCCAAAATTATTGATCCCTTTTTGAACCGAATCAGATGTTTTTTGCAAAACCGATTTTTCAGCATAATAACCATCAGGATATTTCCCGGTACGTGCCACTGTTTTTGCAATTTCGCAAGGATTCTTATTATCTGCAACGCCTGTGATTAATCCCGCAGCAATACCAACAGGGCCAAACAAAACAACGCCGCCAACAGTTTTACCGATTGTCCATGCGGCTTTTTTATAATCCAGTTGTAATTGCGGATCTTTGAGTGTACCTCCCAGTTTAAAAGGTTGTGCCAGGTCACTTAAACTCAAACTAAATTTCCCCAGTCTCCCTGTATCAAGGCCGCTTTTTGGCAAAGGTTTAATTGAAATATCAATGGTTTCCTCCCCCAGAGAAATGTGGCCATTGCCTATAACACGCATTTGATCTGTATCCAACATCATAATGGTTGTATCTGCCTGGCCATTGGTAATATCAAAACGTGTGGCCATACAATTTAAACGTGCATATTGGTTTTTATTCGATGGATTAATAAAGCGAATCAAATTAGAGCTTAATTCTCCACCAAGCATATTGACATATTTGTTGTAAATTTTTCCATTTTCCATTTGAACCGCTACATAGCCATCCAGATGAGACATCCATTGCTTTAAAGAGCGTCCTTTTGATGCCAGATGAACGCGCATATCCAAAACACCATCGTACATATTTGTAATATTCAACTCTTTCAGCATTTGTCCCACATTCATATTTTCTGTGATCATATTATAATGAAGCTTGATTTGCTTATCACTGTTAATTTTCAACTGTAACGCGCATTGTCCACCGCCAATACGTGCAGTAAAAGGTTTTATTTCAATGGTGTCATGCGATAAACGTATTTTGGTATGAATATCATGAATGGCCAGATTTGAGGTGATTAACGATTGTATCCGAAACAGACCAACAAAATCAATTGTTGATAAGGGTGAAGGCAACAATGCATTATCCGAAAAAAGATATTTATTTTTGGGAAGTGATTCCTTTTTTGATGCGGTCTTTTTGGTAATAAAAGGTCTGAGATCAATAACGCTTGATTCGAAAGCAAGTTTAAGACCGGGGCGTTTGCGATCCAGGTGCAGTTCACCAAGCCCTATAAGCTGATTGTTTCCCAAAGAAACGTCCACTGATGATCGATACTGTCTATTTTTTTTCTCTATGAGGCCCATCTGAAAATGATATGGACCATCCAGGGGGATCTCGGTGCCAAGCATTTTCTGAACATCTCTGAATTGTGTCCCTTTACAGTGTATCTGCACTTTGCTGCCTTTAAAAGACAACACATCCTGAATTTTTCCAAGAACAGATAGCGACATTCCAGCCCCTTGTGCAGTCATCGTCAAAGGCCAATCTTCCCGGGCATCAAAAAAAGAATGGATACTTCCCACCTCAGCTTGAATATCAAATGGGTGATTTCTGTATTCACCATCGATATTCATAAACACTGACGCATTCACCCCTTTGCTTGTTGCATCAATCTGCTTGAGTGTTAAGGACAGTTGGCCGGGTTCGTTTGCATTTTCATAAGTCAGTTGGATGTTTTTCAGACAAAGAGTATTAAATAAGAACTGAGGCGCTTCATAAGCATCACTTGATTGAACTTGATCCGGTTGTTTTTCAGTAACTGTTGTAAAGTCGAGATTCGATGCGCCCTGTTTATTCATTTCAATGGATAATTTGAAATCGTTTAGAGTTAACTGCTGAATATGTATAATTTTGTGAAGGAGCGGTTGTATTTCAAAATCTACAACTAAGTCTCCAACCTGAAGCATATTTGGTCTGTCACTCCATTTCGCATTTTCTAATGTAACATCTGTAATGCGGATTCCCGGCGGCCATCCTAAACGAATACGAATGCTTCCCTGAATTGAAAGCTTTCTGCCGGTGGTATCAAATGCGGCTTGTTCAATGATGGGTTTTAAATAATTCAAATCATAGGTGATAATATAGATAAATATGCCAGAGACAACCACAATAAAAAACAATGATACGAATATGAACCCTTTTAACAATCGTTTCATGATAACATTATCTCATTAAAAAATATTTCCAAATTCAAATGTCAATCGCTCAAAAAATGAGTTTTTTTCAATCTCATGATTTTGAGTGCCATAGGTCGCAATTTTGTAAGCACCCAACAAAGAGCCAATTTTGCCGCAAACATCCCAATCCATATTGTTTAATATACCATATAATAAGCCTCCTCTAAATGCATCACCGCATCCAGTGGGATCAAGAATGGCAGTGGCCTTTACCGATGGAATTTCAATGGTCTTATTTGGTGTGTAAATAACAGCGCCGGCTTCACCTTTTGTAACAATGAGTGCTTCAACCTGAGAACGTGCATCATTTAAGGTCTTACCTGTTCGCTCTTTGAATAGTTCAAATTCATAGTCATTAAAAATCATCCAGTTCGCCTGGTCCATAAATTGAATCAGATCTTTACTGTCAAACATCGGCATCCCCTGCCCTGGATCAAACATAAAGGGAATGCCGGTTTCACTAAACTGTGTGGCATGATCAATCATGCCCTGTTTGCCATCTGGTGAAACAATACCCATTGAGATATCATCAGCATCAGTGACCAGGTTTTCATGGGAATGATTCATTGCGCCCGGATGGAATATGGTAATTTGGTTGCTTTGTTGATCTGTCGTAATATAAGCCTGAGCAGTATAGACAGAATCAATGGTTCGAATATATTGTCTGGAAATTCCTTTTTTGTCCATCCATTGTTCATAGTCAGAAAAATCCATGCCAACTGTACCCATAGGACAGGCAGCACTTTGATCCAATATATGAAGATTGTAGGCAATATTTCCTGCACAACCGCCAAATTCACGACGCATTTTCGATACAAGAAAAGATACATTCAGTTGGTGCAATTGATCTGGGAGCAGATGACGTTGAAACGTGTCATCAAAATTCATGATAATATCAAATGCAAAAGAACCACATATTAATGCTTTAGACATATAATCCTCCTTAATTAATTTTTTAACATAACATAAATTTGATGTTATGTAAAATAATCTTAGACCCGAAATCACCTGGCATTTAAATCGAAAAAAACTGAAAAATCAATAAATACTTGAAAAATTTTAAATAATTTGATAGATCTTATCAATAATGAAGCTTCATTCACAATTCATTTTTTAAGTATATTTTAACAAGGAGGTAGAGATGAATAAAAGATTATTTTTAATGTTTATGGGTTTTGTTTTGTTAACTTTTACCAGTAATGCATTATGTGACACCTTTTTTAAAAAAACAGAGTGTCAACTTCATGCTGACATCAATCGTGTCCCCCCCAGTAATAACAATGATATCTGGACGTTGACTGTTGAACATTTTTCGGAATGGAAATATGGGGATACATTTTTGTTTATGGATTTAGAAACTGAACCCACATTCAGACAAACGCCAGCTGCACTTTATTTTGAAATTGCACCACGTTTTAGTCTTGACAAAATTCTAAAACAGGAATTGATTTCAGCCCCTTTTTTGGGTGAAGTCTATCTGGCATGCCAATATAATGCTTCAGATATCAGTTATATTCCAACCTCATGGCTTGCTGGAATATCTGTTGATTTTTTGGGACAGCCAAACTTTGGCTTTTCTAATTTGAGTTTATTTGTGAAGGACTGTGATCGTAAAGGCGCATCTAAAGAAGAAGTTCCATATCAAAATGATACATCCTGGCAGATTACATTTGTATGGGGACAACCTTTCAATATCGGGCCGCTTCAAATGGAATTTAATGGTTTTCTGGATTATTGGGAAGAAAACTCTTGGACTATCAAAGATAAAACCTACCGAATTCTGTTAACAGAACCCCAATTAAGGTTAAAACTATCCAGTTTTACAGGAAAGGATAATTTTTTATCCAATTCTGTGGTTGGAACAGAAGTTGAAATTTCTCATCACTTTTTTGGTGAAAATGAAGAGTGGCATGTCAACCCAACCCTGTTTTTTGCTGTAGTATTTTAAATGAGTCGTTCTAAATAATTGAAAAGAATATGATTGAAATGGGCGAACACAAGGTTCGCCCCTACATCGGACTTGTAAATAAGAAAATGAGGAACTTATTATTCAAGCATTCCTTATTCAACAAGTACCAGATTTAAATTTCGCAGGAGATCCCCATGAAAACAGACAAAGAAGTGTATAAAATTTTTTGTGCATTCCTAAGTATTTTTAACAATTATATCCCAGGAGATTCATATGAATAATGAAATCTTAATAACAGAACAACAAGATCAAATCTTGTGCGTCACATTAAACCGGCCATCAGTTATGAATTCATGCAATTTCGAATTACTGAAAGCCATGAAGCAACTGTTTGAAAAAATTCATTTTGATCCAAATATTCGTGTGGTTATTATCACAGGTGCAGGTGATCGTGCATTTTGTGCGGGTGCAGATTTGAAAGAGCGCGCGACACTGTCTGATATTCAGGTGAAAGAGTTTATCTTTACCATACGCAATCTGTTTTCCTTTATTGAAAATATGGGTAAACCTGTAATTGCTGCAATTAATGGCATTGCGCTCGGTGGGGGCACTGAATTGGCGCTTGCCTGTGATATACGCATTGCATCTGAATCTGCAATGATGGGTCTTACTGAAACACGACTTGCAATTATCCCGGGGGCTGGCGGAACACAACGTTTGCCTCGATTGATTGGAAAAGGAAAAGCCAAAGAATTGATTTTCACTGGTAAACGCGTTACTGCAAAAGAAGCCCTGTCAATCGGTTTGATTAATGCCATGTATCCATCTGAGCAACTGATGGATGAATCAATAAAAATGGCACAAATGATATGTGAAAATGGGCCTATTGCCATTCAGCAGGCCAAATATGCAATCAACTATGGGATGGAAACCGATCTGAATACCGGGCTTGCCATTGAATCCAATGCGTATTGGATTACAATTCCCACTAAAGATCGTTTGGAAGGACTTCAGGCTTTTCGAGAAAAACGCAAACCAACTTATAAAGGTGTTTGATTTCAAGTGGAAACCTATTGCTATCTAAAAAACGTAACATTTGTAAGAAAAGCAGATCATAAATCTTTTTTTATCAATATACCGGACTTAAAAATTCCACAAATTCATGCTCCTATGCAGCAGAGAATTCCAATAGTGGGTGAAAGTGGTGCTGGAAAAAGTACTCTTTTAAATGGTCTGGCAGTTATGATGAAACCGGCAGCAGGTAGGATAACCTGGCACATCAATGGAAAAGACTATCATTTTTCACAGAACAAATGGAATGAAAGACAGGCGGTTTATTGCCGAAAAGTCTTATTTGGGTTTGCTTTTCAAGATAGTACATTGACACCGCATATGACTGTGGCGGATAATCTTATTTATCCCCAACGTATTAATTGTATATCTCGTAAGGATGCTGAGAAAAAAGCCTTTCATGTATTAAAAAAAGTGCTTCGTACGAACGAAAATATTGAAAACATTCTTGCCAAATATCCCTATCAACATCTTTCTGGCGGGGAACGTCAGCGTGTTTCCCTGGCACAAGCAATGATTAACGATCCAAAAGTGCTGTTTGCAGATGAGCCTACTGGAAACCTGGATATTCATACGCGGAAAATTGTTATGAATTCAATTTTTGAATGGATTTCTGAGCAACCGGATCGCATGCTAGTCTGGGTCACCCATCATGAAAAAGATCCAAGAGATGCGGGTGTGAATCAACATTTATGTGTCACCAAACAAACATGCCAATGGAAAGAGGTTTCATAATGAAAGCATTGTACTGGTTACCTGTTGCGACAAAAGAATTTTTCATGCAATTTTCCCTGAAACGTCAACCTGTCAACCGAGATTTTTTTTGGCTGACATTGCTATCCATGCTGGTCTTATTGTTTGCGCTTCTCATGTCATCCACACGCGAGGGACTATCCGAACGTATGGTAGATCTTCTGTTGGGACGTGTTCCAGGCTATGGCATACCTGTATGGGTACGCTCCAATCCCTATACATCAGGCGGAAAAAACCTTATTGATTCATCAATTGTGAAACAGGTTAATGCAATGGGAACCTATCAAGATGATGCCGCATATACGTATGTTCCGAGGATGCAAATATTCCCTTATCAGGAAGTTGACCAGATCAGTCTTTCTTTGCCAGGCGAAAATTTATGGCATCGATATCCAAATGATCCTGAAAGCCCAGCATTTGAAGGCATTGCTTTAACTGAAAATGATCCTTTATGGATATTTACGACAAAAGATGTTCAAAATAAGCATCTGACTATTGTTTTAAATCGTTCCATTGTTAAAACTTATTTTAAATATAAAGCCTATCGTGATTATCTAAAAAACGTTTTGCCATCACCCCTTTCAAAAGAAGTTCCATCTCAAGAAGCCTTTTTATATTCAAATAAACCTCATATCTGGCTTCGTGTTGGATCTGTTAAAGATTTATTGCGTTTCAATGTCATATGGGTTGATCGCTTTCCGATTCCAGGAAAATTTGCCTATTTATTTCCCTGGAATCAGTATCAGGCCCTTGAAAAAGCGTATCAGTATAGTAATATTCGTTATTTTCCAGAAATGACAAGAGATCAATCTCAACTGCGCGCTAAAACCCTGTATCTGAATAAAAAGATTTCATCATACAAGCGCGATAAACTTGCCCATTGTTTGAAGGGTAAAATGATCAATAAGCGCGGCCAATACTATTTAGAATTTCAACGACCGATCCCCCAATTTTTTGTAAATGCCTGTATTGAAGACCTGGGAATTGATCCCTCACAAATACGTATTGCCCATCCGGTTGCCGGTGATACCATTCAATTAAAAACATTTGATCAAATTGCGTTACCTTGCAGGAAACTTCCTAAAGACCTTTTACCCATTGAAGATCAGGAGAAATGCGAAAAAAATCCAGAATATCAATATATTCAGGCCTTACCTGGTTCACCGCGCGCATTTGTTTATGTGCCAGAAAGAGGCTTACTCAATACAGCCATTACACATTTGAAAAATATGGATAACAAACCCTTGTTGATTCCTTGGATCTATGCGGATGCATTAAAGCGTTTTGGCACATTGATTCAAATTATTGATATTCTCAGCTCGCCCTATCTTGTATTGTTCATTCTATTTTTGGCGGCATTGTTTGGTGTGATGATTGCCACGTTGATTGGCCATCGGAAACATCACTATGGTATTTATCTGGCAAAAGGAATGGGACGACTTCATATTTATGGAATGCTCTTATGTCAGATTGGGATGACATTGGTGATGGGTATTATCGGCGCGGCAATATCACTTCAATGGATACGATATGTCATTAATGCGCATTTTGTTAAAGCATCAAGCAGTTTTTCCGATGTCATGCCTTTAAAAACGCCGGATTTATTGCCGGTTTCATTTCAAAGCCATATTTTTGTATTCTGTGCCGGTTTAATTGTTGCCTGGTTATTGACGTTGCTGATTTTATACCTATTGCCACTTCGGATGAATACCATGCCAGATGACTTGTTGGAATGATTTTATATATCTTTTGTATATTTATCATACCGTACCTGATTTAGCAGGAATGTTATATCATCCACCACGGGATCGCATAAACATCTTCAGATATCATTTGTGGCTTTTCAATTGAGCATATTAAAAGATTTAAATAATAATTTTCTTGAGGGAAACACTTTTTCAATGATTGAAAGCCTTTAATATCTTTTTTGGATGGATTACTTTTTGCTTTAATTTCAATCGGAAAAAGCATACCATTTAATTCCAGAATAAGATCAACTTCAGCACCCGAGTAAGTCCTGAAATGATAAAAATTAGGTTTAATCGCCATTGCTTGAATTGATTTGAGTAACTCAAGCACAACATAAGTTTCAAATAATTGCCCTTTTAAGGGATGTGCAGCGATCACTTCTGGAACAGAAATTCTTTGCAGATAACATATAAATCCTGTATCAGAAAAATATCCTTTTGATTTTCCAGCAATTTTTTTGATTGGATTACGAGAAAATGGTGGTATTGAGAACCATTGGAAGGTTGCTTGTGCAATTTCTCCCCATGATAAAGCTGTTTTGCGTTCAACGCCTAATTCTCTTCCTAATTCATTGTAATTGATTTCACATGCTGTTTTTGCAGATAGAAGTCCTATAAAATTGCCAAATGTCTGTAAAGAACCTATGTTTGAAACTCTTCGAACATCTCTTTCAATATAGGTTTGAAGGTAAGATTCAAAATAACCTGATATCAAATGGTCTGGAAAATCTATTAATTTGGGATATCCACCCCTGAAAATGTGTGGAAAAACAGGAATGGCGTTATATGAGCTATCTTGATCTATGTCTGGTCTTTTTAAATTTAACCAGGACATGATAAACGACTGATTCATTGAACTCGTTTTTTCCTGGCGGTTCATTGGCAAAAGGTTTATTATCGCTACTCTTCCAGCAAGAGATTCAGAAATATTTTTCAATACAGATAACTGCTGAGATCCACTTAAGAGATAAAGGCCATTTTTTTTTAAACTGTCTACTTTTCTTTTAATCGAATTTAATATCTCAGGTGCATATTGAATTTCATCAAAAAAAACAGGACAAGACAGATTTTGCAAAAAAAAATCAGGATCATTTCGAGCATTATATAAATCAATTACTGGATCAAATACGATCGTTTTTATTTGGTCTTTATAAAGATTTTCAATTAATGTTGTCTTTCCAACCTGCCTGGCTCCTAAAACTGCAACAACAGGATAATATTGGAAAAGTTCAAGTATTCTTTCTTCAATCAATCTTTTTTTATAACTCATTTTTCGCTCCTTTTTTTATTACCGCATAGGTCTACAAAGGGCGCATTCCCAAAAAGTCGGACTTATTAGCGATAAATATTGACAAATGATATGTTTCGGCAAACGCAAGGTTTACCCCTACACTCGTCCTCGGACGTATGTATAATCTCGGTTATTGCAAAATACCAAAACTTATAGACCGATGCGTTTGTTACCTTTAATAATAGCACTTGCACTCCTATTTTTCAATATAATTCTATTTTCTAATTCAATTCAGTGAGAAAGGGTGCAACACAAAGAAGAAAACTCCAACTTTTTTGTGTTGCACCCAGTGAGAAATACGCTTGCTTTATTGGTTTAAATTAGATATGGTGTAAAGAAACGAAAGGGTTATATATGTGCGCCAAACTTAAAGAACTACTTCAACTACTTTCTTTAGAAAAAATTGAAGAAAACATTTTTAGAGGACAAAGCCAGGATCTCGGATTTGGCAATATTTTTGGAGGTCAAGTACTTGGTCAATCGTTATCTGCAGCCAGTCAAACAGTTTTTCCAGATAGAAAGGTTCATAGTTTGCATGGCTATTTTTTAAGACCGGGCGACCCTAAAATGTCAATTGTTTATGATGTTGATCGACTGCGTGATGGTAAAAGTTTTACAACACGTCGCGTGGTAGCGATTCAAAAAGGACGTCCAATATTTGCAATGTCTTGTTCATTTCAAATTGAAGAGACCGGCTTTGAACATCAGATGGAAATGCCTGATGTTATTGGCCCGGATGGCATCATGTCTGATCTTGACAGATATCGAAATGTTCAAAATCGTATTCCATCTTCAATCAGAGATAAGCTTCTTTGCGAAAAACCCATTGAAATCAGACAAGTCAATCCGGTCAATCCATTTAAACCAGATAAAAGTAAACCTGTTAAATATTCCTGGTTCAAAGCTGTTGGCTATATGCCTGATGACCATGCTGTCCATCAATATATGTTGGCCTATGCATCAGATTTTGGATTGGTAGGAACCTCACTTTATCCGCACGGGCACACATTTTGGGAATCATCCATGCAGGTGGCCAGCCTGGATCATGCCATGTGGTTTCATCAAGCGTTTCGAATGGATGAATGGTTATTGTATGTGATGGAAAGCCCAGTCGCTTCAAAATCAAGAGGATTAGCTCATGGCCATATTTTTACACGTGAAGGTAAGCTCGTTGCATCTACAACACAAGAAGGACTTATTCGTTATAGACGTTCATAAATATTTGAAAATAAGGATTCAGAATGAAGAGATTGCAACCATTTGTATTAACGATAATAATTATAGGTTTATGCGCATGTAATAATAATATAAGCCTTAAATATAAATCAATTCCCCCAAAAAATATTCATAATGTGAACCAATTTCATGCCGGCGTTGCTCAAACAGATATTACCCCACCTCCAGGACTTCCACTTGCAGGTTATAGTGCCCTGTCAGCAGATAGCAAAGGTTTTAGAATTCGCTTAAAAGCACGAGCCTTTTATTTAAAACCCGCCAATGGAAAACCTGTTTGCATTGTTCAATGTGATTTACTTTCCGGCTCGCGTATTCTTCACCATAGTGTATCTGAAAAAATTGCAAAATATACCGATATCAGCGCGGCAGGACTTGTTATATTAGGCTCTCATACTCACACCGGTCCGGGAAATTTCTTTGCCAGTAAGTTTTACAATGATCATGCGTCAAATCGTAAAGGTTTTGACACAGAATTGTTTGCATTTCTAACCGAGCAAATATCTCAGGCCATAATCAAGGCCTATCAAAGCTGTCGTCCGGCTCACATTGCGACAGGCTGTACACAGATAGACTACGCCACCCGAAATAGGAGCCTTCCTGCATATTTGAATAACACTTCAGTTGATTCTTCAAGGTATATCAGTCGTTATCAGGCGATTAATCCAGCGTTTTACATGATTCGCATTGACACACAAACAAACAGCGGATCGTTTAAACCTGCGGGGGTTATTTCGTTTTTTTCCATTCATCCCAATATTCGACCGCAAAATCTGGACTGTCTGTATAGCGGTGATATTCTGGGGTTTGTGGAAATTAGTGTGGCACAATCCATTTTCAAAAACGAACATCTTGATCATATGCCAATACATGCTGTGATCAATATGACCCATGGTGATAATAATCCCAATTTACCGGAAAATGTTCCAGAAAATTTTATTTCAGCCAGACAATTGGGACTTAAAATGGGTCAAGACGCTTTTGTATTGCATAAAAGCTTATTGACCACCCTCAAATCAGATTGCCATATTGCCTTTCGCGCCAAAGATATTAATGTGTTACAAAGTAATACCATCAATGACGTTAAAATATGCCGGCCTGCAATTGGATGTCCGGTACTGGGGGGGGCAATTGGTAAAGGATCAATTCTGCAACATATTCCGCCCTTTGCTCCGGGATGGCCCAAAAAATGGTTCACCCATTCATGTCATGAATCAAAAAGAAAAGTGTTAGGACCATTTCATGGGCTTCTTTTTTCAAAAGATCAGTATCCACAACAATTACTGGCCCAAGTGATCATTGTGGACAATATGTTGATCCTTCCACTGCCTTTGGAAATTACATGTGAGGCTGGAAAACGTATGGCCAATCATGTTCATTCACTGGTGCATCAAATTGAGAAATCTCAGATTCAGCATATCCTTCCTGCCAGTTGTGCCAATGGATATTGGGGATATGTAACCACTCACGAAGAATATCAAATGCAATACTATGAGGGCGGTCATACGCTGTATGGCCCAAACACCAGAAAGTATTTATCTGAAATTCAGAGAAACCTTTTGAAAAAACTTATTCGCTCAGGAAGTGGTGGAGAATTGATTTCCAATTGTTCTTATAATTTGAATGCGCATAGCTTCTACCCAAAATCAAATATGCCGCCTGCAAGTTTTAAGGAAATACGTGCTCCAATTCATGTAACTGAACCTCAAACATCGTATTGGTCGTTCCAGTTAACAGGTTCGTGTCCATCACATATAAAATGGCATCAATCACTGATTCGAATTTCGCACAAAAAGATCCATTCTGAGTGGACACCGCTTCGCATTGAAAGCATCCCTGTTGATGATCAGGGATACGATATTGCCATATACGTTTTGGGTAATGATAGCGGGGGGGCTCGCTATGAAATCCGATGGTATCGACCGCAAACAAAAGCTGATACACTTTATCGTTTTGAGATTCTTGGCAATGGTAATAAACCTGTTTTATTATCGACTGTCTTTACAGGAGAATAATCAACTGATTCATAAATTTGTTGACATTTCTGTCAAATGCTTTAAATCAAGAATACAACTTTTAATCACTATAATAAAGTTGACTTCGAAAAACTTATAAAAAATGGAGTAAAAAGTATGTTTTGGACATTAAAGAAAGTATCATTTCGCGTATTTCACATGACAATGAAAATTGGTGCCATTTTTATGCCATTTCCAGTGCCCAAACTGATCACAGGCGCTGGCAGTGTCAAAAAACTGGCAGAACAAGTGAAATCGGATGGCTTAAGCAAGGTGCTGGTCGTAACTGATCGCGTGTTAATGGATCTAAAAGTTCCAGAAAGTTTATTGGCATCATTGGATGAACAGGGGATTAAATACAAAGTGTTTGCTGAAGTTCAACCCAATCCGACAATAAATAATATTGAAGATGGCCTTCAGCATTATCGTCTCAATAAATGCGATGGACTTATTGCCATTGGCGGCGGCTCTCCAATTGATTGTGCAAAAGTAATTGGGGCACGCGTGGTCAACAAAAATCGTTTTGTTCGTCAGATGCGCGGCACATTCAAATTGTGGAAATCTCTACCTCCTTTTTATGCAGTTCCTACAACTGCGGGAACAGGTTCTGAAACAACCATTGCGGCTGTTGTAACAGATTCGAATACGCATGAAAAATTTGCAATATCTTCCTTGCCCCTCGTACCTAAATATGCAGTGCTTGATCCTGAATTAATGTTAGGACTCCCCCCGCATATTACATCTACAACTGGCATGGACGCTTTGACACATGCGGTAGAGGCTTATATCGGATTAAATGGCAATAAATTTACCGATAAAAATGCTGAAGATGCAACACGTTTGATTTTCGAAAATTTGGAAAAGGTCTATAAGGATGGTTCAGACATTGATGCTCGGAACAACATGGCATTGGCATCATTTTATGCAGGTACTGCATTTACAAGAGCTTATGTAGGTTATGTCCATGCTATAGCGCACAATATGGGCGGAATGTATGGTGTACCACATGGCCTTGCGAATGCAATTATTTTACCTTATATTTTAGATTACTGTCAGAAAGAAGCTGAAAGCAAACTTGCCAAATTGGCCGTTGCTGGCGGTATTGGAACGAGCAATGAGTCGAAATCCACTTTGGCACAGCGATTTATCGACAAAGTTCGAACCATGAACGAAAATATGCAAATTCCAACAGTAATCAAGGAACTTCAAGAAAAAGATATTCCCCTGATTGCTGAACGTGCTTTGTATGAAGCCCATCCTGACTATCCTGTGCCACGTATCATGACTCAAGAAGAATGCGAATCTTTAATTCGAAAATTGTTACCCTTATAGTATCTTAAATGTTGTCACGTTTTTGGTGTAAGGGCAAACATTGTGTTTGCCCTCAAACCAGAGAGGCATATTAAATGCAGCCACCAACACATTTTACCCCGCCGCCCTTAAAAACGCTTTGGCGTATGAGTACACCGCTCCGATTCTATTTTTCGCCCAAATTTTTCGGTTTAGATCATATCAATCCCGAAAGACCCGCTTTGTTTGTTGGAAACCATACCATTTATGGTGTGTTGGATGTTCCACTGTATGCCATTGAACTCTATAGACAAAAAGGGATTTTTATTCGAGGGCTGGCGGATCATTTCCACTACCTGGTGCCGGGTTGGCGGGATTTTTTATCATGGATCGGTGCGGTTCGAGGGACACCGGATAATTGCGAAAAACTCATGCAATCAGGAGACAATATTATTGTATTTCCCGGTGGTGGACGTGAAGTTTGTAAACGTAAAGGAGAATCGTATCAACTGATCTGGAAAAAACGAACCGGTTTTGTGCGCCTTGCCATAAAACATCAGTATCCAATTATTCCTGTGGCATCCATCGGCATTGATGATGCATTCTCGTTTCTGATTGATCGTGATGATTTGATGAATACATACTTTGGAAAAATGCTTCAAAAAAGCGGATTATTAGAATACATTATAAAAAAAGGTGAAGAAATACCCGCCATAACACGTGGTATTGGCCTCACACCATTTCCACGCCCTGAACGTGTTTATGTTTCTTTTGGTAAAGCAATTGAGACAAAATTATATCAAAACCAGTTTCAAGATAAACAGGTACTTTTTGAAGTACGTAAACAGGTTGAACAAGAAATAAAAAAACAATTGGGTGAATTGCTTTTGTTTCGATATCAAGATAAAGATAAAAGCTTTTTCAGAAATTTTTTGAATCGATTGTAAGTTATATTATTTAAGGAGGATTTTTAATTGATAAAAAGAAAAAAATGGCTCAAACGAATCTCTTTTTTTAGGATTTTCATATTCATTACATATATTGTATTGACTCAAACACATTGTGTTCCACCCACAAATGATGTCATAATTGATGGGGCAACTCCTGTTAAGCAGAATAAAAAAGGTCTGAATTACCCGTCAGTAATCAAAACTTTGAGCGCCAGATTAAATAATCGATTTCAAGTAGATCAATTGGAATTGCCTCAAATATATTTAACATCATCAAGTATTCAACAAAATCAACTATCACAATTAAATCAATTAATTATAATTGATTTGAAACAATCTTTAGAAAAAAATGGCTTTATCGTAGAAGTGCCTGATGTGATTACCAAACCTGTGAATTCGGTTTTATCCGAATGCGAAGCCAGATATGCAGCTTTAAATCAACCGGTTGAAATTATTCTTACTTCCAATCTCTGTGATTTACACACAGACTGTCAATTGATTGTTTTGGATATCTTATATCAGGGAAAAAAATCGTCAGAAACGTGCCATCTGACATTGACACCCGATCTCGTTCAAAAAAAAAATAAAATGCATCATATTCCCATCCAATTGGGACATATAAAAAAACCCTATCGAAATCTGGAACAATCTTCTAAATCTATTGCCGAAACAATGCACTGCATGTTTAGTAAACTGTTGGATTCTCAATCTTCACGCCGATTATTGTTTGCAAAAACAGACCAGACGAAAAAATCTTTTGTAGAAGAAATGATGAAGCAATGGGTGAATATACTCGGCCAGGATATGACTGCACAAACAATCATTCCCATTAACTGCTATAACGACAAATTTGTGGTTCGCGATGCAAAGATTTTCGAATCCATACCTGATGATATCCATTTATTGATCGCAATGGATTCAATTGAAATTCTTCCAGGTAAATATCGTATTCGTGTCCACGCAATGTCATTAAAGGAAAAACTGACGCTGATGTTCAAGCAACGCTCTTCAGTCTCCTTTGGAACAAGTCTCCCTGGCTGTCAGTTTCAATATTACACCTATACCGCATCCAAAGGGAAATCACTGACAGGAGAGGGTTCTGGAAAATGTGATAAAAAAATGCCACAGCATTTGTGGTCATATTCTGCAAAAACAATTGCAGAACAATCCGCCAAACAAAATTTGTTTAAGAAAGTTAATTATCTTTTGCGAAAACATTCTATTTCTAAAGATTTACTCTACCAGGAAAAAATTCTTGAGAATAAAACAGAAATGATGATGAACAATGCCATCCTGGAATGGGAACATTTTGATGATAACACCTGTCAGGCTGAGGCAAGATTTATCATTTACGATCAATTTCTTCCTTTTACGATTCCAACAGAAACGCAACCAATTACAAGACAAGATGCGGCAGTATCTTATAGTCAGTCTGTTCAGGAAAGCCTGGTTCAAATGTCAGAACCTCAACCGATTACCATTCAAGACGCTGCATTATCTTATAGTCAATCTGTTCAGGCAATCCCTGTTCAAATTTCAGAACCACTCCCGATAACCAAACAAGACGCTGCACCCTATAGTCAATTTGCTCAGGAAAGCCCAGTTCAAAGTTCAGAATCATTAGAAATGAACAGAAAAAGTGATGTCATTGTTCAAGCTTTCAAACGCACTATTCATGAACACCTGGCACAAGACAATATTTCTCAAAAGATTATCCAGATGATTGAAATAGAGGGATTTGTTGCGCTTAAGGAATCTATTTCTGTTAATTCCTTAGATTCAAAACGCTTTCGGAATAGTTATGAATATGACCTGACTTTTGTAATACATAACAAAAAGATTTGCTTGTGCAAGGGCATCATTAATGGTGTTGGCACCAGTGTTGACGCGGCGCAAAATGATTGTATCGCTGCATTATCTGATTTATTTTATCCATTTCCCCTTGATATGTCGTTGGCTCTGGATAATAAATTGTCTCAGGAAGATCTAAAACAGATGCTCATGTCTCTTGATAAAAATTATTTCCAACTGTTAGAGCGCATTGATGCAATAATTGAATTGATTGATGCCAGTAAAACATTGGGGGCAAAATTATTTCGCAAGATTCCCACACCCAATCCCAATAAAATCATGCCCCAAAGCATCTCCCGACAAATCGGTATATCGCCTCGCACAGTTCAAAAAGCTGCCCATTATCACGCTGACAGCCAAAGCCATGAAAGGTTACAGAGAAAAATGTATTGAAGTCGGTGCCTCCTCAGATTATATTGCCAGGCCGATCAAGAGCGAACAGATGCTTTCTTTGTTGCGGGTGTGGTTGTTAAATAATGTTTGGGCTATTGTTTTAAACGATAACCAGAATTGAACCTATGCCCGAGAACGTGTGTAGGGGCAAATCTTGTGTTTGCCCTCACACAATTTTGAATTGACCATTAAAGAGTAAGGGGCATCCTTCATATTTGCTGAAAAGTAGTTAACACTTTGCCGAGTCCGAATTCCCCCTTGAGGGGTTTTCACGATCTTGTTTTTTTGTACCAACAGAAAATATGAGCATCTTATTTTCCGAGTATTCCTAAAACAATTCCATGACGATCAAAAACAGGCTTAATTTTATCCTCAATTCCATACTTGCTGAAATAAGCAAGGCGCAGCTTTTTGTGCTGAAAACGTTCTTTTGCCAGTTGCC
>Ga0272440_1000834_pt1 | contig 25986 bp, 16 predicted proteins | sample SSMMMBAug17_FD_192440 | JGI IMG/M metagenome (GOLD analysis project Ga0272440, IMG submission 192440) | Marine sediment archaeal communities from Little Sippewissett salt marsh, Falmouth, MA, United States - SSM-MMB-Aug17 | ecosystem: Environmental > Aquatic > Marine > Wetlands > Sediment ...
CTTTATGAGGGTATGTTTGATCGTATTATGAAAACACACCCATTGGATTATTTCTGGATTTGGACACATGAATTATGGTACTCAAATGTTGTTGATGAAACAACAGCCATAGACAAGGTAAAAGAAGAGTTTTTAGATGCGTATAACACTACTCAATCGATGAAAACTCCTTTCCAATTAGCAACTTTGGGTTGGCAACACGGTGTTGAAGAAAAACCTGCTGAATTTGACAATTCTTTACCAAAAAGTGTTCCTTTCGGTTCATTATGGGGAGAAAATCCATTAAATGATGAAAACCGTTTGGATAAATTATCTGCTGATAGAGTAAAGTGGGCATTTACCTGGATGGAAGAAGACTGGGGTTTGATACAGCCACAATTAGAGGTAAATCGTATTTTCGATGACTTATCGGGAACAATAGCTACACCAAATGCTCAGGCATTGCTAACTAAATTCTGGCGTACTACCATATTACAAGTTCAATTGAGTGCAATGGGCGATTTAACATGGGTTCGCGGAAAAACTGGTTCAACATTAAGCCATACAATACCTGCCAAAAACGCATATATTGATGCTTTCTATCTTGATTGGGCAACTCAAAATTTTGGACCTGAAGCTGCTTCAACTATTGCATCTACACTTGCTACGATAGATAAAGCCGGAGAAGAAGGTGAAAACACAATACCTAAACCAATTGAATGGGATGGTGGTAAATCAGGTGCTATTATGCCTAACATGGAAAATTGGTCAACCGAACAGAGTAAATATGCTTTTGTTAGTAATTTAGAATCTGCAGCTTCTCAAATAGTTGGTGCGGGTAATAAGGATCGTTTCGATTATTTTTTAAAAACTTATCAGGCCTTACGAAAAATGGGTGAGTATGGATGTTTACGTTCTGATTATGAAACCGCACTAAGTAGTAATAATCAGTCGGCAGCACGTACGGCAAGGCTTGCAATGAAAACCTTGTATGAAGATATCGTAACCTTAACTACCGAAAAAGTAGTTAACTCATCGGACCTAGGTGAACTTAAACACCTTAATCATTTGAACTATCATTATTTAATGAAAAGGAATGATGCTAAGCTTAACAATAAAACTGGTATTGAGCCAGGTACAGCTTACACAGGAAAAACAAGAATTAATGTAAATCCTGCACGTACTCAGGTTGATGCTAAAGAAGCACTTACTTTAAGAGTAACTGTGATGAAAGCTGGCCTAAGCCACCCAACTACGGGTACATTATATTATAGAGTTTTAGGTGCTAGTTCTTATCATAGTTTTCCTCTAACGCATGTTGGTCGCGCTGTTTATTCAGCTATGATACCTGCTCAGACTGCTGATTATGAATTTTACGTTGCTGCTGCCGGAACGATATGGCCTGTAACTTCACCTTCAATTAATCATACTGTTGTTGTAAAAGCTCCAAATGATAATATAGGAGGAGATACAAATTTATCAGGAAAAGTTATTACATCTGTAACCGGACAGACTATGCCAGTTATCGGGGCAACTGTTACTGTGATTGAAACAGGTCAGAGCGTTGTAACCGGGAATGATGGTTCTTATACACTTACCGATATACCTGAAGGAAAATACACAGTAAAAATAGAAATGAACGGTTTTAGTACTTTGCGATTGACGGATGTAACGACGGATATAGGTATAACAGAATTATTTATTGGTTGCGGGTTGAAAGGTGATATAAACGATGACGGAAAGATAGGATTAGAGGAAGCGATAAAGGCTCTTAAAGTAGTATCAGGAATCTGTAACGATTGAAGTGAAATTATTTTTTGATGGTAATATTGAAAATTAAGGGCATTATCCAGGTTGCTGCGTAAATGCACGCTAAGGACTTTAAATTTTATCCAGTATTGATAATTCCCAATGAAAAAAAGCCCAAACTAAATTTGGGCTTTTCTATCTATATATATAAAGAAAATCCTTTTTCGCTTTTGTTGCCGCCTGCGTTCAAACAGTAAAAGTTACTTATAAAATGGTTCTTCAACAATAACACAATCCAGTTGTGGGCGAATAACCCAGCACTCCACAGGACCTCAAAAGCAATGGCGTTTTTTACCAGTTGGCTATTTATTGGTTAAATTCCGTTATCGTTTTAAAAGTTATTCCTTTTTCGCTTTTGCCGCCTGTGAGCTTAAGCGTTCAAAAAACTGAATGAACATTTATTTAATGGGGAACTTATTTTCAGAACGTTTTTTAAAGGTTAAACTTCATCAGCAGAAACCTTCAAGCCTGTAATATCTTGTATGGAACCGATCAAACCGGATGGCACGCCATTTTCATCTGTTATTGTTGCATGGTTCATAATCACTGTAAAAATTTCACCATTGGAACGTTGAAATTGGGTTTCAAAAGATTGAAATCCTGGTTCCTTAAGTAACAATTGTTCTTTTGTATGAAATATTGAGGCCAATTCAGATGTTGTAATCTCTTCAAATGTTTTACCAGTGATTTCCTTTTCATCCATGCCAATCAGTGCTTGAAAAGCCACATTGCACTGTAAAAACCGAAGTTGGTCATCTTTATAGAATACTGGATTCGGAATGGTTTCCATAAAAGAATTGAGTACTCGAATTTGTTGTTCCAGTGATCGTTCCGCATTTTTTCTTCTGATGATATTGGCGAAAAGAATTAACACTACACCGAGTAAACAGACAAAAATCAGGGATATGGTGCCGATCAGGTGGCGATATTTATAAAGAAACGTTGTGGGTTTATGGGTAATCATGCTTCCCCCTGGTAGATCAGCAAACCGAACATCAAATCGTTTCATCTGTTGATAGTTAAAAATATAGCTGTTTGGGCATTTTTTTAAGACCGGAATGCTGTCAACAGGTTGACCCTTCAGAATGTCAGCAACCATATTTGCAGCAAGCTTACCTTGTATCAAGCCATTGATCATTTTACCGCCTAAGATTCCATTGGCCTTGGGATAGTACCAGGATGTATACAAAGGTGCTTTCAAATAGGGTTGAAACATATTTATAATACTGGATGGTGAATATTGATTTTTTTGGGTATCTTCTGCAAAATGAAGAAAAAAAACAATACTTTTTTCAGGAACTTTTTTTATCTCTTTTATCAAATCAGAAATTGAGTCTGGAATAATTTTTTTTAGCTTTATTTGGGTGCTCGTATTGTTGACAACTGATTTGAGTCTTTCAAGTCTTGATTTTCCAATCGATGTCTGATCACTGATAGCAACAACAGTCTTGACATCTGGCTGCAATTGTCTGGCAAGCTCATATGTTTTTTCAATATCATCAGACTCCATAATACCTGTGATCCCTTTGGGGATTTTGATATCGTTATTTTCAACTCCACAAAATACAAGTGGCACCCGGGGAAATAATGAATTTTTATTTTCCAATACAAACTGTAAAGCAAGATCATCACATGCAATAATGACATCCAGTTTTGTGTCTGCATATCGACGCACATAAAGTTCTCGTAGTATGACAAAGGAATCATTGATAGAATGGCGTTTGATATCCATATATTCAATATATAATTTCATCCTGGCATCCATTGGTAATACGGATTCAATACCATTTAAAATGGAGTCACTCATATCATCACCTTTATGAGAAGCATTCAAAATTAAAACCTTTTGTGTTGTAGCACCATACGACACATGTGCCATACATGTGAAACAAGATAATCCTATGATAAGAAATCGTTTTATAATCTTTGATATAAACATTCTATTCTCCAGTTTTTGATTTCAATTTTTTCTCAATTATTAACACGAGTTTGGAATATTTTTCAAGTTGAATAAAATAATTATTATATATCAAGAATAAAAATTATATATATTTTTTTGAATTGTTACTCTATCAACGAAATCTTTATGAGACAGCCAATTATTGTTAAGTTATCGCTCCCCAAAAAAGTTTAAAAAAAATTAAATTATAAGTTGCTAAGTTTAATGGTTAATGCTAATTTTATTGATGGGAGGTAAATATGAAAAAATTTGCTTTAGTTTGTATCGTTTTATGTTGGAGTGTTTCCCTGATCCAGGCCAGAGAAATTTCAATGGTGACTGTCGATTGGGAACCTTACTATGCCTCATCACTGAAAAATGGGGGGGTATACACTGAACTTGTAAAAACAGCCTTTGAACGTGTCGGGCATAAAGCGACAATTAAATTTTTGCCCTGGAAGCGTGCATTGAAATATGTCGCTGATGGCAAAAAAGATATTGTCATGGGTGCGTATTACAGTAAAGAGCGTGAGAATCAGTACCTGTTCAGTGACTCATGTATGACAATTCATACAGGATTAATTGCACACAAGAAAGTTGGTATTACGTCATTCAAAACCTTAAAAGATCTAAAGCCTTATAAAATTGGGGTTAATCGAGGTTGGGTCTATACTCCTGAGTTTGATGCTGCGGATTATCTTAAAAAGGATGAGGCCAGCAATCAGATGGTGAATATTCGAAAGTTTTTTAAAAGACGAGTGGATATCATTGCCATTACAATTGAAATTTTTCAGTATGAAGTATCACGCTTAAAAGGTCATGATATGAGTGAAGTCGTTGTTTTAGACCCTCTATTGGGTGAAAAAGGGCTTCACCTCATGATGGGCCTTAAAATACCGGATCATAAACAAGTCATTGCTGATTTTAACAAGGGCTTGAAGCTGATTCGTGATGATGGAACATATGGTAGTATCCTTTCGGACCATGGCTTTTAAGTCTATTTTCAAATATTTATGCCATTAGAAATGAATGGTTTGAATGATTCTTTTGACTGGTGTCCCAAGTCCACTGATTTGGGACACCAATCCTTTGAAAATCTTCGTAAAAGCCAAAGATTGCAATATGAAATTATCCTCTTTAATTAAAAGCTTATCAGAGTTCGAATGCAAAAAAACAATAGCAAACAAACACATAACAGGCATTCACTATGATTCCAGAAAAATTGAGCCAGACAATTTGTTTGTTGCCATCCGAGGTCACAAAACTGATGGACATCAGTTTATATCACAAGCCATAAATAATGGTGCATGCGCAATTGTTTCAGAAGAGACGCTTTCGGACAACTTAAATTGCATAAGTATTAAGGTACCTGATAGTCGTAAAGCAATGGCGTATCTTTCAAAAGCATTTTATGAAGATCCTTCGAGCAAAATTTGTCTTATTGGCATTACAGGAACAAATGGTAAAACGACCACTGCATACCTGATTGAAAATATTCTGAAGGAAAAAGGTTTTTCAACAGGTGTGATTTCTACAATTGAGTATCGTTATGATGACAACGTATTTCCAAACCCACTGACAACGCCTGAATCTCTTGATTTACAACGAATATTGTTTGAAATGGTTACCAGTGGGATCTCACATGTCATCATGGAGGTGTCTTCTCATGCGTTGGATCTGGATCGTGTTTTGGGGTGTGCATATGACCAGGTTGTGTTTACAAACCTGTCACAAGATCATCTAGATTATCATCAAACAATGGCGGCCTATTGGCAATGCAAACAAAAATTGTTCGATGCGCCATACACTTCGCAAGGAAAAAATGTACATGCTGTGATCAATTGCACCAATGAGTATGGAATGGAACTGAAAGATAATATTCAGATTTCCAAAATTCTTGTGGGGGACTCCCATGAGAATGATATCTATTGTCAAAACCCTGTTGTAACACTGTCATGTATTTCTGGGACAATTGAAACATCTAGAGGTCGCATATCAATGAAATCTCCACTCACTGGTCTTCATAACCTTCAAAACATTCTTTGCGCGGCGGGTGTTGGCCTTGCACTTGATATTCCTTTGAAAGATATTTCTATCGGGATTTCAAAAACGTTATCTGTTCCAGGGCGTCTTGAAAGGTTGACAGAATTTAAAGATCGCTACGTTTTTGTTGATTACGCGCACACGCCGGATGCCCTGGAAAATGTTATTCAATGTATCCGCCAATCGTTAACAAAACGACTGATAACTGTTTTTGGATGCGGTGGAGACAGGGATCGTGCGAAACGCCCATTAATGGGGCAAATTGCTGCTAAATTTTCGGACATCTGTATCATCACTTCTGATAATCCCCGGTCAGAATCTCCAGATGCCATTATCAATGATATATGCGAAGGCATTCCAGATCAAAAATCTTATATTGTTGAACCAGATCGAAAAAAGGCGATAGAGTTGGCAATAAAAACATCTTGCACGGATGATGTTGTTCTGATTGCAGGTAAAGGACATGAAACATATCAGATACTGAAAGACCGGACGATTGATTTTGATGATCGACGGTGCGCATTAAACTCAATCTGATTCACAAAAGAATACTTCAAATCCTTTGAACACCTAATGAGAGCCATTTATCTATTTTTTTTGTGAATTGAATGCATGTTTTTTTCACGTTCACTAAGGAACACTCAAAAAATAAGTTCCCCATTTAAAAATGCTTAACTCAAGAATTAAACATCAAGCATATGCGTACAAAACTGTTCACTCTATTTTTTGAACCATGATTACACTGAATAAGATGAATAAGATGAATAAAAACACTTTTAATTCATTTTATTCATCTTCTTCAGTGTAATCATGGTTCAAAAACAGAATGAGCAATTATTAAATGAGGAATTTATTTTTTAGGCTTTCCTAATCTGAAAGGAATCACCTCATCGTTGATATAACACCCATCTATCAGTAAAAAGCATTTGAAAAGAATATTTTTTTCTGTTATTCTCTTTGATTATATATCGTATTCGTGGTCATCTTTCATATTGGGGGGAATAGAAGTTCGTACTTTTACCGAAATCATGACTGATTATAAAGCTGAAGAAACGAACGGCCCATTGCCGTCAGGCTAAGGCAAACTCTCTCCGGTGCTCGTTTTTACAAATGACAATTTATACTCGCAACAGTGCTAACTGGAATATGAAAGATGTCTAGGGGATTGATAGTATTAAGGAAAATATGTTAGAATTTATTTAATTAACACAAGTTAAGGGAAAAAACATAGAATGATATCAACAGATAATAATCAACGATCCATAACAAAAGAAATTCAAGCATTGAATCAACAAAGAATTGACGCCTTAGATGAATCAATTCAATTATTGGAAAAGATTTATCAACATCAAACTGACCAAAATGTCCTTTTTGGTGATATTCCAGTACCGACCCTTTTGCGGCCTCATTTTTTAACCACAGATCAAAATGCCATGCTTGAAAGCGTCACTCATGTCATCATGAATATGCTGGAAAAGATCATCACCCTGTATTTTGAAAAAAATATGTTTCATCAGATAATACAGTTGAATACATATGAAAAAGAATTGGCTGCCATTGACCCAGGTTTTAAACGATGTATCATGAATGCAAGATTAGATGCTTTTTTAGACAATACATCGTTATCATTTATCGAGTTCAACTGTGACAGCCCTGCGGGACATGCCTATAGTGAACTTCAATGTGAAATCTTTAATAATAGCAAACTCCTTGACACGATCAAAGAATCCTATCACCTGATCTGGATTAATCGACGTCAAATGATGCTAGACGCACTGCTTGAAGCATATAAACAATTTGGAGGAAATCAATCACAACCCCATATTGTCATTACAGACTGGCGTGACGTGAAAACGATTCATGAATTTTATATATTGAAGGAATATTTTGAATCACAGGGCTTTCCAACAACAGTTGCTGACCCCAGAGACTTGACCCTCATCAAAAATAGGCTGTGCATCCATGATAAACCGATTGATATTATTTATCGGAGAGTGATTGTCAAAGAAATTGTATCCAAACAAGATGAAGTTAAAGATTTTTTATCTGCATGTAAAAACAAGAGAGTTTGTGTGGTTAACTCCTTTCGCTCCAAAGTCATTTCAAATAAGTCCACACTTGCTATCTTAACCGACCCTCAATTTGACCATCTATTTACTGAAAAGGAAAACGCAATTAAATATCAACATATTCCCTGGACGCGAAATTTGTCCCCTGGAAATGTGTTTTATAATAATCAAAAAATTGATTTGTTTGAATATACATCTCGCCATAAAGATAAGTTTGTAATAAAGCCTGCTGATGGATATGGGGGCATTGATGTCCATATTGGTAAATATTCATCTGATGATCAATGGAAAGACTGTTTTGAACAAGCCACAAAAAAAGCATTTGTTATCCAGGAATATGTCGATATTCCTGAAGAAGAATTCCCGGTGCTTAAAGAAAATTCAAGCATTACAGTTGAAAATCGTAAAGTCAATTTAAATCCATTTGCCATTGCAGGCCAGTATGCCGGATGTTTATCCAGAATATCTCAATCGCCAGTGATCAACGTCAGCGCTGGTGGTGGAATGGTCCCGACTTTTTTGTTAAAAGACAAATGAATACACATTGCAAACAAACAGTCATTGACTGTCATTGCCATATTGGTAAAAGTGAGGATGGCGGCGCTATATCATTGGATGAACTCGACATCATTCTAAATGATTACCCGGTTGAATATCTGGTTATTTTTCCCATTGATGAAAAACAACGCGGTAAAACATACGAACCTCAAAATACGAGAATTGCCCAACTGGCCAGGCAAAACTCCAAAATTATTCCTTTTGGACGCATCAATCCCAATGATATACAAGCCGCTCAACAAGAACTGGATCGATTAAAAGAACAAGGGATTCGTGGAATAAAACTGCATCCCATATCAGACCATTTTTATCCTCAGCAAGCCGCGTTTATATTTAAATATGCTGCCCAAAAGAGCCTTCCCATTTATTTGCACACAACACATACAACGTTTCGAGAACAAAAAGAGGATTGGTGCAGCTTATTTCAACTGACCGATACTCCCATCGTGATTGCACATGCAGGTAAGGATTCCTATCGTGAGTTCATCCAAATCGCCAATCAATACGCCCATATCTATGCTGATACAACAACTCTTTCCTACTTTAGAACCCAAACCGTGCTTCATGAGCTTAACATAGAGAAAATTCTTTATGGCTCAGATTTACCCTATTCACATCCTGCCATTGAACAAATCAAATACAAATTACTGCTTTCTGAAAACGATCAACATAGGGTCTTTTATCAGAATGCAGTAAAAGTGTTGCAATTATAGTCCTATGGATACTTAGGAACGTTCTGAAAATAAGTTCCCCATTAAATAAATAAATGTTCATTCAATTTTTTGAACCATGATTACACTGAAGAAGATGAATTTATAGAGTCTTTATTTCATCTTGTTCATCTTCTTCAGTGTAATCAAGGAAGGTCCCCAATATTCACACAATATTCAAAAGCCAATGATTGGATATGCTGTTTTCATTTTTTTCTGGATTTTCCTGTAATGGATTTGATTTCAATTTTGAACACTTTTGTCTTTTGGGCCATGGATTTGATATATTTGAGTCCTTCTTTACAATATTCAGGGGAATATTTGTTCACAAGTCCTTCAAGCGCTTGTTGCTTTTCATTTTCAAAGGCTTCGGTAAGGAGACCAAACACAATTGTGCTTTCATATGCTGTACTAAACTTTTCGGGAAGAATCTTTGTTTTTCCAACAACACAGAAGGATACCTTTGGATTTTGGATAAATACATCAATTTTATGACCTTCAGGAGCGCTGTGAAAATAGATACATTCGTTTATCACACAAAAGTTTAAAGGGACGCCATATGGTTGATTGTCAGGACGAACTGTCGATAATACGCCATATTCACCGCTACTGAGAATGCGCAAAGCCTCTTTTTTGTCTGTTTTTCTATCTGATCTTCTCATATTTGTTTCCTTGCAAATGCCTTTATTCGTACTTTATTATTACGATAAAATAAGTTATAAGCCTGATATGATAAAAACTATCTTTCATCCTATCATCACTCAATGGTTCAAGTCAACCTATGCCCACCCTACAGATATTCAAAATCGGGCATGGCCATTGATTGCAAACAATTCGCATGTATTGATCACAGCCCCAACCGGTTCTGGCAAAACAATGGCTGCCTTTTTATGGGCGATTCAGCAATTGTTGACTGGCCAATGGGAGACTGGTCAGGTACGTGTTCTCTATATTTCACCATTAAAAGCGCTGAATAATGATGTTCAAGTGAACCTGCTGACACCATTAAAACAACTTCAAGAACGATTTGAAAAATCTCCCAAAATTCATGTTCAAACACGATCTGGAGATACGCCCGCATCTGAACGTCAGCGGATGATTCGAAAGCCTCCTGAAATATTGATTATCACTCCCGAAGGCCTCAATCTGATGATCAGTTCGAAAAAAGCCCGACATATTTTTTCAGGATTGGCCACAGTCATTATTGATGAAATTCATGCAGTTGCAAGCTCCAAAAGAGGGACACATTTGATCACGGCTGTGGATCGCCTTGTAGGTCTTTCTGGTGAGTTTCAACGAATTGGGATTTCCGCAACAGTACGTCCTTTGAAGACAGTTGCAGATTTCATGGGCGGTTATCGCTTACTTGAGAATCATGTTTATGAAAAAAGGAATGTTCATATTGTCCAATCATCCAGACCTAAACAAACCCAAATTCGGGTATGCTTTCCAGATGATGCCCATGAACGAATGCAACATCAATCCTGGTGGCCAGCCTTGGTTCAGCACTTTGTCAATGTGATCCATGAAAACCAGGCCACCCTTTTCTTTTGCAACAGTCGTCGGATGACTGAAAAAGTGACCCGGCTCATCAATGAATCATGTAACGATCAGGTTGCTTATGCACATCATGGTTCATTGTCCAAAGAAATGCGGCAGGTTGTTGAGAAAAAATTGAAGGATGGAGAACTAAAAGCAATTGTGGCCACAAGTTCATTGGAATTGGGCATTGATATCGGCATACTTGATGAAATCATTTTGGTTCAGACACCCTTTCAAATTTCTTCAGCCATTCAACGATTGGGACGTTCTGGACATTCCATTGATGAAATCAGCCGTGCCCAGATCGTTCCCACTCATGGTCGAGACTTTCTCAATGCTGCAATTATGGCCCGCGCTATGGCAGACAGAGACATTGAATCTGTCACAATCCCAATGAATCCGCTGGATGTGCTGGCACAAATTATTATCTCCATGTCTGGTACACAAGAATGGAAAATAGATGAATTATTGTCATTTATTAAAACAAGTTATCCATATCATCAGTTGACAAAACAAAACTATCATTTGGTTTTGGATATGCTGGCCGGACGATATGACAATACGCGAATCAGAGAACTTCGACAAAGAGTTTCACTGGATAAAATCGATCATACTGTTTCTGCAAAGGATGGTGCGCTCAGAATGCTTTATATTTCAGGCGGTACCATCCCAGACAGAGGATACTTTGATTTACGAATCAAGGAGTCACAAGCAAAAATTGGAGAGTTGGATGAAGAATTTGTTTGGGAACGTTCAGTTGGAGAAACGTTTGTTTTTGGCACTCAGGTCTGGCAGATCCAATCAATCGATCATCAAAATGTGCATGTGACACCTGCTGCAAAATCTGGCATGACACCTTTTTGGCGGTCGGAATCTATTGGCAGGGATTATTATTTTTCGGAAAAAGTTGGCCTTTTTTTGGAAGCATGGAATGCTTCTCTAGAAATAAACACAACCAACGAGTCCTTTCTTGACGAATTGCTTTCAACGTATTTCATGGATTTACCTGCAGCAACAGGTCTGATTGATTTTTTGAAACGTCAGAAAAAAATCACCCAGACAGATTTGCCCCATCGTCATCATTTATTGGTGGAGCATTTTTCCGATCCAATGAACCAGACAGATAGTAAGCAGGTTATCCTACATACCTTATGGGGCGGAAAAGTGAATCAGCCTTTTGCCATCGCCTTGTCTCAGGCATGGGAGGAAACTCATGGCTATCCGCTTCACGTATTCTTTGATGATGATTGCATTATTCTCAACCTTCCCCATGAATTTCATATCAATGATATCTTTCAGCATGTTTCAGCTGATAATTTGAAATCCTTGCTTAGAAAAAAATTGGAAAAAACAGGCGTTTTTGGGGCACGTTTCAGGGAAAACGCCGCAATTGCATTGCTTTTGCCTGTAAAATCCTTTAAAAAGCGCATGCCATTATGGTTAAATCGATTGCGAGCCAAAAAATTACTTGAGGCAGTGCTCCCATTTGAAGATTTCCCCATTCTGGCCGAAACCTGGCGATCATGCTATCAGGATAATTTTGATATTGAACATCTTACCATGCTTTTGGATGAAATTCGTCAGGGCATTATCCAGGTAACTGAAACAATTACGCGAGTTCCTTCCCCCTTTACCAGTAATGTTCTTTGGCAGCATGTCAACAAGGTCATGTATGAAGATGACACGCCTTCAGGTGGCAACATTTCGAAATTACGTCAGGATTTACTCAATGAAATCGTTCATTCATCTGAACTAAGACCGGGAATTCCACAAACAATCATTGATGAATTTACTCAAAAAAGACAACAAACCTATCCGGCTTATGCGCCAGCAAATGCAGATGATTTATTGGATTTACTGAAAGATAGATGGCTGATTCCAGAAAATGAATGGTCTGACATTTTGAATGCCATCCATCGGGATCATCAATTAAATCGCGTGGATTTAAAGAAAAAGCTGAAAAGAAAAATAAAACATCTTCGCTTAACGCATGCAGAGAGATCTGTTGTCATTGCCCTTGAAAATGAATCTTATATTCAAAAAGCCTTGAAATCCAGTGAAATATTGCGCCAACTTATTGAAAATTGGTTGGCATATTATGGCCCGGTGTCTTTATCATTTATTCAAAAAATTTTTGGAAAGGATGAACACGAACTGCATCTTGTCTTGAACGATTTGATAGCGACACAACAGATTGTATATGATGTTCTCATTGATAAACAGGAAGAAAAACGCTTTTGTGATGCCAAAAATCTTGAAATTTTACTTCGAATGATGCGTCAAAAAAATCGACCCGAATTTCAGCCGCTCAACATTTCATACTTGCCACTGTTTCTGGCCTGCTGGCATAAATTGGATACACCGGGTAACCATATTGAAAGCCTTCAAGATACAATGGATCAACTGATTGGGTATCCGGGCAAAGCTGAACTTTGGGAAACAGATATTTTGCCATCCCGAATCAATCCCTATTATTTATCATGGCTGGACAATCTGATTGCTGACAGTGATCTCAGATGGATCGGTCATGCCAAACAGACATTGGTGTTTTGCTTTGAGTCAGATATTGCTCTTTTCTGTACATTCAATGAAGATATGGAATTGAATCATATTTTTCCTGAAAAAACAGGTCGATACAGGTTGTTGGAATTATGCAATCATACAGGCATGCAATCACAGGAAATGAGTACCAAGTTATGGTCGTTTTTCTTTAAAGGAAAAGTCAGCACAGATCATTTTTTATCCATTCGAAAAGGCATTGAATCAAATTTCAAATCAAAGGATATTCATTTTCAAAAAAGAAAACCCAGTCGACGCACAGGTTTTAACCGATGGAAATCCAATCGTCCCATTACTGGAAACTGGTATATGATCCAAAAATCATCACCAAATGACGACTTATTGGAAAAAGAATCCATTAAAAAAGATCAGGTTCGACAATTGTTGAATCGTTATGGCATTTTGTTTAGAGAACTATTAACACACGAATTACCTGAACTTCAATGGTCGAAATTGTTTAAAACATTAAGATTGATGGAACTTTCCGGCGAGATATTATCCGGGTGTTTTTTCAAAGATATTCATGGCCTGCAATTTATTTCACACAATGCTTTCCAGCAGTTACATTCAGAAATCCCCACAGATGCCATTTTTTGGTTGAACGCAGCAGATCCAATTTCCATGTGCGGCACTGGCCTCCAAGCTTTAACCAAAAATTTACCTGCCCGACGATCGAACACACATTTGGTGTATCATGGTACGCGTTTGGTGCTCATTTCCAAAAAGAATGGAAAAAAACTTGAATGTCAGTGTTCACCAGATTCATCGGCCATGCACAAATATCTTTCATTTTTCAAAATATTAAAGGGAAGACAATTCAAACCATTACCGAACATTGTGATTGAAACAGTTAATGAAGCGCCGGTTTATGAAAGTCCATATTTAAAAGCTTTGATTGACTTTGGATTTGAAAAAGACTACCAACGTTTGATTTATTGATGCCTAAATATGCTTTCATCTGCGCGAATTTGAATTTAATCTATTTGCCTTAATTGTATGAAACATCAATATTGACAATGCCAAAGTCATTTGCTAACGTTAGGAATGCTTTGAAAATTAAGTCCCCTATTTATAATGCTTGACTGTTCAAGAATTAAACATCAAGCATTTACGTTGCCAACAGTTCATTTTTTTTTGAACCATGATTACACTGAAGATGTTCGACCGCCTGGGTTGAAACCTCAGGCGGTCGTGCTGAAACCGAAATTTTTCAATACCAGGTGGTTGAACATAGCCCGGAAGGCTATACATTTATCTACCCGAAAACTTATGATCGCTTACTTATTCATCTTCTTCAGTGTAATCATGGTTCAAAAAAAAATGAACTGTTGGTTTCGTAATAAATGGGGAAATTATTTGTCAAAGCTTTCCTTACTTATTACATCTTCCAATAATTAAAATAAATACATGAAAATCGCAATTAACCAATTATATCAACATGCAGTGACTGCACAAAAACAGGGGCAATGGGAAAAAGTCATTCAATTCTTGGACCCCTTACTTCAAGCCATGCCAGATCATGCGCAGGCGCTTCATTTAATGGGATTAGCAAAAAGCGTTCAGCAGGATCATCTGGCAGCAGAAAAATATGTTCTAAAAGCAATTCATTTATCTGAAAATAAATATAACTTACATACATTGGGCATCGTATATTTACGTATGGGTAGCATATTAAAAGCAATTGAATTTTTCAACAAAGCACTGGCATATGACAACAAAGCACCTGAGATTTACAACAATTTAGCACAATCAAATCTGGTAATTGGCAACTCATTTGAGGCCATTAATTATTTTCAAATCGCTTTATCAATCAACTGTGATGCTCTGCTTTTCAGTAATTATTTGCTTTGCTTGAATTACGTATCGATATTGTCTCCGGAACAGATTTATAAAGCCCATGCCCAATATGCCAAGTTTTTTTCAGTAAAACCAGCGTATAAACATTATAAGAATGTGACAACCCATAAAATCAGAATTGGATATTTAGCAAGTCATTTTTGCCAGAATCCCATACGATTTTTCTTACTTCCTGTGCTTAAAAATCATAATAAGAAAGACTTTACGATCTGCTGTTATTCAGACACATTGAGAGAAGATGAAATCACAGATCAAATAAAAACATATGTTTCAGAATGGACACGAACCTATCATATGTCTCATGATGAATTGGCATCAAAAATATACGATGATAACATTGATATTTTGGTGGATTTGTCAGGTCATGTTTCATGCAACCGACTCCCTGTTTTCGCAAAGCAACCCGCAAAAATTCAAATAAACTGGTTAGGATATCCCAATACAACCGGACTTTCAAGTATTCACTACCGGTTTACTGATGCTATCGCTGATCCACAATCAAATGATGCCTATTATTCAGAACAATTAATTCGATTCGCACCCTGCTTTTTATCTTATGAGCCAGAAAAAAAGAGTCCTGAGGTCTCAACCCTTCCTGCCGATCATGCAGACATTATTACATTCGGATCTTTCAATAATCTGGCCAAAATGAATGCATCAGTAATAAAGAGATGGTCAAATATTCTAAAAGCGCTTCCCAATACAAGATTGTTACTCAAGGCGATCCCATTGTCTGACATTAAAATACAGGAATACGTAATCAACAAATTTAGATCGCATGGTGTAACTAACGAAATACACTGTGTTGGATTTATTGAGAATTTGCAATCACATTTGGAGTTGTATCATCAAGTTGACCTGGCTCTGGATCCATTTCCATACAATGGCACAACCACAACCTGCGATGCCCTATGGATGGGGGTGCCTGTTTTGACACAATGTGGGGAGACGCATGCCAGTCGTGTTGGAGCAAGCTTATTGTCTTGCGTTGGGTTGACTGATTTTATTGCACATTCAGATGCTGATTATGTATCAAAAGCGATCTTTTTGTGTCAGCATCTTGATATCTTGAGAAAAATCAGGACAAAGCTACGGAATCTTTGCTTGCAATCGGCATTGATGGATGGTTTAAAATTTACGCGATCGATGGAGAACGTTTTTTACAATTTGGTCACAAGTCACAATAAGACTTAGGGTGCCTCTGACAATAAGTTCCTCATTATTCAATATTTGTTGAATCGTTTCTGAACCAGGATGACACTGAAAATGATAAATAAGATGAGTTTAAAGGAAAGCTCTGAAAATAAGTTCCCCATTTAATAAGTGTTCATTTTCGTTTTTTGAACCATGATTACACTGAAGAAGATGAATAAGATGAATTTAAAGTGTCTTTATTTCATCTTATTCATCTTCTTCAGTGTAATCATGGTTCAGAAACGAATCAACAAATATTGAATAATGAGGAACTTATTTTCCGAGCATTCCAAAGTGTCTTTATTTCATCTTATTCATCTTTTTCAGTGTCATCCTGGTTCAATAAAACTGTTGGCAACTTTTATTCTTGATGTTTAATTCTTGAACAGTCAAACATTATAAACATTATATATGGGGAACTTATTTTCAGTACGTTCCTAAGCTTAGGAGACAATAAAATTGAACGACATGTCACAAGGAAAAATATCCCAGACGATCCTTCAAGATGCATTTAAAAAGTCATATCAAGATCAGGACAAGCTGATTCCACCCGAGCAAACAGTCCAAAATGCAAAAAAACAGTTGGAAAAAATAGATCTGGATATTTTACATGAAACCCGACGAATTGATAACAATCGTTTGGGGATTCCTGTATATTTCAGCATATGTGGTGCAGATGCCCAAAAACGAACAGGTAAAAGAAAACAGATGGGCAAAGGGGCTGAACCATCACAGGCTGAGGCCAGTGCTATCATGGAACTGATTGAGCGGTTTAGTTTATACGAATTCATGGCTCAGGCGCATCATTTCCAAGTAAATACGTTTCAACAGATTTCATCGGAAATAATTGATTTTGAAACGATCGCTTCTTCAGTGCATGATGATATTGATCCTCAATCCCCTGAATTTCAATTTTTGCGAGAAATTCCACTTCGATGGGCAAAGGCATATGAGCTTAAAAGCAATACCTGGGGGGCAATCCCTTTTGATTGGTTTTTTCAAATTAATGCTTACAATGGTTCCAGTGCCGGTAATTGCAAAGAAGAAGCCATTATACAGGGAATGAGCGAAGTGATCGAACGTCATGCCTGTGCCAGAGTACTTCAACAAGATAGTCCTATCCAACAGGTCGATCTCAATACAGTGACCGATCCCATTGCCCAAGACTTGATTCAAAGATATCAACAATCAGGCATTCAGTTACAGGTATATGACTATTCAATTGATACAGGTATCCCAGTTATCGGTGGTGTGGCATATGATCCATCAACATTTCCCCACGCCAGTGAAATTGTCTGGACTGCTGGCGCAATGCCTGATCCAACGCGATCTTTGTGCCGGGTTCTCACAGAAATTGCTCAACTGAGTGGAGATTTCAATACACATTCCAATTACGAACCGAGTGGCTTACCCAAGTTGGCACGTATCCAGGAAATTGAAACATTTCATGACAATTGTCCGATGATTCCCTTTTCTGCATTACCCGATTTATCCCATAACAATATTAAAATAGAAATTTTAAATTATATAAAGGCCTTGCATCATATTTTTTCATCATTTTACATCATTGATGTCACCCATCCTGCCATTCAGTTAGCATCGATTTACTCAATCATCCCTGGAGCACATTTTAGAGAAAGAGCAGAAAATGCCAGTGTTGGATTATTTACCGCCAAATTAATTTCAACTCATTTTCCAGCTGAAATCGCCTTAAATAAACTTGCTGAATTTGATCGAGCGTTACCGAATCAGTATTATATTCCATTTTATATGGGAACGATTTTGATGGCTCAATCAAACTATTCCAAGGCGCTTGAATGCTTTTCAGGTGCGTTGAAACACGAACCGATGGGAGAAGATTTATGCGGTATTTACCTTTATATGGGAATGTGTGAACAAAGTGCCCAAAAATATTTATCCGCCATTGATGCCTTGACAAAAGCGGATGCCATCGATTCTTTTCGCACAGATGTTTTAAATTTGCTGGGTGTATGCTATTATAAAACGAAACAATATCATGCAGCAATTGAATGTTTTGAAAGATTGCTTGCCATTGATCCGGGTTCAGCAATGGATCATGCAAATATGGGGTTGAATTATAAAGCGCTTGGGGATCATCAAAAGGCAAAGCAATGTCTGGAAAAAGCTCTGTCATTGGACCCAGGGATTACTTTTGCCTGGGAGCATTTGCTTGATTTGTAAGAAAGGACGATAAAAATGTCTGATTCCATTATTAAACAAGAATTGAATGATGAACTGATGCTATATCAAACAGATTGCGAAAAAGTTCACGTTTTAAATCCAACAGCCAGAAAAATATATGATTTGTATCAGGAGGGAAAAAGTCTTCCAGAGATTGTCACGATGATGCAAGACACGTTTGATATTCAGGACATACAAAAACTAAGTGACGATATTCAAAAATGTATGACCCAATTAAAAGATGAACAAATTCTTTGAAATGGCATAAGAAAAAATATGAGAATGATGGTATATAACATTCGATACGCTGCCGGAATTGGCCGTCGATTTCATACACCGCTTCCATACAGTGGTCTATTAAAAAGGACAGACCAGAACTTGAAACGAATTGGCACTTTTATCAAGTCATTGAAACCCGATATTATTGGTTTGATTGAAGTGGATAGTGGTTCCTACAGGTCCAAACGAAGTAACCAGGCTGAGGCCATTGCGAATGAACTTCGATATGACCATGTATTTGAATCAAAGTATTCATCAGACTCTCTTGTCAAAAAGTTACCATTATTCAATAAACAAGGCAATGCGCTCCTCACAAATCAGCAAATTGTGAGTCAAACCAGTCATTTTTTTAAACACGGGTTTAAACGCCTTGTCATTGAATTAGAACTTCAGTCCCTGGTCTTTTTTTTGGTACATTTATCGATTAAGTATCGACATAGACACAATCAATTAAAGGAACTGTATAATATGACACGGACGATTCAAAAACCTCTGATTGTTGCGGGCGATTTTAATGCATTTTGGGGGGATGAGGAGTTGGCTCTGTTTATGGCAGCTGCAGGGCTTCAGAATGTCAATGATACTGGGATTCCATCCCATCCCAGCCGCTCACCTCATCGCCAATTGGATTATATTTTGCATAGTCCTGAAATAAAAGTGCGGAATTTTTTTGTGCCACAAGTTCGATTTTCAGACCACGTGCCCTTGGTGTGCGATTTTGACGTACAGGATGTCCAGAGGCATATCGCAAAACAAACAAACCCCAGAATTTCTCAAACAACATGGAGGACGACATGAAAAAATTGAAAATCTATTGTATCATGATAATGTCATTGTTTGTGTTACCCGCACATAGCTTCTCAGAAACAAAGGAAGAAAGAAGAGCTGTCAATGCCATTGAAGTTTTAAATGATTTGGTTTCAATCCCTGAAAAAGGCATACCGCCAACCCTTCTGAGGAATGCACATGGCATTGCAATCATTCCATCAGTGTTTAAAATTGCCTTTTTAGCCGGTGGTCGTTTTGGAAAAGGTGTCTTACTGGTTCGGACACGAACGAATCGTTGGAGCAATCCATCGTTTGTATATATGGCAGGTGGCGGTGCTGGTTTTCAAGCAGGTGCACAATCGACTGACATTGTGCTGGTGTTTAAATCCAAAAAAAGTGTTGATACAATCAAGAATGGTAAAATAACACTGGGAGCTGATATTTCCATTGCACTCGGTCCTGTGGGACGACTGGCAGGTGCAGGGACAGATATTTTGTTGAATGCTGAAATCTATTCATATTCCAGAAGCCGAGGGTTGTTTGTTGGGGTTTCTATTGAAGGTGGCGTGCTGAATATTGACAAAGGTGCCAATGCAAATTTTTATAAAAAACCCAATATCTCATCCCTGGAAATTTTTACAAATAATGAACTTGTTGCGCCAATCCTTGCTTCAAAACTCCGACAATGCCTGATTGGATATACCCGAAATCGAAACTGAGGGACAACTTTGGGAGCGATTGACATTTCGGAAATGTCGTTGTAAAAACTTGATATATCTCATTCGTGAGGAATGGAAAGGAGGGGTAATTTTTTTCTATTTAATTGATGGGCATTCATTTCAATCGTGAATTTGGATATTTTTTTGATATATACCTTGTAGTTAATCTATATTTATGATACTTTAACTCATTCTACTTATTAAAAATTGAGAGTTTGAGTTATCGATTGGGCGAAATAATGATCGGTTACTTAACGTATTATGTCGCTGCTCATAAATTAGATGTATATCATCACAATTGTACCATCTCATCTGCCATGAATAAAGAGATTGCAATGATATAATTGTGATTATGCGGTATTCTTGTTTATGTGCAATCGCTATGTCTTAAAGTTATCATGATAGGCAGTCAAGAATGTCTGATCAAATAGAAAAAGTTTTTTTAAATCAACGTGCAGTCCAACGTATAAGGTTGTTAATTCACAAACGTTTAGGGATTCACATTAAGGAAGGTAAGGAATCTCTGTTGCGACAACGCCTTTGGAAATTAATTCAAAGCAAGGAATTTAAAGATTTAAATGAAATATGTGATCATGTTGAAAAAGAAAAAGATTCAAATCTCTTGTTACGCCTCGCAACGCTAATTTCGACAAATCATACCTATTTTTTTCGTGAAAAGGCACATTTTGAATATCTTCAAAGCCATATTATACCTGAGATAAATTTAAACTCTGATAAATTAAGAGTTTGGAGTGCTGCATCATCCAGTGGTGAAGAGGTTTACTCATTGTGTATGATCTTAGCGGATGCATTGGGAAAAAATACGTTTATGGATCGTGTCGCCATTTTAGGAACAGATATTTCCCAAAAAGTACTTCAAAAAGCGGAGTTCGGTCATTATTTAAAAGATAACTTACACCAAATACCTGCCAATTATCGCTTAAACTATATCGAATCTACCAGTAAGGACACATTTAGCATTAGTAAAGAATTGAAAAAAGTTTGTCTGTTCAGACGATTAAATTTGAATATGGGAAGATATCCATTTAAACAAAAATTTCAAATTATTTTTTGTCGGAATGTTTTTATTTATTTTGATATCCATACACAAGAGTCAATTTGCAGAGAATTTGCACGACATGCAACGCCTGGTGGATGGTTATTTATCAGCCAAACAGAAACTTTGCGAAATTTGAATGTTCCCTGGACATATGAGGCGCCAGGTGTATATCGTAAACAATAATGAAAAAGAAAATTCGAATACTGATTGTTGATGACTCCGCTCTGGTCCGAAAAATTCTCTCTGAAAGTTTTGCAAAAGATCCGGAACTTGTAGTCATTGGAACAGCAGCAGATCCCTATCAGGCGAGAGATATTTTGGTGATTGAAAAACCCGATGTCATCACCCTAGATGTTGAGATGCCTCGTATGGATGGCATTACTTTTTTGACACGCTATATGCATGTTATTCCAACGCCGACCATTATTGTCAGTTCTTTATCAGAAAGCAATAAACATTTATCTATGGATGCATTGGAAGCAGGCGCAGTGGATTTCGTTCCAAAACCCAACACCAGGATTGTAGAGACTCTTCCGCTCATCATGCCTGACTTGATTCGAAAAATAAAAATTGCAGCAACAGTGAATTTATCAAAAATTCACACAAATTCGGTGCTTTCATCCCATGTTGGCAGGCAGCCATTGAAAGTATCTACGAATCATATCTTTGCAATAGGATCATCTACTGGTGGCACTGAGGCATTGGCAAGAATTCTTCCTGTTTTTCCATCTGGCTGCCCTGGCATCGTTATTGTCCAGCATATGCCGGCAGAGTATACGGCCTCATTGGCAGAACGATTGAATCGCCTCTCACAAATGACAGTCAAGGAGGCAAAGCATGGTGACCGCATCATTCCAGGTCAAATATTGATTGCACCGGGTGGCGTCAAACATATGAAAGTTCAACAATATGGCGGCCAATACAAAATTAGATTAGTCGATGGTGCCCCTGTTTCTAGTCATAGGCCATCAGTGGATGTATTGTTTCAATCGGTGGCAAAGGCTGCAAGTAAAAATGTTGTGGCCGTGCTGATGACTGGCATGGGAAAAGATGGTGCCGCTGGCCTACTAGAAATTCGTAATGCCGGCGGGCGAACTTTTGTTCAAGATGAAAAATCAAGCGTGGTTTGGGGGATGCCAAAAGTTGCCTGGCAAATGAATGCCGCTGAGGCAATGGTTGCATTGGAAAATATTCCAAGAACAATGATTAAGGCCCTGAAATAAGCTCAATACCAACTGTTTTCTGTGGTGTGTGTTGAGCTATGATTAATGAGGAGAACCATAATGATAAATTGTACAATTAAAAGCGGCATTTTTGCCATATTATTTATTGTTTGTATCACAAGTTTAACCCACGCATTTACGATAACGCCTTATGTGGGTGGATATCGTTTTGAGGGCAACAGTAATGTTGGCGATACATTGATGATGGGCCTTGGAGTTGATTATCAACTCACAGATAAATTCGCATCTGAGTTGATATACCTGAGAGGAAAAACAGATTTAAACTATCTTGATATCAATACTCATCAATGTGTGACGCAAGAAAGTATTGATACCAGCGTTTTTCATTTTAGCGGGCGGTATCATTTATTACAATCCACACATTTTGTCCCCTATATCACAGCCGGATTAGGTATTCTTTCGATGGATACTGATTATGCAGAAATGTTCAAAGATGATCCGGATCAGCACTATTTATTTCAATTTCACTATGGCGGGGGGTTAATATATCGTCTAACAGATACGCTTTGTCTACGTGGTGATCTTCGGCACATGATATCCTTTGACAATATGGATAATGACTTATCGGCAATTGTAGGAATATCATATACTTTTGGTTTACCTGCAAAGAAGAAACGAAACGATCAAAAACCTCGTACAAAGCAAGAAGATACATCCAAATCTGAAACAAAAGATCACACAGATACACATCCGAAACCCGACAAAAAACGACAGGAAACGCCCAAAAAATCAACTCAGATCCCATCAACCCACAAAGAAATTGAAAAGAATGTTCAGCCTTTACCTCAGGCGATGGAAACAAAAACGTCTACCGACCCCATGTCATCACACCAAGCTCATTCAAACGTATCAGCGAATGCTCATGAGGAAAGTCAAACACAACAAGAACTCAAAATGGCCTATCTTGATACAGATGCGGATGGCATTCTGGATCATACTGACAAATGCCCAAATACACCGAAAAATGTAAAGGTGAACATGTTTGGTTGTGCACCTGATAATGATCGGGATGGTGTGATTGATGTTGAAGATCAATGTCCAGGTACGCCAGTGAAAACAAAGGTTGATCAATATGGTTGTCCTATCAAAACCATTGTATTGCCGGCCAAACAAGCGAAAAGGTTACCCAAAAAGACACTACAATACCAAGTAACAATTGAATTTGATTATAAAAGTTCTCAAGTCAAAGACATTTATGACAAACAACTCGCAAAAATTGTGTTATGGTTAAAAAAGCTGGAAGATCCAATCATTGTCATAAAAAGCCATACAGATAATATTGGCTCACAAATTTATAATATCAACCTTTCTGATAAAAGGGCAGATAGTGTAAAAAAATATTTGTATCGTCATTTTCATATTCCTGAACATCAGGTAAAATCATATAGCTATGGTGAAACACAACCCATTACAGATAACTCAACAGAAGAAGGACGTCAAAAAAATCGAAGGGCTGAAATCATTGTGACTGAAAAGAAACAATAAATTAGAATCATGCTTGCAAAAACAAAAAAAGATGATATAGATAAAGAAGCAACAGTTAATTTAGAAACTTTTTAATTTGAGAGTTCATCATGAATACTGAAACACAATTGTCATTTGATGCTGATTTAGATCTGTCCAATGCTCAGATTACAGTGCTATTGATAGATGATCAGCCATTTATTGGAAAAATGATTGGCAGCATGCTAAAAGATGAGCCGGATATTGTCTTTCATTATTGCCAGGATGCACGAAAAGCAATTCATATGGCCAACCATGTATCCCCCACAGTGATTCTTCAGGATTTGACCATGCCGGATGTCGATGGTCTTCAAATGGTTAAATACTACCGAATGAATACCTTTTCAAAGCAAACCCCGCTCATAATGCTTTCTGGTCAGGAAGACGCCAAAGTCAAGGCTGATGCCTTTGCCTTAGGTGCCAATGATTACATGGTCAAACCCCCGGATCGGATAGAATTGATTGCACGCATTCGGTATCATTCGCAGGCTTACATTAATATGTTACAACGTGATGCCGCCTATCGTCGCGTTGCTGAACAGAGTGCTGAGCTTGAAATTCGGAACCAGTTTATCAAAAAAACCTTTGGGCGATATTTATCTGATGACATCGTTGAAAGCATATTAGACACTCCTGAGGGATTGGAATTGGGCGGTGAAAAACGAAAAGTCACCATTATGATGACTGATTTGCGGGGGTTTACATCAATCGGGGAACGTCTTCCGCCTGAAGATGTGCTGGCCATTATCAATATATACCTTAAATCCATGACAGATATCATTTTGAAATATGAAGGCACTATTGATGAATTTATTGGTGATGCTATTCTTGTCATATTTGGTGCACCTATTTTAAAAGATGATGATACCAAACGTGCAGTGGCCTGTGCGATTGAAATGCAGCAGTCCATGTCAGCAGTCAATCAAAAAAATTTAGAATTCGGTTATCCTGAAGTTTGCATGGGAATAGGAATTAATACTGGCGAAGTCGTTGTGGGAAATATTGGCTCTGAAAAACGTTCAAAATATGGGGTTATTGGAAGCCATGTCAACCTGACTTCGAGAATAGAATCCTATACAGTCGGCGGCCAAATTCTCGTATCAGAAAGTACGAGAGATGATTGTGAAGGTTTACTGCGCATTGATGATCAATTCCAGGTAATGCCCAAGGGAGTTAAGCAGCCCATTACAATATATGAAGTTGGCGGGATTGGGGGTGCGTATAATAACTATTTGCCTGAAAAGAAAAAAGTAGAACTTTTAAAGCTCAAGCAGCCAGTTGGTGTTGCCTTTACTATTCTTGAGGGAAAACATGCGGGGGTTGAAAAGCATGAGGGCAATATCATTCAAATATTTGATATGGAGTTAATTATTGAATCTGATGTCAAAGCTGAGCGATTATCAAATATCAAAATCACCTTGACTGATGACAATCAACAAGAAATTACCACCGAACTCTATGGCAAAGTAGTTGAAGAGATGAATCAAATGGATCGCCCTGCTTCTCGGATCAAGCTGACATCTGTTCCGCCGGAAGCCAGTAAATTTTTGAAAAATCTTATTTAAAGATGGGCTGAAAAAAGATGCTTGACGGGTCAATGTTTAACAAACAATAAAATATATTAAACTCTTCGGAAAGCTCTGAAAATAAATTCCTCATTATTCAATATTTATTGATTCGTTTCTGAACCATGATTACACTGAAGAAGATGAATAAGATGTATTTAAAGTGTCTTTATTTCATCTTATTCATCTTCTTCAGGTAATCATGATTAAAAAAATGAACTGTTGGTTTCGTAATAAATGGGGAAATTATTTTCAGAGCTTTCCTTAGGGATGCTCAAAAAATAAATTCCCCATTTCAAAATGCTTGACTCATTAATTAAACACCAGGCATATGCGTACCAAACTGTTCATTTACGTTTTTTGAACCATGATTACACTGAAGAAGAT
>Ga0272440_1000835_pt1 | contig 25981 bp, 20 predicted proteins | sample SSMMMBAug17_FD_192440 | JGI IMG/M metagenome (GOLD analysis project Ga0272440, IMG submission 192440) | Marine sediment archaeal communities from Little Sippewissett salt marsh, Falmouth, MA, United States - SSM-MMB-Aug17 | ecosystem: Environmental > Aquatic > Marine > Wetlands > Sediment ...
TCATAAAAAATATTTTTAAATAAATCAGGAATGATTTGTCAATATTTATTATCAGCTATCAATGAAAATAATTCATTGGCATGTATTTTGTATTCGGGATAACAAAAAATTTTGTATATTAACCTGTTAAATAATTTAAATATAAGGATATGCAAGAAACATATTGAGATTTAGAAAAAATGGATAGCTGGTACACAGAACATTTTGAAGAATTGGTAGAAAAGTATCCTGGAAAAATGATTGCTGTTGTAGATGATAAAATTGTTGCAGTTAAAGAAACAGAAAAATAAATTTTGTTTCAACATTTATGTAAATGATTATCGCTCGGAGCATTTGGTATTTATAACTTTAAGCAAAGTTTTCGCAAGCTACAGGTTGTGTATTAGCTATACAAATTATTTGTATAGCAAGTGTTTTACTTAGCCATTCGGCTTGGCGTTGCCCTGGGCTGGTATTTTTTAGCAATTAAGGGTTTACATAAGAGATTTCAGCCCCCCATTACCAAAAAAAAACTTGAAAATGCATAATAATAATGTGATAAGTATTCAAATGTTTCGTCATTGTTTGAAGGATGACGATAAGGTTCGTTCCCTACATTGTCTTTAAACATAAGTTCCATATTAATTATGTAAATGTTCGGTAAAGGATACGTCATGAATGACACAAGCGATCATAAAAAAAAGCAAGCTTTAGTTTATGTCAAAATGATTATTTTGTCAGTGGTGGTGACAGCTGGGTCAGGTGTCTTTTTTTATTACCTGGCCAGCCATTATGTTATTAATCAGGCTGAAAAGAACATCCAAAATCTTCTATTGTATCATCGCGGTCTCCACCTGTATATTCAACGAATAATGCACCCTGCCCTTTATAAGTTCAAAGATGAGGGAGAAATCAAGGATGATTTTTACTCTCCCGAGCTTTTCTCATCTTCATTTATGGTTAGAAATCAGCATATGTTTTATAATGAAGCCCGGGCTGAGGCTGGGTTGGAACAGATGTATTATAAAATGGCAGCCAATAATCCACGAAATCCGGTCAATAAAGCTGACGTCCTGGAGGAAGAAGTAATCAATATGTTTAATAAGAACCCCGGCCGATCAAGCTATAGTGATATTATTGAAATTAAAGGGCAAAAGTACCTTTATCTTGCCATGCCCTTTCTCAAGACAGAAAAACAATGCTTAAAGTGTCATGGTGTTCGAGAAATCGCACCCATTCAATTGCAGGATCGATATCCAGGCCAGGGAGGTTTTCATGATTGGGTGGGAAACATTCGTGCAATTGAGTCTATCCGGGTGCCGCTAGCCCAAGAGTATTACGTGGTTTATGTGCTATCTGGATCGCTTTTGTGTGGCGTTTTGTTTATTATGTTGCTTTTTATATTCAACAGACGACTGACAGCGACTGTGGCAGCCAGAACCCAGGCGCTTGAAAATGAAAATATGGAGAGACAAGAGGCAGAAGCTCAGGTGCGAAAACTAAATGCTGAACTGGAGCGCCGGGTTGAAGAACGTACTGCTCAACTCAATGCTGCGAATAAAGAACTGGACGCTTTCGCTTACTCAGTTTCCCATGACTTGAGAGCACCTTTGCGCGGAATAGATGGTTTCAGCCTGGCCCTTTTGGAGGACTATGGGCATCAATTTGATGAAACTGGAAAGGATTATTTAAACCGGGTGAGAAATGGATGCGTAAGAATGGGCTCACTTATTGATGACATACTTAAAATGTCTCGCCTTACCCGCAGTGAAATACGCCAAGAACCCCTGGATATGAGCATCATGGCTCGAAAGTCCTTAGAAGGGTTCATGCTCACGGATCCGGATCGGAAAATTGAAATGGATATTCAGGATAACGTCCGAGGGGTCGGTGATACCACTTTAATTCAGACTGTTTTGGATAATCTTTTAGGCAATGCCTGGAAATTTACCGAAAAAAAGGAAATGGCAAAAATTTCATTTGGGATTGTTTCAGAAAGTGAGCCCATGACCTATTTTGTTGAGGACAATGGGGCTGGTTTCAACATGGATTATGCCGATAAGTTGTTTAGCGCATTTCAGAGACTTCACTCTCCAAGCGAATTCCAGGGAACAGGGATCGGACTGGCATCTGTTCAGCGAATTATCCACCGGCATGGTGGAAAAATATGGGCCCAGGGAAAAGAAGGCAATGGAGCAACTTTTTATTTCACTTTATCATAGAGGATAAACACTATGAATCAAGAAAAAATGATTCTGCTTGTAGAGGACAACCCGGATGATGAAGCACTGACTATCCGGGCCCTTAAAAAAAATAAAATATTAAATGATGTCATGGTGGCCAGAGATGGGGCCGAGGCAGTGGAAATTCTTTTTGGTGACAGTACGAAACCAGATGGAAAAGCGCCAGATCTTCCCCAATTAGTTTTGCTCGACCTCAACCTTCCCAAGATCAGCGGACTGGAAGTTTTGAAACAAATCCGCTCTAATGAAAAGACTCGGATGTTGCCTGTGGTCATTTTAACGACATCTACTGAGGATAGAGATCGCATGGAAAGCTACAAACTGGGTGTCAACAGTTATATCCGAAAGCCTGTGGACTTTAAACAATTCAGTGATGCCATTTTACAGGTGGGATTATACTGGTTGGTTCTAAATGAAGGACCGCCCCATGCATAAGAAAACATCATGAAACAAGAACTATACGTATTGCAAATTGAAGATAGCGAGGATGATGCCCTTTTGATTCAGCGCGCCCTAAAAAAAGAGGGATACACACTGGTATCTAAACGAGTCGAAACAAAAGAAACCCTGGCTGCAACTCTTGATGAACGCCGCTGGGATATCATTCTTTCCGATTACTCTATGCCCCTTTTAAATGGAATGGATGCTTTAAAGATTGCATTGAACCATAAAAGTGATCCCCCTTTTATTATCGTTTCTGGTGAAATTGGCGAAGAACGTGCGGTAGCGCTATTAAAAGCCGGTGCCGATGACTACATCCGCAAAGACAATCTGGTCCGCCTTGGACAGGCTGTAAAACGAGCCTTGGCCCAAAGAGAGATCCGCCTGAAAAAGATAGCGGCTGAAAAGGCTCTAATTGCAAGTAAAGAACGTTATCGTCTGGTATTCGAGAATTCACCTTTGGGCATTGTTCAAATCGATAAAATTGGTATCATTGTTGACTGCAACAAAAACTTTGCTACAATTATGGGGATCCCAAGAGAGCAGTTAGTTGGTTTAGATATGCTTCAATCAATGCCGGAAGGACCCGCCCGAGATGCTGCAAAAGACGTACTTTCCATTGGATTTGGACACTACGATGGAGGGTTTCAAAACATGACCGGTCACAATGATTCTTATATTCGTGCGATCCTCAGTGCTATCAAAGATAAGAATGATTCTGTACTCGGGGCAGTGGGGATATTCGAAGACACCACCGAACGTGTCAGGCTTGAAAATCATCTTAAACAGACCCAAAAAATGGAATCTATTGGTAACCTGGCCGGTGGTATTGCGCATGACTTCAACAATTTGCTTTTTCCAATCATCGGCCTGTCGGATTTACTTTTAGAAGACTTGCCTGAAGACAGTCATATGCATAAAACAGTAGCGCAAATCCTGAAGGCTGGAAAAAGAGGGAGTGAGCTCGTAAAGCAAATTCTGTCCTTCAGTCATCAGTCTGATTCAAAAAAAACACCCATTCGATTCCAACAAATTGTAAAAGAGGCCCTTAAATTAAGTCGAGCGATCATTCCAGCCAATATTATCATTTCAAGTGAAATCCAAAAAGACTGTGGTCTGATAAATGCAAATCCAACACAACTTCATCAGATTATTATGAACCTGATCACAAACGCCTATCATGCTTTGGAAAATTCCAGCGGAACCATTGATGTTCATTTTCATGAAGTCGAGGTGGGGAAGGAACTGGCGGCTGAATCAATTCCCCCAGGCACATACGCCAATCTTTCTGTTTCAGATACAGGGACAGGGATTGATCCAGCCCTATTGGATAAAATATTTGATCCCTATTTCACGACTAAGGAAAAAGGTAAAGGAACCGGCCTGGGGCTGTCCATGGTATATGGCATTATAAAAGACCACAATGGCGATATTCGTGTCTATAGTGAACCTGGAAAAGGAACCACTTTTTCGGTATATATTCCCTTGCTTGAAAAATCTTCAAATAAAAAAACTATTGCTAAAAAGAGTGAGATTACCGGCACTGGTAGTGAAAGAATTCTTGTGCTTGATGATGAAGAATCCATTGCCAATATGGAAAAACAAATGCTGGAAAAAATGGGATATAAAGTCACAGCCATGTCAGGTAGTCTGGAAGTTCTTGAAGCATTTGAAGCCAACCCCCAGGGATATGATCTGGTCATCACTGACATGTCCATGCCGAACATGACTGGAGATCAGCTTGCCAGAGAATTGATTGCTATCAGACCCGATATTCCGATCATTATCTCCACTGGCTTTAGTGAAAGAATTAATGAAAAACAATCCAGACAATTGGGAATAAAGGCGTTTCTGATGAAACCAGCAACAAAATCTGAAATTATTAAGACTGTTCGAAAAGTATTGGATGAATCCAAAGGCTAAGTGTTCAATAGCTGGAGCGTGGGAACGAAATGACAATACTCATGCCATGAAATACATCATTCAACGATAATATCAGTATAAGGAATCTTTATGAAAAAAAAAATTTTATTTTATGGCCTTAGTTTGATATGCATCATATTTCTTCAATCGCTTCATGCTGAAAAAACATTTACAATTTTTTTTACAAACGACTGGCATTCAGATTTTACTGGTTTCAGGTCAACAGATCATAATGAAATCATTGGTGGTGTTGCACGCTTATCAACATTATTATCAGAGAAAACAGCAATGGCTATTGTAAAAGGCCCTGTGCTGATATTGGATGCCGGAGATTTCACTATGGGTACTCTTTTTCATACCATTACCAGAGAAGTTGCTTGTGAACTTCAATTGATGGGAAAACTGGGTATACAGGCTACGACTATTGGTAATCACGAATTTGACTATGGTGTATCGGGGTTGTCTCAAATGCTTTTATCTGCAAGTACTCATGGCTATTTTATACCTGAAATTTTGTCTACAAACATTCATTTTAGTCAAACTGATCCCCAAGATGACGATTTAGAACAATTGATGCATAATGGCTTTATTAAACGCTATAAGTTAATGCGAAAGGATGGAATCACATTTGGCATACTTGGCATTTTAGGAAACCATGCCATACAAGTAACAAAAAATGCATTCCCTGTCAGATTTGATGATCCTATTGATTCTGCCAGAAAAATGGCAAATTTTCTAAAAAATCAACATAAGGCCGACATTGTTATTATGCTTGCCCATTGCGGGGCGCTAAAAGACAAAAATGGAGAGTGGATGGGCGATGAAATTGAAATTGTTCAGGCGGTTCCTGAAATTGATATTGTTGTAGGCGGTCACAGCCATAATTCTATACACAATCCATTGATCATCAACAATACCCCTGTTCTTCATGCTGGCCATCGGTTGAGTCATCTTGGGGAATGTGAATTTTCAATTGAATCCAAAGGAATAAAAATAATCTCACATCAATTGCATCCTGTCAGTTCCGCCATTCAACATGATAATGACATGACAGTCATGATCAACCAATTTAAATCTATTGTAAATGATAATATTTTAAAACCACACCAATTTACCTTTGATCAACGACTGGTAGAAATTTTTCAAAGTATTGTGATCTCAATAGATAAACCTGCATTGGGCAATCTCATTACAGATGCTTTTAGAAAGGCGTGTCAGTCAGATATAGCTATCACAGGGCATGGAACAATTCGTGGGAATATGATAAAAGGCAATACTGGTATACTGACTGTTTCTGATGTTTTTAGAATTACGCCCCTGGGTAAAGGGATTCTGGATGACAAATCAGGCTACCCTTTAATCAAACTTTACTTAACTGCAAAAGAACTCAAAAAAGTTTTTGATGTTATTCTGGCTGCTTACAAAGTTAAGGGAGATGTTTATTATCCCCATATTTCAGGAATATCTATCTTGTGCAATGACAATCGAATTTTATTTGATAAGATTATGACTATTAACATCGCCAATGAAAAAGAATATACAGAAATAGATTTTTCAGATTCAAATAAACTATATAGTGTTGCATGTACATCTTATGTCGGCAGCTTTCTATGGGATCTGAGTCACTTGTGCTTTGGCATTTATTCTGTTGTTCCCAAGGATGAAAAGGGAAATCCCCTGAATTCAATCCAGGATGCAATTTTTGATGCAGATAAGATTAAAGAAGGAACACAAGAATTGAAAGAATGGCTTGCCTTTTTTTCCTATTTAAGATCATTTCCAGATTCCAATAACAATGGTATCCCGGATATCCCTTTGAATCAATCCATACAAGAAAAGCGAATCCAAACCATATCATCCTGGAAATTGACTGATCTTTTTCACAATGCTACATATGTGACTCACCTTGTGACCGGAGTGTTGGTTGTATTGTTAATTGTTATTTTTGTTTTTGTTAAAAAATTTGTTCATGCTCGATGGCTGAACATAAACAATTATAAAAGGGGCTAATTTTCTTCTCGGTCTCACGCGCCTGGGATCTAAGAATTTAATAACCCTGCCATGAAAAATATTATTAATTGATATTACTAGAAAAAGAGAGGTATAATGAAACAACATACCATTACATTTTTACCATATAAAAAAGAAGTTGTTGTCAACGATGGTGAAAATTTGATTCGTGCCGCAATGGAGGCAGGTGTTCATATTAATGCATCTTGCGGAGGTGAAGGCGTTTGTGCAAAATGTAGAGTCTTAATAGAGGATGGCTCTATTGAAAATGGTATCAGCGAGCGGCTGAGCCAGGCAGATATTGATCATGGATATCGTTTAGCCTGTAAAAGCATTGTTCGATCAGATCTTGTGGTACGAATTCCTGTGGAATCCAGTATTGATAACAGTGTTTTAAATGTCACCGCTAAACGTCAAAAAGCCACGATTACAGAACGCGATACGACAATCTTGAAAGAATCGGACCAATTCCTGCCGCCAGTTGAAAGAATATTTATTTGTGTTACAGAACCATCACATGAAGATAACAGCAGTGATGCCTCACGTGTGATTCGTTGCCTGAAGGATCAATTCAATGAACATCGAATGGAATTTGACATGCCGGTCCTGAAACAATTGCCCGATGTTTTAAGACAAGGGGAGCATCAAATCAGCCTGACAATTGCCAGACCTGTTCGTGATGGTGATAAAAACCATATTATTCAAGTGACTTCAGGCAATCAAACATCGCAACAATTTGCCATTGCCATTGATATTGGAACAACAACTGTTTATGGTGAAATTTTAAATACAGAAACCGGGGAATCACTGGCATCTTATGGAGATTTTAATGGACAAATCAGCTATGGTGAAGATGTTATTTCACGCATTGTTTTTGCTGAAAAAGGTGATAATGCAAAAACCCTTCAAAAGGTTGTTGTACAAACAATCAATAAAATAATTGATAAAATTTTAAAGAAATCAAAAGTCGATATGACTGATATTTCTGTTGTGACATTGGCTGGAAACACTACAATGACCCAACTACTTTTGGGGATTAATCCTCGCTACATCCGACGTTCGCCTTATGTGCCTGCCAGCATTCATTATCCATCCTGTAAGGCTTTCGATATGGGTTTAAAACTTTCGCCACATACCATTGCACTCCTTTATCCCTGTGTGTCCAGTTATGTTGGGGGAGATATTGTTGCCGGTGTCATGGGATCAGGAATGTATCAAACAGATGATCTGACACTTTTTATCGATATGGGTACAAATGCTGAAATAGTGATTGGCAACAAGGAATGGCTGACATGCGCTGCCTGCTCTGCCGGCCCGGCCTTTGAAGGCGGTGGTGTTGAGCATGGCATGAGAGCATCCAGAGGGGCCATTGAAGATTTTTCAATTAATCCAATAACCTTTGAACCAATGATTTTAACCATTGGAAATGTCCGCCCTAAAGGCATTTGTGGATCAGGGCTTTTGACAATGCTTGCAGTACTTTTTGAAAATAATGTTATTGGTCAAAATGGCAAATTCAATGTAGAATTAAAAACCAATAGAATCAGAAAACAAAACGATACTTATGAATACGTTGTCGTATGGGCAGATCAAACCCAGATTGAACGTGATATCGTACTGACAGAAATTGATATCGATAATTTAATTCGGGCCAAAGCGGCAATGTATTCAGGATACATGACATTGTTGACATCAGTGGGCCTGGGTATTGAAGACCTTGATCGTATCATTCTAGCCGGCGGTTTTGGAAGCTACGTGGATCTTGAAAAAGCCATGACCATTGGGCTCCTTCCAGAAGTCGATTCCGAAAAGGTCACATATATTGGTAATTCATCACTCATGGGCGCGCGGATGTGCTGCCTATCCAATCGTATTCGTCAGGAAGTGGGCAGTCTTGTGTCCCGCATGACCAATTTTGAACTGTCTGAAACCCCCAATTATATGGACAATTATATGGCGGCACTCTTCTTGCCACATACTGATAGCAGCTTGTTTCCCAAATTTCATGCGCGTCATTCTTCGTTCGGAGAGAGTGTAACCAAAATAGACTGAATTCCGGGGACATGACCTCGAACAAAAACCAGTATCAAACTTATGAGCAAAACCAATGTAGGGGCGAACCTTATGTTCGCCCGCCGAACAACAATCGTTTGCGAACCTATGTCCGAGGCAAACGTTTCTAATTCATTATCGAACATAGGTTTGATATCGGTTTTTGTTCGGCGGGCGAACACAAGGTTCGCCCCTACATTGGTTTTGCTCATAGGTTTGATATCTGTTTTTGTTCGGCGGGCGAACACAAGGTTCGCCCCTACATTGGGGTTTCAACCCCAGGCGGTCGCGGCTTTGCCGCAATTTTGCATTGATGGATTTTTATAGCTAAAACCGGGGCATTATTTGCTCGTTCCCAGGCTCTGCCTGGGAACGTGTTCTTGGCGGCTCTGCCGCCTGTTCAGTTCGTAGGTGGCAGAGCCACCTCGGAAAACGTTCCCAGGCAGAGCCTGGGAACGAGCATCGGAGCGAGTTTGCCTTAACCTGACGGCTATGGGCTAAAGCCGGCTTTAGCCCGCCTAACCGGAAAGGGTAGAAGATTAATCATTGGTACATAAATGAACGTGAAGCTTTTCACTTGACACCTGACCCAATTCCAGCTATTGTAGATAAATTTATGGCGTGTTATTTTGAAGTCATATTAAAAAATACTTAGGAATGCTCTGAAAATAACATACTCATTTCACTTGAACGTACAAAAAAAATAAGGTCGTGTAGAGACGTAGCATGCTACGTCTCTACAGTACATTTACCTCAAAACGAACAATATCAATAATGGGGAAGTTATTTTCAGAGAATTCCTGTAGAGACGTAGCATGCTACGTCTCTACAGTACATTTACCTCAAAACGAACAATATCAATAATGGGGAAGTTATTTTCAGAGAATTCCTTAAAAAATAAATTCCCCATTTTTAATTGGCAAGCAGGCTCACGTTCCCACGCTCCAGCGTGGGAACGTACACCTGTAAGCTTCAGCGCCCAGTGACCAAAAAGCATGTTTATAGCATGATAAGCACACGCGACGCAGGAGCATCGCAATATACATTCTCTACGCTGGAGCGTGGGAATGAGAACAATAATTCAGCATCATTTTGGTAAAATCATATTAAGCGATTTTCAGTTTATCCAGCCAGTCAGTTATCCAAAATATGCAATCTTCATTTCATACTTTTTTTATCAGAAAGGATGATATCAATGACGAACCTATCCCTAAAACAACGCAAAGACCTTAAATCCAAATTATCATATTCTTCAACAAACGCATGGGAGAATATGACACTCAAGAATGCCGAACAAATCGAAAAATTTTCGGATGCCTATAAACTTTTTATTTCTCATGCCAAAACTGAGCGAGAGGTCATTCGGACGATAGAGACAACCGCTCAAAGAAATGGTTTTCGAGAAATTGGAAAGAAAAGTGACAAGTTTTTTATGTCAAAACATGGCAAATGCATGGCCCTTGCTGTTCTGGGTAAAGAGCCCCTGGACAGGTGCATGAATATCATTGCGGTTCATGTGGACGCTCCCCGATTGGACTTAAAACCCAATCCTTTGTTTGAAGATATTGATATTGTCATGCTAAAATCCCATTATTATGGCGGCATTCACAAATATCACTGGTTGGCACGACCAATGGCCATTCATGGTATTGTAATCAAGAGAAATGGGTCTCCCTTTGAATTTGTTATTGGCGAAAATGAAAAAGATCCTGTGTTTACGATTCCTGATCTCTTACCTCATCTGTCAAAAAAAGTACTGGGAGTAAAAAAAATATCCGAAGCTTTTGAAGGGGAAAAACTCAATGTGATTATTGGCAATACCCCCTTGGGAGATGATCGCTTAAAAGAACGATTTAAATTAAACATTTTGAAACTACTTTATGATCGATTTGAAATGGTGGAGTCTGATTTTATTAGTGCCGAACTTGAAGTTGTTCCAGCAGGACCTGCACGTGATGTTGGTATTGATAACAGTATGATTGGCGGTTATGCCCATGATGACCGCTCTTGTGCTTTTTGTGCATTGGAGTCTATTATTAATCTGAATAAGCCCAAACATACCGCACTTGTGTTGTTTTATGATAAGGAAGAAATTGGCAGTGATGGTGTTTCTGGTGCAAAGTCAATGCTTTTGGAGCATGTTGTTCGTGAACTGGCTTATACTACCAATAAGAAAGCGAATGAACGTTTTGTCTATAATGTGTTAATGAATTCTCGGGCCCTGTCTGGCGATGTCAACGCTGCATTGGACCCCAATTATCAGGATGTACATGAAGAACGAAATGCCGCACGAATGGGGCATGGCGTCAGTTTAATGAAATACACTGGCAGTGGCGGAAAATATGGTTCTAGTGATGCCAATGCTGAATTTATTGGATGGCTCAGGCGACTGTTCAATGATCAAAAAATTGCCTGGCAAACTGGAGAAATCGGCAAGATTGATGAAGGCGGCGGTGGAACAATCGCTAAATTTTTGGCATCTTATGGCATGAATATTATTGACTGTGGGCCGCCAATTTTGTCTATGCATTCCCCTTTTGAACTGATCAGTAAAGTTGATTTACATATGACATTGCGGGCTTATCGCGCGTTTCTTGAGTCAGAACAATGATAATTCGGTTATATATTATTGCATGTATATGTTGGACAATGACTTTTGGGTATGTCAGTTTGTCCAATGCGGCATCTAAAGGTTTTTTAAATAATATTCAGTCTAATGATGCAATCTATGTGGTTGATGACCATGGGCAGGAGGTTCTTGGCAAACATGCAGATCAATACTGTATACCGGCATCCATTTTAAAGATTATTACATCTTTAGCATCATTTCATTATTTGGGGATGGATTATCGCTTTAAAACTGAATTCTATCGATCCACAGATGGCATGCTGACAATTAAAGGCTATGGTGATCCAGTTTTGGTGTCTGAAGAACTTGAAACTATTGCGTACAATATTCAACGAAAATACTGGCGGTTTTCAGGGATTCGGCTGGATGCCACATATTTTCATGATAACATTCGAGTGCCAGGTATCACCCGCACATATAATCCCTACGATGCACGAAATGCAGCCTTATGTGTGAATTTCAACACTGTCTGTTTTCAACGCACCCGATCTGGAAAACTGGTTAAAGGTGAACCCCATACCCCCTTGATTGAATTTGCCAGAAAGCGCATTCACCGATGGATTCCTGATGGTCGAGTTAATCTATTAAAAAAACACCAGGATATTGTCCTTTACGCAGGTCATCTTATGCATTATTTTTTGGTTAAGCAGGGAATTGACCTTCCCAAAAAAATCGAGATTGGCCCTGTCAATAAAAATGATACATTACTGATCAGTCATTCATCAGGTGCAACTGTTGAAGAAATCGTTTCAATGTTGTTAGAATTTTCAAATAATTTTATCGCCAATCAACTGCTATTGAGTATCGGGGCTAAAGTATATGGTCCACCAGCCACTCTTGAAAAAGGGGCAAAAGCGGTTAAAGAATTTGCAACAAAAGAATTGGGAATAAAGCATTTCAATATTGTTGAAGGATCAGGGATTTCGAGAAGAAATAAAATTTCTGCTAAAGCAATGATTAAAGCAGTCAAGGCTTTTGCACCATACCGGCATCTTCTTGAAAAAGATGATAATATTTTTTTCAAAACCGGCACATTAAATGGTGTAAGAACCCGGGCAGGGTTTATAAATTTAAATGGAAGTGAATCATTTCCTTTTGTGGTAATGCTCAATCGCAAAAATGTGAACAATTATCGTATTAATCGTGTGATTAAATCACTAAACCAATACCTGGCATCAAAACATGAAAAGCAACTTTGAATTTATTCGGTCTCAATGGCCATTGTTATATGAATATGGATTCTTTTCAGAAAAATATCTGTTTGAAGACCCGGATAGCAGTATGGTTCAGTTGCGTAAATTTTCAGAAATATGTGTCAGAGAAATGTATTACCGCAATAACGTGCCTGTAGACAATCAAACATTCTATCAAATTGCCACACATCATCAATTTTATAAAATGGTACCAGAACATATTTATCGGTCAATCAATTTTTTACGCATTGAAGGCAACAAGGGCGCGCATCCAAAAAAAGACGAGAATGATCGAAGAATTACCACAGAACATGCCTTGCATGCATTGAAAGAAGCCTTTGGTATTGCGTGCTGGATGTTTCAAACATACGTATCCTCTCAGCAAACACTACCCATATTTCAGGTTTCTCGCCTGAACAACCCAGATGAAATGAAATTGCGTGCCCAACAGGGGGACCCGGATGCGCAATACAGTTTGGCCCTCAAAAATTATTATGGCAGAGAGGTTACACAAAACTTTAAGATTGCGTTTTATTGGTTTCGAGAAGCCGCCATTCAGGGACATGGACGCGCCCAGGCATATGTGGGGGCCATGCATTTATTTGGAAAAACCATCAAGCAAGATAAAAAACAGGCAGTTGAATGGATTACGAAATCAGCTGACAATCAGGAACCTTTTGGTATGACCCTTTTAGGACAGATATACCTTGAAGGAGATGGGGTAGAAAAAAATCTTGACCTGGCCTTAAAATGGCTGACAATGGCAGCAGAGCTTGAAGATCCAGTGGCACAACTTTGTTTGGGGCAAATGTATTTGTATGGTCAAGGTGTGGAAAAAAATCTGGAACTTGCCTATCAGTGGACTTTTCGTGCAGCTCAGTTTGATGATCCTGTTGCCTATGGTCATTTGGGCTTATTCTACGAGGAAGGTCTCTGGGTAAAGCAGGATTACACCCTGGCATACCATTGGTACAAAAAAGCTTCTGATAGAGGCTTACCTGAAGCCCAGGCTGCTATTGGACTGTATTGTCTCAAAGGGGTTGGATGTGAACAAAACCAAAAGTTGGGACTTGAATTGCTTAAAACAGCCGCTAAAAAAGGCAACTTAAATGCATATTTAAATCTTGGCTTATTTTATAAAGCCGATCGAGATTATTCAAGAACCATTGAATGCTTAATCTGCGCTGCTGAAAAAGGGTTTGCCGACGCCCAATACGAACTGGCTGATACCATTCTGATGGCCATTGAAGATAAAATTCCTGTTGGCATGTCAGCCAACGATGCGCGCTTGTGGATGAAAAAAGCAGCAAACCAGGGACATCCACAGGCCAGGCAGGTCATGGCCGAATTGCGAAAAAAAGAGAAGGATACCCATCGCCAACTCTCTATTGCATTGGATGCTTTTCGGAAAAATGTTCAAACCATATTCAACACGACCCAATGGACGCAGGTTGGCAGAAATGATCCCTGTCCATGCGGTAGTGGAAAAAAATACAAAAAATGTTGTTTGAAAAAGGTGGAAGAGCGGGTTGCCAGCAGAAACACAAAAAAATAAATTCATTTCATCCCAGCAAGTCCAGAAAATCTTTCTCAAAAACAATATTAAGCCCCAAATCCCTGGCTTTTTTCAATTTACTTCCAGCTTTTTCACCAGCCAATAAATGGGTTGTCTTTTTACTGACAGACCCGACAACAATTCCACCCCGCTTTTCGATTTCTTCACCCGCCTTACTTCTTGGTTTAAAATGCTCGAATTGTCCGGTGATACACCATCGTTGTTCTTTCATGGTCTGCTGTTCAATTGCATCTGGAACTGCTTTTGTTGCCGCCATTTTCAGACCAACATTTTTTAATGACTCAATTGTTTTTAGAATTCTTTCATCCTGGAAACTTGCAATAATGCTGTTTGCAATGTTTTCTTTTACACCTTTGATTGCAACGAGTCTTTCAACATGATTCTGTTTTGCGATGTCAATCAATGCATCAAAGGAGTCAATACCAGAGTTCACCAGTAGTTTAATCAGGCCAATGCCTAAATTTTTGATGCCAAGTGCGGCTAAAACTGTTTCAAAGGGTCTGTTTTTGCTGTCTTCAATACCACGTTTGATGGCCGCAATTTTTTTTGTTTTAAATCCTTCGATACCAATCAATTTTTCAGGATCAAAGGAATAGATATCTTCCATGCAATGGATTAATTGATTATCGATTAATATTTCTATGGTTTTTGGCCCCAGATTCTCAATATCCATGCCTGTTTTACTGGCAAAATGGATCAGGCTGGCTTTTTGCCTTTGAGGGCAATGGATATTCACACAAAAATGATGGCCACCATCTTTCATAAGTTGGGTATTACAAAAGGGACAGTGGGTTGGCATTTTCCAGGTCAGTGGATTTTCTGACTGTTTTTCCAAAACTTCTTCAACAGCAGGGATAACATCACCCCGCCGAGATATTTTTACAATATCGCCGATTGAAGCCCCCAGCTCATCAATATAATCCTGATTATGCAAAGTGGCATTGGTAATCTCAGCGCCGCCCACCCGAACAGGTTTGAGTCTGGCAACCGGTGTGATACGTCCAAGGCGTCCAATTTGAATATCAATGCCTTTAATTTCTGTAATGGCCTGGGGAGATTCAAATTTGAATGCCATTGCCCATCGGGGAAATCGACCTGTAACACCAAGATTGTCCCTCACTGATTGTTCACTGACCTTAACAACCAGTCCATCAATTTCATAGTCTAAAGAATTTCTCTGGCTTATTGCTTTTTCCACAGCCTCACAAAATTGATCATCTGTTTTTTCAAAATAAAAGGTATTTGGATTGAGCGGAAACCCCATATCAATCAAATAACTGCGCAGATGATAATGATTATCTGATGGCAAATCTGTACCATCAACAATGTCATACACATAAATATTGAGGGGAATCTTTGCTGTTTCCCTGCTGGTTTTTCGTCTAACAGCGCCTGCCGCCAGATTGCGTGGGCTATCATAGGATATGCCTTCAGTTCGTTCAATTTCTTTGAAAACTGATCGTCGAATAAATATTTCTCCCCGGATTGTCAGGTTTGCGGGTGATGGCAATTTTAGTGGAATCGCTGCAATGGTTTTTACATTTGCGGTAACATCATTACCATACGTGCCATTACCACGAGTGGCAGCTTGAATGAGTCGGCCATCTTTGTAAGTCAGAATAATTGATATGCCATCCAGTTTTTCATCCAGAATAAATGTTGGCGGCCTGTCAGCTTTTTTGACAATTTTTAATGCCCAGTCCTGTATATCAGAGATAGAGTAGCATTTATCCAGACTGAGTATGGGTTTGGTGTGAGCCACTGTTTCAAAGGCATTATCCAGGTCTGAGCCGACACGGCTGGTTGGGGATTCTGGTACCGCCAGTTCAGGATAGTGTTTTTCAAGCATGAGGAGTTCATCGAATAAACGATCAAATTCAGCGTCTGATATTTCTGGTTGTGCCTTAATATAGTAAAGGTTTTGATGATAGTGTAGTTGTTGCGACAGATCTATAATTTTTTGTCTGACTGTTTCAGTGGGCATCATTAATGGGCTTTCAACAATTTTTGAGAATAATATCTGGGTTTGTTCGTTCATTTTTTCAGCATCTTTAGCGGTGGTTTCATGGTCATAACCAATGAGATGAAGTACACCATGAATCAATAAAAAAATCAGCCGATGATCAAAAGGCGTGTTGGATTCATCAGCTTCTCGCATTGTGGTATCCAAAGACAAAACAACATCCCCCAGCATGTTTTGCCGAAGGTGAGAAAATTCACCTTCTTGCATGGAAAAAGATAATACATTCGTTGGTCCGGATTTTCCCCGGTATTGTTCATTGAGTGTTGCAATTTTTTCATCGCTGACGCAAACAATAGATAGTTCTGAATCAGATATATCGAGTTCATCCAGAATAAACTGACCAATTTTTTTCAAGCGTAAACTATCTACTATTGGATGGGGGTGTTGAATATCTATTAATACTGACATAAGGCCTCCTTTTGCAAACGCTTTACCAGTAGCTGTGCTTTTTCATAGTCATAAGACTCAATCAATGATTCCAGACGCTTTGCATCAGCTTTCATCGACTCAGGAATCTGATCTGCCAATTCACGAAAATAATCAGTGGCCGAAGTTCGCCCCTGGTCGAGAATAGTATACAAGTTGTCAAACGCGGATTTTAATGATTGATCTTTTTCCCGCCCTTTGTTTGATGATTGCTGGGCGAGTTGTTTTTCCTCTAACCAATCAAGGTTTTGTTTTATTCCATTCATTAGTCTGTCAATAGTCTCAACCAGTTTGTTAATTGATATATCAATATCTTCACTACTATTTTTCTTGATCGCCTGCTCCAGCAATAAAGCATTTTGATGCAGATTTTCGGCCCCAATATTGCCACCCAAACCTTTTAAAGTATGTGTCATTACTCTTAGATCTTCATATTTCCCCTCTTTATTAAACTGCTGTAACTGCCCGCCGGTATGTTGATAACTGCTATAAAATTCCAGTAACATCTTTTTGAGTAAACTTTCGTTGCCTGCGGCACGTTTTAATCCGATTTTAAAATTTATTTCAGGGATTTGAATATTTGTTGAAAAAGACACGCTCTTTTCAAGACATAAAGAATCTTTTTTTGCCTGTTCTATTTTTTCAGAATGAATCCATTGAGATACCATATCAAGACAGGCTTCTGGATCAATAGGTTTGGCTAAAAAATCGACCATGCCTGTGCGCAGGCATTTTTCACGTGAATGGACCGATGTATGCGCTGTAATCGCTACGATCGGAATATCTGGTTTATTTTCTTGTTCCAATAATTCATTTATGGCATGACTTGCAGCAAAGCCATCCATGACAGGCATCTGAAGATCCATCAAAATCAGATCATACATTGGCTGATTATTTTTCAAGACATTCCGAATTTTATCCACTGCTCCCTGGCCATCATTAGAAATGTCAACATCAATCCCAGATTGTGCTAAAATATTGTTCATCAATTGCTGGTTGACTTCATTGTCTTCAGCAAGCAAAATACGTGTATCCTTAAATTGATACTGTTTATGTGTTTGTGCATCTTTTACCATAGGTAATGGAGATTGTTTATGGGTTGCCGACTCAACTCCCCTGGCCCGAGATTTGCTTTTCAATAATGATTCCAACTTGAACAGGCGTATATAATTATTTATTCTGGCAAAAATAAGCTGTTTAATATAGGGTGAAATAATCAGATCAGAAACACCTTGTGCCAGGGCTTTTGGAATATCCACAGACTCGGCAGATGATACAACAAGAAGCGTTGGCGTAAATTTTTGCTTTGTGTTGATTTGATGACATAAGATATATGGATCCATAAATGGAATATGAACAGATACCAGTGCAATATCAATGGTTTCATGTTGCACTGCATCAAGTGCCTGTTGTTTTTGTGATGCCAGATAAACCTGATACGTGCTTTGTTCTAACATCTGGCATAGCACCTTTTCTTCCATACGATCCGGATGGTATACATATAAAATTTTTATTTTTTCATGACAATGGTCTATTTTCATAAATATCCTTTTATTTGGGTCAAGAAAGTGATATTATTAATGAAACTCAAGTTAATGAAAACTTAAGGGTTATATACTACAATGTAGTCAATCAGGAGGTTTGTATTGATATTCCCATTTAAATATGAACATCATCTACTGTATTTGAGTCTGATCATTTCACTGATTTTATTATTCGCATTTGTTTCAATCATTTGGGCGATGAAAAAGCGTCAGAGGGTCAACACTGAATTAGAAGCATTAAAAGCGCATCTTGAAAATATGGTGGATGAGCGCACTCAGGAATTGACTTTATCCAATAAACAACTTCAGGAGGAAATTGTCAAGCGAGAACGTGCTCAGGAAGCCCTTCGTCAGGCCAAAGATGCGGCTGAATCTGCCAATCGGGCCAAAAGTGACTATCTGGCCAACTTAACCCATGAACTTCGTACCCCACTCAATGCCATTTTAGGATTTTCACAGCTTCTTGAACGAAGTCCTGATGCCAACGAACAACAACGCGAGTATTTGAGTATTATCAATCGAAGTGGGGAGCATTTGCTGACATTAATAAATGATGTCCTGGAAATGTCAAAAATTGAAGCCGGACAGATTCATATGAACATGACCACTTTTAACCTTCATGCATCAATTAAAGGCATTGAAGAAATGATTCACAGAAGGGCTGAAGAAAAAGGCCTGATCTTTCAAGTAGATTTCAAAGGTACCCCCCAGCATATCAAGACAGATGAAGGTAAATTTCGTCAGATATTAATCAACTTACTCAATAATGCAATTAAGTTTACCCACTCAGGGGCTATTCAATTGCGCGTTTTTATCGATGATACATACACCAGCTCAAGTATAAAATCAAGACGACTTGATATTGAAATTGAAGACACCGGCATTGGTATCCCCAGGCAAGAAAAGGATTCAATTTTCGATCCCTTTTCCAGAATCAGTCATGACAAATATGGAATGGAGGGTGCAGGTCTGGGGCTGGCCATCAGCAAGAAATTAATTGAATTATTGGGGGGCAATATTTCCATTGAAAGTAAAGATCATAGTGGTTCTCTCGTTCGGTTCTACATTTCATACCACGAACCCGATCAGAATTTGCCCACTCGGGTTAATAAGAAAAGCATGATTCGCAGTGTTGATAAAAACTGGCAGCATATTCAAATTCTTGTTGTTGAAGATAAATGGGAAAATCGATTGCTTCTGAAAAATTTATTGCTTCAGGTGGGATTTAAGGTGCTTTCCGCTCAAAATGGTCAGAAAGCCATTGAGCAATTTCGAAGATACCATCCTGCTCTAATATTTATGGATATTCGCATGCCATTGATGAGTGGCATTGAGGCCACAAAAAAGATTCGAAAAATGCCTGATGGCAATACTGTTAAAATCATTGCAATCACTGCCCATGCCTTTGAGGAATTTCGAGAAGATATTCTGGCTGTTGGATGTGATGATCTCATTCGCAAGCCATATCGGGATTCAGACATTTTTGATAGTATAAAGAAACATTTAGGTGTGACATTTGTTACAGAAAGACAGTTTCAAATTGATGAAGTCAAAACAAGTTTTACACTAAGCCAAAAAGATTTACTTGTTTTGCCTGACAATATTCAAAATACCCTTCGACAGGCTACCATTGATCTTGATGTCAGTCATTTTGAGGCGATTGTTGATGAGATCCGACTAGAATATCCAGCACTTGCAAATAGACTCCTTGAACTGTCTTCACAATTTCGGTATGATTATATATTGGATTGCCTGGCAATGTAGTCGTTAAGGAATGCTCTGAAAATAACTTCCCCATTATTGATATTGTTCGTTTTGAGGTAATTGTACTGTAGAGACGTAGCATGCTACGTCTCTACACGACCTTATTTTTTTGGACGATCAAGAAAAATGAGTATGTTATTTTCTGAGCATTCCTTACTTAGATTTGAAAAAACTGGATTTGTCAATCCAGGCGAGTAATACCTTCTTCAGATGCTTCTTGTAGTGCATCCATAAATTCTTGTTCAGTCAAAAATGATTCCATTCCTGGTGTTTGCGATGCCTTATAGCATGGCCTATACTGAGGCATAATATTTGTGTAAGTATTTGTGGATATTTGGCTTGCCAGAAAATGCATGATCTGGCGGGTGCCAGACAGTTTTTTGGGAAGGACAAGATGGCGGATAATAAGGCCTTCAATGGCAATGCCTTCTGATGTCACCACAAGGTCACCAACCTGACGATGCATTTCTTTGATTGCCCATTGGGCCACTTGTGAATAATCAGGAGCATTGCAGGTTTGTTCTGCAATATCATTATCCCAGAATTTAAAGTCCGGCATGTAAATATCGATAATGCCATCCAAAAACCTCAAAGTTTGAATACGATCATATCCACCGGTGTTATACACAAGCGGCACTTCTAAGCCCTGTGGTATTGCTATCTCAAGAGCTGACAGTATCTGAGGCACCACGTGCGAGGGAGTAACAAAATTGATATTATGACAGCCCTGGTTTTGAAGATTCAGCATTAAACTGGCCAATTCTGTATCGGTGACAGGCCGCCCATGACTTTCATGGCTGATATCAGAATTTTGACAAAAATTACATAGCAAATTACAGTGAGTAAAAAAAATTGTGCCCGACCCCTTAGCGCCAACCAATGGTGCTTCTTCTCCATAATGGGCATGAATGCTTGAAACCCAGGCAGACTCACTGGTTTTGCAGATACCCACCTGGCTTTCCAGGCGGTTGACACCGCACATTCTTGGACACAGATCACATGCCTGCAATCGTTCTTTTGCTGCAATGCATTGTTTTTTTAATTGGCCATCTTTGTGGGATTTGATATATCTGGGAAGACTTGACATTGCATTCCTTAGTATTCAATAATTTATTGATTTTTCTTAAAATACTTCCTAAAAGGCAATAATAAAGCAACAATTAAAACAATACAGCAAAAAATGGCAAAAATATCTCCATATTGACAATAAACAGTTATCTCATCAAGGACAGGCAGGACACAGTTTATATTGGACTTTGTAAATAGTTCTGATCGACTCACAATTTTACCAAAGGGATTGATACATCCACTGATCCCAGTATTTGCTGCGCGTGCCAGGGAACGCTTATTTTCTACTGCACGAAACACAACCATTGAAAAATGCTGATAAGGCGCGCAGGATCGACCATACCATGCGTCATTGGTAATATTGACAATAATATCTGCTCCCTTTTGCACCAATGTTCGAGAAATTGATGGGAATAGTATCTCATAACAAATTTGTGGACCAATGGCCCACTGATTCCATTTTAATGGCGCAACAGATTGACCTTCTGTAAAATCCCCTGCCCCCTGGACTATTTTATTTAAAAAGGGAAAAACTGTTTGAAATGGTACATATTCGCCATATGGCACCAGATGTGCTTTATCATAATACTGTTGCCCAAAATGACCAGGATATAGCAAATATGCGCTGTTGTAAAATTGCCAGTCGCCCATAACTGTTTTTTCGTATCGAAGCCCACCGATTAAAAAAGCAGATAATTGATTGTCTATATAATTTTTGAGTAATTGACTGAGTTTTGTTTCTTGCTGAATATAAATGGGAACAGCAGTTTCAGGCCAGACAATTAAATCTGCATCATAGTTTGTTTCCGACATACTGGTTTGAATATATTTATCTACAGTTGATTTGCGAAATGAATCATCCCATTTCACCGCCTGATCAATATTTCCCTGAACAACAGCAACTTTCATTTGTTTGGCGTCATTGCCAATGTGCTGATCAATTGTATACATTCGTGACAGGCCATAGGTCAGAAACAATACAAAAAATAGAATAACGCATCCCAAGAAAGCATATACCAGCCGGATAGATATTTCAGATTCCTGCCATTTTTGCTTTGATGTATTCAATAAAAAGAAGAGGATTGCAACATTAAACAAAATAATCAGCCACGAAATACCATACACACCGGTAATATCAGCAATTTGAATTAAGGGTAATTTTAAATACTGGCTGTAGCCCAATAATTCCCAGGGGAATGCGAATTGTGTGAGTGTTCTTGCATATTCCAATGCAACCCAAAAAAAGGGAGCACAAATAAGCTGCCAGGGCTTTTTACATAGGTGCTTTACCAATACACAAAAAAGACCCATGTACAAAGAAAGGTAAAGGCAAAGCAAAACCAGTAAAGGAATACAGGTGATAATTGGAAGATGACCATATTCGTTTAACGCTTTGACTAACCAGTATACCAGGGTCAGATGATGTACAAAACCTGCCAGACATCCGGTTTTAAAAACAGATCGGGTAGAATTGATTGCCAATAAAAGGGGTACAAATGAAAACCAGGCAATGAAATCAAAGCCGGTTCGTGGAAAAGCGGCTGTCAGCATTGCACCGGATATGATTGCAAGGGTATAGTTTCTATAATCAAGTTGTTTTAAATGGCTCATATTTTCATTATTCTGTAATAAGGGCGTTATTGTCCGAATATCCGCAACATCATTGGCAAAGCGATAAATGTCCCAATGGAACTGCCAATATTGGTAAAGACCACTACCAAAAGCACTCGTGTAAAAGCATTGAGCCAGAATCCTTTAAATGATGCAATATCATCAGTTAGATTTTTGAAATCCTTAACTTTAGGTTTCCTGACAAATACCTCAACCAGTCCAGATACCCATCCGGCTGCAATCATTGGGTTTAATGATGTCAATGGGGCTGCTATAATTGCAGCGATTATCGTTAAAGGATGTGCCAGAGCAAGACAGGCACCAAAACCTGCCAATGATCCATTGGCAACCATCCACCACCATATCATATCCTGTCCGGCTGTTGTGCCTGCTTTGAAAAAACCATAAACAATTAAGGCAATAATTAAAATCGGAAACCCCCATTGCAATATCAGGGTTGATTTTTTTTTCGGAGGTTCTAATTCTAACGCCTTGATATCAACAGGTTTGTCCATTTGATCAATCATTCCGGGAACATGACCGGCACCCAATACTGCAACAATTCGAGGGCCATTGGCAGTTCGTATTTTTTCCGCCAGATATTGATCTCGCTCATCAATCAAAATGGTTCGCAATTCAGGCATGGCTTGACCCATTTCATTGATGACTGCATCCAGCATATCTTTTTGTTTCAGTTGTTCAATTTCTTCGGCACTGATATCTTCCATTGATCCTGCTGAAAACAGCAATTCAAATATTATCCGAATCTTTTTCCATAAACTCAGACAGCGCCATGCACGAAGCAATGTTGTGCGAATATCCCGGTCGGCAAGATGAATTTTTGCACCAACTGATTTGGCACATTCAACAGCTTCAATCATCTCGCCGCCGGGTTTGATATCCAGGCGATCGGCCATTCGCTTTTGAAAAGATGCCAATATCAGGTTGGAAAGCAACAAAAAGGCTTTTTTCTCACGTATGACCGAAACGATGTCGGTATTTTCCCATTGCTTTTCTTTTACTATGGTTTGGTATCTCGACTCACATAGTTCAACACAAACAGTTTGGGGACGTTCGGATTGAATCACTTCTCTAACAAGTCTGACACTTTCTTTGGAAACATGCGCAGTACCGACAAGAACAATTGCTTTATTTTTATAAGTAATGCGTTTAACGTTTTGATGTTCAATCATCTTTTTCCGGGCATTTAATGGTTAAGTCATAATCAATATTTCTGAGTTGTTTTTGAAATCCTTTTCGTGATGACAAATTAATAACCAATGGATTGGTAACATGCGCCTTTATTTTTTCCTCAGGATCTTCCTCACCTATTTGAACTTTTGATACCATCAATAAAATGGCCAGTTCTTCAATTTTGCCTGCACCAATTTTTTCAGATTCTTCATCTGTCAACACAAATTCATAGTTAAATCCAAATGCAAAAGGATCAATGACATGAAATGCCAGATCCGGATCTTCCAAAGATTGAAGCCAGAACAAAAAAGGGGCATCGCCAGCCTCAATGTTGTGAAAGAGTTTATACTTGGTAAATTCATCAAACCCAGGAATTCCATCCGGAAATGTAATTACTGTGTCATCAAACTCAATTTCTCCAAATCGTGTGGTTTTAAAAGGCATGTTTGTTTCCTTTCTGTTTTGAAAATTGCAGACTTGCAATTCTTGTTTGTCTGATACAGCCATTCAATTCTTGGCTGCTGTTTTTATGAACAATGTACGCTTCGTTACATATTTTGATCAGTTTGGCAATATAAAAATGGGACGCATTCCAAAAAAATCTGACATTACTCTTTTTAGCCTTGTGGATTTTCAAAATGGGGAACTTATTTTTCATGTATTCCTAAACCATTCTCTATGTCCTGAAAGAATTGCTCAACCGCCTTAATCCAAATATCAGAAAAGCGATTTGGGTCTGTAATCCATTCTTTTAGGCTGGAAATAGCATTGTTGTAACCATTGTGCGCATCTACTACAGATGAAATGATTAATAAACCAGCATCATGAAATGATTGATCATACGCATCTCCCAAAGAAGTTTTAAATGCAGCATCCATTTTTTCCATGGTATCATTGCTGATTCTTTTGGTGCGATCATTTTCAAGTAATTTTGCAGACACATACAATTTTTGATACAAAGATGCGTTCTCTGGTATATCCTTGGTTAACGCTTCATGCAGAATTTCCAGATGAAACTGCATGGTAATGGATGGCATCCCCCTGGCAGCCAATAAACCGGTTAACCATTTAATTTGTCGATCCAATTCATCTTGCGGCAAATGCACCAGAGCAGCTAACCAGGCACTGTCGCTTCTTGCAAATCGGACGCCTCTTTCGGCATAGCGCTTTTGATAATATGGAAATTTTTGCCAGCAAATATCAGCTGCTCTTATTGAAGCAATTATTTCCAGCGCATTGGTGGGGATGGGATGGTTGCCTGCTTCAGGATTGATTGAGGTGACATGATACCCTGTCTCTGCTGTTTTTTCAGGACTTAATAAACAATACAGTTCGTATAAATCATCAAAGAATTCCAGCGATGCTGTCTCGATATGTTGGATTTCTTCTTCAGACAGGTCTGACTGGGACATGATTTTTCCAAATAATGCCCATTCGTTAAATATTTTTTCTTCATCATCAGAAAAAAACATTAAGCCATCTGCAGTAAAACCAAGACAATCTGCATAGTGTTTTCGTAAAATGCGTCCCCCCAGTTTTGAACCTTCAATTGCATAGAAATACCCTAAAAGGGAAATTGGACAATTGGCAGACCTTTCGATAATTTTATTGGCAATTTCTAATGCTTTGGTAACAACAACTATATGATCCGGTTGGTGGTCAGCATTCATGAATTTGAGATCTTTCTGTATCAGTGGGTATCGGGGTTGATAATCTTTCATAATGCTTTGAATAATTTTCTGGCTTGATGTTTTCATTTGATGTTCTAATACACTCACAATAATCGCCAGGGACTTGAGTTGATAAATATAACTCATGGTGGTTAGCTTTTTGTTAAACAAATGAGTGAAGAAATCCAGTTTCCCCAATGCATCATGCTTTTCTCGCGTTTTTTCTTTGAGTTGTTTTAATAATAATTGATTTGATGTCATGTTTGTTTTCTCCTCTTAATACTTGATGTTCAATTTTTTTTGTCTTAGCCCTCATAGGGGCGGAATCTTTGGGTATTTGGGGGCTGCCCCCGGGCTGACCCCAAATACCCAAACTCACCACAACTAACTTGTACATACTCCCTATAGATATATATACTATTTTCATTTTTTTTCAATAATAATGAGGTAAGTAAGCGATCATAAGTTTTCGGGTAGATCTTAGTAATCGAGATCCAACCAATGTCCGAAACCAATGTAGGGGCGAACCTTGTGTTCGCCCGCCGAACAAAAACCGATATCAAACCTATGTTCGAAAATGAATTAGAAACGTTTGCCTCGGACATAGGTTCGCAAGCGATTTTTGTTCGGCGGGC
>Ga0272440_1000836_pt1 | contig 25925 bp, 25 predicted proteins | sample SSMMMBAug17_FD_192440 | JGI IMG/M metagenome (GOLD analysis project Ga0272440, IMG submission 192440) | Marine sediment archaeal communities from Little Sippewissett salt marsh, Falmouth, MA, United States - SSM-MMB-Aug17 | ecosystem: Environmental > Aquatic > Marine > Wetlands > Sediment ...
CATTGAAAGATCAGTCAATGTGTTTAATTCGGAAAACACAGAAACCTGACTGAATTTAGACACACCAGTTATAAACAATAGTTCAACCAGAGGGCCGGCTTCAATATCTTTTAATATCCCATAAAAATCTTTCATCACCCGCCTGTTTTTTTTAGCGATTTGAATCTGTTCTTCATCGTCCAGGTGATCAATAATGGGTTTATCGTATTCATCCACAAGAATTACAATTTTGCTGTGAGTTGCTTTATGAAGTTGGCTTAAGGCTTCTTTAAACTTTTCTTTTAATCCTGTTTTGATCAACTTGATATGATAACGATCCAGATTATGTTCAAGCGCATCATGAAGTCCTTGTTTTTATTCATTTTCATTTCCATTTGAAATGCTGTTGAAATCAAACCAGATGATGGGCCATTCTTTCCATTCCCAGTCTGTATGTTGATCAATCCAAAGGCCTTTGAAATAATTTCTATTGCCCAAATGGGGACGTGCAACCCAAAAGGTCCCTTATTGACATTTCAGAAAATGGTAAAAATGACCGAGTATAACTTGCATTAAACAATTTTTTCAAAAACCAATAAGGGCTCTTTTGGGTTGCACGTCCCCAAATATATATGTTTTAAGATCGACACCAAAAGACTTTTGCCAAATCGTCGGGGTCTGGATAAAAAATAATAATCCGGGTTGGATATCATATTGTAAATCAGTTGGGTCTTATCCACATAAATCATGTTTTTGGATCTGATTTTTTCAAAAGCAAATTGGTTGATGGGTAAGGGTGCTGGGGTGAGTTTATTTTTCATGATTTACTCCCTGGTTATTGTGGTCCAACAATTGTTGAAGCATTTTTTTATGTTATTGAATTATACATTCAATTATACATTTCTTCAATTGAAAATGCATGATCATTTCAATCCAGTTTTCTGCATCAAAAAACAGCATCAGGAATACTCGAAAAATAAGTTCCCCATTTAATTAATTGCATTCCTTTTTTTGAACCAGGATTACGCTGAAGAAGATGAATAAGATGATTTAAAATAAAAGTGTCTTATTTCATCTTATTCATCTTATTCATCTTATTCAGCGTAATCCTGGTTCTAAATGAACAGAATTAACTCTTTCTGAAATGAGGAACTTATTTTTTTTGCATTCCTAAGTTTTGGCTCATTTGTTCTAAACAGGGATCCATCGCCATTCAGTAGAATGAGACAGCTGACGTTCATTAATAACTGTGGTAGCATCATTCTGATAACCAATATTTGATGCTATTTTACGATACGTAGATAGTGGATCCTCTATATATTTCTTACTTAATTGTTCAATATTAATTGAAATATATTGTTTGTTTGATAGTGCAAAAGGAGGGTACTCTGTAAATGTTTTAATACAGACTGAACACTTCCATCGAATGAAAATCGCAATGGCATGATAAACAAATACATCAACAATGTAAAGGAGAGGTCGCTTTCTGTATTACAAGACTCTGCCAGCTTTGCCTGGGAACGTATGTGTTTTTGGACATAAGCCCTTTTTTTTTCTACAAGTAATCAAATTTTTAAAACTGTTAAAAAAATCACGAACCTAGTTGTATGGATGTACCTTAAGTGCGTCCATACACCTGCAAATCAAAATTTATCATAATATATCATGTCATCTTCAACACCCAAATCATACAGAGTTTTGATAACAGCATCAATCATGGGCGGGGGGCCACATAAATAATATTCAATTTCAGTGGGATCATCATGTTCATTTAGATAAGCCTCCTGCAAATGTGTGTGGATAAAACCGGTTGGCCCTGTCCAGTTATCATTTTCTTCAGGATTGGACAGGGAAACATGATACGAAAAATTATGATATCGGTTTTCCAGGTCTTTGAAATCTTCATCATAAAACATTTCTCTTTTTGATCGTGCGCCATACCAAAATGATATTTTACGATGGGTATTGATGCCATCAAGCTGGTTAAGAATATGACTTCTCAATGGTGCCATGCCTGCCCCGCCGCCAATAAAGCACATTTCATTATCCGTTTCTCTGGCCATGAAATCGCCATAAGGACCACTTACAGATACCTGATCGCCCGGTTTTAAGCCAAAAACATAGGATGATCCAAAACCGGGGGGGATTCCCTCTGTACCAGGCGGGGGCGTTGCGATTCTTATATTAAATTTTAATATATTTGCTTCATGTGGCGGATTGGCCAGAGAATATGCTCTAAATCCCGGCTTGATTCCCTGGGCAGACAGTGCCAAAAGATTGTATTTTTTCCATTCACTGATATACTTGCTTTCAATATGAAAATCTTTATAACGAATATCATATTCCGGGACATCAATCTGCATATATGCACCGGCCTTAAAATCAATAGCAACTTCAGGTTTTAAAACCAACTCTTTGATAAAAGTCGCGACATTATTATTTGAAACAACTGTTGCATTGACTTTCTTGATACCAAAAATGGATTCTGGAATCTGGATCGATAAATCTTCTTTGATCTTTAACTGACAGGAAAGGCGTTTATTTTGATGTTTATCTTGTCTGGAAAGATGCGCGATTTCTGTGGGAAGTATACTTCCGCCACCATCAGTCACAACACATTTGCACATGCCACAAGAACCTGACCCGCCGCAGGCGGATGGCAAAAAAATATTTTGATTGGAAAGTGCGGACAGAAGAGATGGCGTACCTGAAACTCTTAGTGGTTCATCTGTATTTCCATTGATTGTAATTGTATGTTCACCTGACGATGTTACCCTTGTTTCAACAAACAGTAAAACAGCAACAAGAATACAGATAACACTTGAAAACACCAATAAGCTAATTAAATAAATCAATGTTTATCTCCCCTTGTTTGAATATCCTTACAAAGTTATCCCTGAAAACATCATAAATGTCATGGCCATCAAACCGGCTACAATCATGGTAATACCAAAACCATCAAGGCTTTTGGGAACATCAGCATATGCCAGTTTTTTTCGAATGGACGCCATTGAAACAATTGCCAGCATCCATCCTGTTCCAGAACCTGCGCCAAAGACAATGGATTCAATAAATGAGTAATTTCTTTCAACCATAAAAAGAGATGTCCCAAGAATGGCACAATTCACTGCAATCAGCGGTAAAAAAACGCCCAGACTGGCATAAAGAACAGGTGAAAATTTATCAATGATCATTTCTACTGCCTGTACCAATGCGGCAATCACTGCGATAAAGGTAATGTATTTTAAAAAGCTTAAATCAATATACGGCATACCCAGCCATGACAGTGCGCCTGGTGCCAGCAGTCCATGATATATAAGCCAGTTCAGTGGTGTCGTAATCGCAAGCACAAAAATAACTGCAAACCCCAGCCCTGATGCTGTTTGAATTTTTTTCGATACGGCGATAAATGAACACATCCCCAGAAAATACGCCAGAAGAATGTTTCCAATAAATACAGAATTAATAAATAAACTAAATAATTCGTCCATTGTATCTCCTTATTGATTTGATCCGGTGATGCTGTTTTTCAGCCACACCAAAAGTCCGATAATAAAAAAGGCCCCTGGTGCCAGAAGCATCAGCCCCATATTTTGGTACCCAGCATCATAAACAAAACCTGGAATAATTGGAAATCCGAGAAATTCACCTGCGCCAAGTAATTCCCGAATACAGGCCACTGATATCAGCACCAGACTATAACCCAGGCCGTTTGCAATACCATCAACAAAAGAATCCAGTGGATTGTTGGCCAGCGCAAAAGCTTCAGCTCTGCCCAAAACAATACAATTGGTAATAATCAGACCAACAAAAATGGACAATTGTTTTGAAATATCATAGAAAAAGGCCTTTAAAATTTCATCAGTGACAATAACCATTGATGCAATGACTGCCAGTTCCGCAATAATTCTGATATTCGATGGTATCTTATTTCGCATGCTGGAAATAATCATGCTGGAAAATGCAGTGACCAGTGTCAGGGCCAGGCTCATGACAATGGCTGTAGACATTTTAACTGTCACTGCCAGAGCCGAGCAAATACCCAGTACCTGATATGCAACAGGGTTTTCACGCCAGATACCTTTTAAAAGGATTTCCTTGTAAGGTGTTGTTTCATTTGACATTTTGTTTATCCTGTTTTGTTATATTCAAAAAAGACCTGATTATTGAAATACAATACTTCTAACTTACTTATATTACTGCTCTAGTGTTTTCAACTCCTTCTGACGAAACGAAATGGAAAGTGGTTCATATTTGGTCAATGTTGCTTTGATTCCTTCAGATAGATAATTCCCGGTTAATGTTGCACCACTGATACCATCAACATAATGATCCTGTAAATTTTTGGGCAAATTTTTGACCTTACCTTTTGCAATCCCCACAGATACAAATTTGTTTTGAGAATTTAGAATTTTTTTGCCCTTAAAATTTTTACGAAACCATGAATTTTCAATTTCTCCGCCCAAGCCGGGTGTTTCAGAATGACTGAATACCGAAAAACCGGATACTGTCTGACCATCTCTTTCAAAAGCCAGATACCCGCTGATTTTTCCCCATAATCCTTTTGTATTGATTGGCAGAATATAGCCTTCGATAACATTGTTTGTATGATAATAATATAAATGTAAGGTATCCTCAGTTTCAGTGTCAACAGGTTGGCCTGATTGATTAACCATACCCTCTTTGATATGTGCTTTGTACAACTTCAGTATTTCAGTCCTGCCTGGTTTTTGGTTGATTAAATTGGCTGCCTTCAAAATATTGGCTTTTTTATCCAGCTTCATATTTTCAAGTTGTAAATTTTTCAACCCGCTTGCTGCGCCTGTAATCATAAGACTACAAATGACTGACAGCATCAGGGCAAATTGTATAACATTTTTTTTACTATTTTTATCATAAGTATTATCAGACATTGGGAATCCTTTTTGATATTTTATATTGAATGACCATATGATCCAAAAGGGGTGCAAATACATTCATGAATAAAATAGCGAGCATGACCCCTTCAACAAAGGCCGGATTGACAACTCGAATAATGATGGTAAAAAATCCAATGCAGACACCATATATCCATCGGGCAGGATTTGTTCCTGGGGCAGATACCGGATCAGTTGCCATAAATGAAATCCCCAGTAAAAATCCCCCTGCGCATAAATGATAAAATGGGCCAGCGTGCGCCCATGTTTCATAAGCATTTGATAAGAAAAGAAACAGTGTCGAAGTAATGAAAAGCCCTGCAATGCCGCCAAAAATGATGCGATAATTGGCAATTCCTGTAATCATCAAAAAGATAGCACCCAACAGACAACAAAAAGCTGAGGTTTCGCCTATACTTCCAGGAATAAGGCCAAAGAATAAATGGGGTAAATTAAAACCATTCGCTGTTAACGCGTGAACAATATTGGTACCTCCAGAACCTGAAATTGATAAGGCAGTTGCACCAGAGAAGCCATCAATGGTGTTTTTCGCGGCAATCCAGATTTCGCCTGACATGGATATGGGATATGAAAAGAATACAAAAGCACGTGCTGTCAGTGCTGGATTTAATAAATTTCTTCCTGTCCCGCCAAATATTTCTTTACCAATGACAACACCAAATGAAATCCCCACAGCAACTTGCCAAAGCGGAATAGTCGGCGGTAGCGTCAAGGGAAATAAAAGCCCGGTCACAAGAAAACCTTCGCTGATTTTATGTCTGCGGATGACCGCAAATAGTATCTCCCAAAAAAAACCCACACCATAAGAAACTATAATTATGGGCAATGCATAATATGCTCCGACAAGGAAGCATTTTATAAATCCGAATTCCTGGCCCTGAGCAATTCCAGACTGATAGCCAGTATTATAGATGCCAAATAGTAAAGCGGGAAACAGCGCGAAAATAACAAAACTCATATAGCGTTTCAGATCCAGGTGATCTCGAATAAATGGGCTTGCTTTGGTTTTGGGTGATGGAAACAGGAAAAGGGTTCTTGTGGCATCATATAATGGTTCTAAAGATTTATATTTTCCAGAACCTGTAAACCAGGGTTCCAGATTATCAAATATTTTTATTAAAGCATTCTTCATTACGTGCGTCCTTACTTAATTAGCTTGATTGAATCATAACAATCAAGATTTACTGATTGTCGCATGGTAATTATCTATTCCATTGGCAATAATCTTTGATAATTCTATTTTTGATGGGCAGCAATATGCGCAAAGTCCACACTGGCAACAATCAAGGAGTCCAAGTTGAAGGGCATCCTCAATTTCATCAGTAACAAGGGCCTTCATAATGTATTGTGGCATGAGATCATTCGGGCAAATATTTTCACAATAGCTGCAATTGATACAGGCACGTTCTTCACCATGTAAGGTTGCATCAAAGGCCAATTTTCGTTCCATCAGGCAGGACAGAAATGTTTTTGACACTGTGGGCAACGTTTTTCCCAAATGGACAAAACCGAACATTCGTTCCGATTCATCAGCCGAAATAACATTATACGTATTTTCAAAAAAACCGGCATAGTCTTCAATTGATGCCAGACGCCCATTAAAAAGACCTGTGGAGATTAATACATCCGAAGACACACTGCCAATAAAAGATTTAATGGGCATTCCCAGACGAATTAAAAAATGGGGTTTTAATTCGTCTGGTTTAGAAATGGTCACAAATTTTTCAGGAGAATAATGACCAGTAGATAAATATTTTGCCATCATAAGTAAATGACCCAATGAGATACACCAGGATACATTGTCCTCAGACGACTTTTTGAGATGATATAGCACAACTCCAGGATTCCACGATGGAAAAATATCCGGAACCTTGTGTGTGACATATTTTTTAGAATGACCCAGCTTTTCAAAATGGCTTTCTCTCACAGTGACAATAATGTTCTGGCTGAATTTTTTCAATATATTTAAACCAAATTCAAACATATCATGCTGATTTTCCAATACAATTCCCGGTGTCGGTGAAAAAATATCGTTGCCATCAAGGGAAACAATAATCATTGGGGGATGTGTTGAATTGGCTGTGTCTTGATAAGGAAATTGCCGGAAACCCTGCCATAATCCACCCTTTTTTAGTGTTGACACTAACTTTTCAGTTGTTATTTCGTTTAAGTCAGATATGGGATCACATGTCAGGTAATCGTCCTGCTCTTCGCACTCAATAGTCACAGCCAATAATCGGCGGCGCGGTCCAAATTGAATCTCTTTAATCGTGCCAGTTGCCGGTGAAACATATTGAATGGCCCGATCTCGTTTATCACAAAAAATGGGACTACCTGTTTGAACACGTTCATTTTCTTTTACCAGTAATTTTGGGCGAATGTACGGAATATCCAAAGCAGAAACGGCGACTGTATCTTGTGGAGGAATTTTTTTTATGAATGCGTCAGGTCTTCCTGCTAATTTAAGATTAAAACCTTTTTTAAGCGTTAAGTTTTCCATCACGTGTTATTTCCGTTATATTTTGTTTTTAATACTGTGTTAATTGAAACGGGATGTTCAATTTTTTTGGGCTTTACCTTTGACAAACGAATTGTCAGAAAAATTTAATCGTTAAATGAGAAGAATTTATGTTACAACAAAAGTTCATTAAAATTTAAAACAAAGCTAACCAATTTTTTTCAAATCTTTATTATGAATTATTTTTATTCTAGCATAATTAAGAGTAAAATCAAGTAATAATTTAATGATTGCCTGAAACTTTTGAATTGTATGATTCAGCCATATAGTCTCGATACAATAATATCTTGAAAATACGTTTTAATTTTGGTTTTGAAAATAGAGTTTCCTAAATAATGAAATTTGAGCATCAAGAGAATTGATTCATTTTTTTTTGAGATATTTTTCGCAAATTACTTAATTAATTATTGACATATTGTATAATTTTGACAATAATTATAATTTAATGTTCAAAATTTTTACAGAAAAAATTTTGGAGAAAGTTCTTTTCTGTAAACATTGAGTAAACGGAAAGTATGTTAAATATAAAAACTTGTCTCATAATGAGTAAAAAGGGTGTATACTTATTTTGTACTTGTTAAGGAATGTCCGACTTTTAGGATTGATGCAGGCAAACTGTAAGTGAAAACCTTTGTGTGCCTCTACAGTACAATCACCTCAAAACAAACAAGATCATTATATGGGAAAGTTATATTTCGAAAAATTTTTTAGGAAATAAGGCAGGCCAGGTTATGATCACCGAAAAAATATTAGATGATCAGGGGATCAATCAAACCCTGAATCAATTGACACAAGATATCATCAATCATACCAGGGATATCAAGCAGCTTATTCTTGTAGGGATTCAAACAGGCGGAGCCTATCTTTCGGAACGAATTTACAGCAATATTCAACAACTTTTGAACATATCAGTACCCATTGGAAGTGTTAACATTGCGCTATATCGAGATGACTGGACAAAGATAAGTTATCAGCCTATCTTACAGGGAACCAATATCACGTTCTCTATAGATGACAAGCACGTGTTATTGATTGATGATGTCATTTATACGGGTCGAACAGTTCGCGCAGCGATGGATGCTCTTTTTGATATCGGACGCCCCGGACAAATTGAACTGGCTGTGCTTGTTGATCGTGGACACCGAGAATTACCAATTCAACCTGACTACTGTGGCAAATTAATACAAACCAAACGATCCCAGACTGTCAATGTTTATTTAAAAGAGCATGATGGAAATGATTCTGTTGTGCTTGTGTCATAAAGGTACATATGAAACATCCAAAAGATCACAAGGGAAATGCGCCTCAGCAACTTGGTATTGCTGTGCTTACAGTGTCTTCATCACGTACAATGGAAACTGATTCAAGTGGGGACTGGATGGTTAAACGTATTCATAAGGAAGGGCATCGACTGGAAACGCATATAATAATACCAGATAATCATGAATTAATTCAAAAAACAGTTGTTGATCTGACCAGTCAATCTCAAGTAAATGCAATATTGATAACAGGTGGCACTGGAATAAGTCCAACTGATGTCACCATTGAAGCTGTTTCCCCTTTATTCACAAAAACAATGCCAGCCTTTGGTTCAATCTTTTCGTATTTGAGTTATGAAGAAATAGATTCATCAGCTATTTTATCTCGTGCAGCAGCGGGAATTATTCAAGAAACAGTTGTATTTTGTATGCCTGGTAGTTTAAAAGCGGTTAAATTAGCATGCAAATTATTGATATTTAATGAATTACATCATATCTGCCATCACTTATTTGAAAATTTACATCATGATGAGAAAAAGGTTAGCACAGAATGAATAATATTCTAATTATAGAAGATGAATCTCTTACGCGAATGATGTATAGAAATTTTATTCACCAGATCGTACCACAATATAACATATATGAGGCAAGTAATGCGTTACAAGGCATTTGTTTATGTTTTGACAAACGTCCGCAACTGATTTTACTGGATATGATGATGCCTATGTACAATGGGAAACTGATCATTGACATTTTAGAAGAAGGTATACAAAAAAAGATTATTTCATTTAAACCAAAAATAATTGTAATATCTGCCATAGAAACTATTGAAGAATTGACCGAATTAACGAGGCGATTAACGGTATCAGCAGTTATGCCAAAACCATTACCATTTGAGACATTGGCAGAAATACTCAAATTTCATTTAAGAATTGATATCAATGAGGAAGTAATTTTATGAAGAAACAAAACATACGTTTTTTAATTGTTGAAGATGATGAAATGATTCGCCTGATACATAAAGATTTTCTTAAAGATCTTTTTCCTGATGCTGAAATTTTTGAGGCTGAAAATGGTGCTCAGGGCATTTGCCATTATTTTGAAAGCCATCCAAATATCATATTGTTAGATATGATGATGCCGATTATGGGTGGGGAAGCTTTTTTGGATATTCTGGAAGAAGGTCACCACTGCAATATTTTAAAAGATAAACCAAAAATTATTGTGGTCACAGCAATTAAGGATGTCAAGGAATTGATGAGTATTGGTAAACGATTTGCTGTTGAAGCTGTTATTTCAAAGCCATTGGTGCAGAACCAACTTAAATCATTACTTGAAGATTGGATATCATGATAAATTTCCCCCCCCATAAAAGTGATGATTTTATGACAGCACCAATCTTTGAGACCGAAAAGGCATTGAATCGTGTTCACAATAAAAAAGATTTGCTGGAACGTGTTATTGACATTTTTGTAAAAAGTTTAATGGAAAGAAAAGATGTTATTGAAAGAGAACTGAATAATGAAAACTGGGAAACGCTTGCAACAATGGCACACTCAATAAAAGGATCATCGTGGACAATTGGGGCACAACGATTGGGCAATATTGCTTATAAAATGGAAAAAGCGGCTGACCAAAAAGATTTAGCTTTTTTTCGTCAATTATTTGAAATATTTAAAACATGTGTGCAACAATTCATCGAATTTGATAAGAAATTGTAACAGTTTTTGATCAGGCAATTGCATAATTTTCCGATAGAACGCTTCAACTATTCATCAAATGCTTGCGAAGCACAAAATAACCGAGGATACCTGAGGCAATAGAACCAATAAGAATCCCCAAACGCTCATCATAAATGAGATTCACACCGGTTTCTTCAAATGCAAGAGAGCCAACAAACAAACTCATTGTAAAACCAATACCGCTCAGTGCAGACGCGCCATACAATACAGGCCAAGATATCCCTTCTGGCAATTCTGCAAATTTCAACTTGATTCCCAACCAACAGGCACCAAAAATACCGGTTTGTTTACCAACAAACAGACCAAAAGCAATTCCGAGTGGCACATTATGAAAGAGTTGATCTATACCCATGCCACGAAAGTCGATACCAGCATTACAAAAGGCAAAAAATGGTAATATAAAATAAGCAACAGCGGCATGTAAATCATGTTCCATGGCTTTAAGCGGTGAAATTCTCGGATCTTTGGATGATTTCATGGGAATGAACATCGCAAACAACACACCGGCCAATGTTGCATGCACGCCGGATTTTAGAATAGCAACCCACATAATCACACCAAAAACAACGTATAAACTGGTTTCAGAAATCCCGCGTCTGTTCAGATAAAACAAGACGAAAATACAACACAATGCAACAAGCAGTGCGGTATAGGATAATTTGCTTGTATAGAAAAATGCAATAATTATGATGGCACCAATGTCATCAAAAATTGCCAATGATGTCAGAAAAGCTTTCAAGCTTGTAGGAACGTTTGATCCCAATAATGACAACACCCCCAATACAAAAGCAATATCTGTTGCAGCAGGGATTGCCCATCCCTGTAAAGCTGAAGGATCTTCAAAATTAAACGCAATATATATTACAGCAGGGATTGCCATACCTCCAATTGCACCAATTGCCGGCAGCACAATTTTTTTTACATTGGCTAATTCACCTTCCAAAAATTCGCGCTTTAATTCGAGCCCCACCACTAAAAAAAAGATGGCCATTAGACCATCATTGACCCACAGTAACAATGGCTTTGCAATTTTAAAATCGCCAATCTGGACGGCCAGGGGGGTATCAATCAATAAGGCATATAATTTATTTGCCGGGGTATTTGCTAATATTATCGCCAAAATTGAAGCAGCGACAAGCAATATTCCCGCTGATGATTCATTTTTTAAAAATTTTTCCAGTGATGACAGTTTTTTTCTTCGCATTTTTTCTCCTATCCATATTAATTTGTTTTACCCAATATTATTGTTTTTCTGTATTTAATACATAATGATACTATGAATTTGAAAAAAAATAAAGTAATTTTTTGAGGTATTGCCATATGCCATATCAACTATCGGCAACACATTATATTATTTTACTCACATATTTGTTTAATAGGCTCGAGACTTTTTATTGAATCATAATCATAATATAATATATAGAATGTAATTGACATTTTTTTATATATTGCTAAGAAGATCTAAAGAAATGATTTCAATTTTGATAGTGGAATCGCATAGGTCAATAAGTTTTGGTATTTTTCAATAACCGATGATATACATACGTCCGAGGTATGTATATCATCGGTTATTGAAAAATATCAAAACTTATTGACCTATACGATTGGAATGATGTCATAAAATGAAGGAAATAATGAATGCCACACGATGATACAATCATTGAAACTTTGGTTCCGGACAAGGTGTATACCGATAGAAAAGATCATATCAATTATTTTTATAATGCCGCGATCAAAGCAATAACCAGACGTACAATGTCCACAGTTTTACTGGGACAACGACGAATGGGGAAAACCGAAATATTTAAACGTGTGGTTAATCAATTATATTCCAATCAAAACCAAAATGAAAAGGTTGTTATTCCTGTTTATTACCAGTTTCCAGATGTATTTTTAAGTAAAAAGGAATTTGCTGTTAATTACGTGGAAAACTTTTTACGATGGTTTGCAGCATTCACATTAAAAAATCCTTCGTTAATCAAAAAACATCGCAATATTGACGATTTTTTGATTTTTTTTGAAAAAAATATTCAGATAACGACAGGAATTCACCTTGCCATAGATCTGATCAGAGCCATTTTGGATGATGGGGTTGTGTTCCCGGAGCAACAGGCAATCATGTTGCCAAAGGACGTGGCATTTTATGATCATATTACCATCGCCATGTTCCTGGATGAATTCCAAAATACCAGAATGCCACATTTTAATTTCGACATTGTCGGTTTTTTTCAGGAATCAGTTGAATCTCCCAAATGCCCTCATTTTGTAACAGGCTCGGCTATGCGTATCCTGTCAGATGAAATATTGGGTAAAGGTGCTTTGTATGGGCGATTCAGAGCACGACGCATTGAATCCTTAACCGATTATTATGGTGAAGAATTAACGCATCGTTCAGCGAATTATTATCTAGCGACTGTATCTGATGAAATGGCAGCGGTTCTTTCTGATCGATGTGGCGGTAATCCTTTTTATATTAATGCTGTGATTCAACAAGCTGCTGAGCAATATGAATGTATTGACAATGAACAGATATTGAACAAGATGCTGGCCATTGACATATCATCCGGTTTTATATGGATGGAACTGTCTGATCAGGTAAACCGATGGATTGAACGAATCAATGAATATGGCATCACCAAATGGATTTTATATTTAGCTGCCATTGAAGAGGGAAATGAAATAGACCTTCAACGCATTCAACAGGAATTAAAAAATCAGAAATCAAAGGATATTCCATTATCAAAAATTAATGAGATTATGATCAAGCTTGCACGCGGAGATTTGCTTGAATATCAAATATTTGGTAACCGATTTTACAAAATAAAAGATCCGATTTTAAATGATTTTCTTAAAATATGGGGCTTAATTGAAGTTGAACATCAAGACAGGAATTATGTCTATCAAAGAACATTGAAATATTATTTAAAAATTAAAAGAAAATTCAATGAATATAAGGGATATCTTTCAGAAGTTTATATGATTCAGGCTCTTTGGAACAGCCAACGCCATACAATTCCAGGCCATTTTTTCAATAGCCCTGAAGATATTCAAATGCCTAATCATTTTTTATTTATTGATCAACGCCATAGACAACATACAGGGCATCATGTCGAAATAGATATCTATGCAGATGCAACACCTGAAATATGGCTGGCTGAAAGTAAATGGCATCAAAAACCAGTTGGTATTGATATTATCCATCACCTGCTCAAACAAAAAGACATGATTCAAGTTCGTGAAGGGGATGATATTGATAAAATTACATTGTGGCTGTTTTCATACGCTGGCGTCACATCCGATGCAGAAAAATTGATGAAACAAAACCACATTCTCTGGTCTTCAAAAAATGAATTAAATTCGTTGCTTAAATATGTTGGGTTAAGACAATTACCAGAGATAACTTGATAATTGTTAAACGATTTCTGCCCATCATAATTTCGATTAATTAATTACATAATTTTCACCCAATATCAAGGATGCCCATAATTATTCGGTTCGACATATTTATTGAATCATAATAGAATATGTTGACATATTTTTTATATATTGCTATAGCAATGACATAAAGTCATTAAAAAAATAAACGATTATTGACTCCTTTTTTTATTGTAACAGGTGATAAAAAAATGAAAATAAAAATCTTATTCGTACTCATGTTTTTATTAACAAATAGCCATATTGTCTTTTCAAAAGATCTTACGCTGCGCTATTATATTTATGTTAATCAACAACAAAAAGGTCTGATGTCACTAAAAATTGGCAATGGTACATTTCATTCGGAATATTATAATGTTGATATGAACGATCGTATACCTTTTTATTATCCTAAAAAATCTGGCCGATTTGATTCAGAGATGTATTCCAGTGAATTATCATTTGATAGTATCTCCTATGATATTTTCAAAAGATCTCAAGATGTCCCCCAAAAATTGAACATTCCCGCAATGTACAAACGTGATGGCAAATCAATTATGGTCAACCGGAAAGATGGACTGGCAAAGCTGGTCTTTGATCAAATTCCTATGGTATGTCTGGAAAATATCCTTATTGGGCTGCATGATGGCATAATCAAGGAAACACAGCCTTTGTTTTTATATGAAGAAAGCACCAAAAGCCAGTTTATTATTTATTATGAAAAAAAAGGGACACAGAAAATCCGCTTAAATAATAAGCATGTTAATGCTGAAACCCTTCTGTTTTTGCGCAAAAATATTCCAGGCCAACCACCAAAAACCCTGTTTGAATTAAATGTATGTAAAAAGGTTCCTGTTCGGATCGCGTCAATATCAAAAAGATGGGAACTTAATTTGTATCAAATGGGCAAGGTTCAAATGGATCAATTTGATCGAACAGATGAATTTATAAAACGGGCGAAAGTTAAAATTGCGAACCATCATGGCGAGCGTGGATTCTTTTCAGGAAAATTAACTAATTATAAATATACAGCAAATAAATTCGTGTTTAATTATTCAAAAATTGTCTCTGCGTCTAAGTATCAGACCAATGAACTGGTTAAAAAATATCTAAAACAAAAATATCTAAAATCAAATTATTCTATGAGCAGCAGGGATTCGTTTCTCAGCGGTTATTATGATCCATTAAAAATAAGTATGGTTGGACAAAATTATTCAATTTTTATAAGTGACAGAAAAATTTGTTCAGAATTGAAAAAAAGTGGACGTAATATCGAAAATTCTTGTTGGTTTGAAACCCTACAAGATAGTATAAATATTTCTTCGGATGAGTTTATTGATACAATTCAAAGCGAATACACCAGCAGACCAACAGTCAGTCAGATTGAAAATGAAGGATTTGTTATAACGCAAGGCGAAAAGAAAATTGACTGTAATCAGGCATTAGCTCATTTCAAAAAACATAAGCCAGAAATGTTCAGCAATACCAGTAATCATAAAATTTATTGTTTACCAGGGCAGACAAAATCAAGTATGAGCGTTTCGATTTATTTCGACAGGCAAATTCCTGTTAATTATACATCACCCGAAGTAAAAAAAATTGCAGTCAAATATCTAGCGAAAATGATTGCCGGTTCTGAAGCATCAGTGAATATGAATGCGCTCAATAATGCGCTTAAGCGCAAAAAAACACAGGTTGGATCTATTGAAAACGATGGGTATATACTTGATATTTCTGCACATATTATAAGGAATTATGAAAAAAAATTATTAGATCAAGCCTGTAGTCAACTCAAAAAACGATATACGAACGCGAACTTTTCAATCACCCGGGCAACGCCTGATTATCGGTCCTGTCAATGTACACTAAGCGGGGAAAGTTATATTCCGCAAAGAGAGGTCTCAATGGAAGACACTCTTTTTATGAAAAACTCAATGCTAAGATTTTTTAAACATGAAATAAAAACCCAGGGACAGTTTTGGATATATCCAACTGTTCCCGATGTATCCAACCTATGCTGGTAATAAATCAGGAGTTTTTGTGAGAGTTTCAACTATTATTTATTTATTACTCGCTTTATTGTTCACCGGCATATCACATGCCAGAGCAGAGCTTACAGTTACATTGAAATATAAAATTAATGTAAATTCAATGTATAAAGGCGACTTGTTTCTGACTGTTTATCCAACATCATTTAAGTCAACATATATGAATATTGAAAAGAATGATCGCATTCCCTTTTATTGTGCTGCAAAATCGGGTGAATTTGTCAATGATCTTTATTCAACTCGTTTGATCTATAATCATCATAATTATTCAATTTATTACGATTTCAAGAAATTACCTTCAGATATTTATACCCACCAGGCATATCAAAAAGCAAATAAAGCGTTTATCGTAGATCAAAAGGAAAAAAAAATTTCATATGCTGTTGATAGAATCCCTGTAATGGCTTTTGAAAATATCATCATCGGCTTTATTCGGAAAAAACTGGTATCTGCCATTAATGACATGATCCTGTTTGAAGATGAAACCAAAACCCTTTTTCGTATTTATTTTGAAAAAACGAACAAAAAACAAAAAAGGCGGATTTATTCTGGAACATGTGCGTATCACACATTCAATTGTTTTCGAAAAAATATTGGACAACAATCATCAAAAAAGCTGTTCATTTTGGAAGTAAGCAATCAAAATATTCCAATTCGTATTGCATCTGTTTCAGGCAGATGGGAGATTATCATTGAAGAATACATTGAAGGCGAAATTACGCCGGTGGATGTTCATAAATACCTTGTAAGAAGTGTTACAGATTCCTGGTTGAAACATTATAATATCACTTCATCACAGTTAAGAACGCCGATGCGTGTGAATGTATTTCAAATTAAAGGGAACAAACTGATTTACGATTATGAAATTCAAGTTGAAATCAATAATGATATCAGTCATCAAGTAAAATATGCCGCACAGTATTTTCAGAGAGTGCTGTTTGATAATCTGTATGCTGTGAAAGATAGATATATCAAAAAAAATGGACTTTATTTTCAGGTCAATGTATCTGATCAAGAGATTCTAAATCAAACTGGACATTTTGATATATCATCGTTGTCCAGTGGTGAATATCAGATGCATGGTGAAAATATTATGGCCTTTAAATTGCTGGGACCGGTTAAATCACTGAATTATAGCAAGTTATCAAAAATGATGAAAAAAGTAAGCAATGGCTACATTTTGCGCGTATCTCATGATGATGTTTTTAAGCATCTGTACAAAGATAAATACAATCGTGTATCATACAAAAATAATATCTATACGATCACAGGAAGGTCATATAGCAGTGTGGACACCATTGAAAAACAGATACAAATAGATTTAAAATATCAATTAAATACAAAAAAATTATTCATGCGTGACAGGATGTGGTTTATTGCATCAAAGGCGAAACCATTACCTGTGTGTCGATAAAGCAATTCCTTTTTGCTTTTGGTACAGCGCACACCTGTTCAATATATTGGAATAAGGATTTATACATATGAAAAATACAAGACTTAATTGTTTCATTCTGACATGTTTACTGATATCTTCTTTCGTGCCTGCAAATGCTGGTGCCATGAGAAACCATGTGGGATATGCCAGTATGCGCATTATCGAGGTGCCGAACAGGGAATGGACCTATAATTTAAAAGATTTGGCAAAATATGGATATATTATGACCTACACCTCATTTAAAAAAGTGGTTACCAAACTCAGAGAAACCAGGATGAAACCTAAGACCTTGGAATTACTTAACTCAAAAATCCTGTTGACCCCTGAAAACACAGAAGCTGTTGCAGAATTTCACGAAAATATTAACCAGGGATTTGATAACTATTTAAATAAAATGGCAACACAAAATGACTGCTTATTAATTATTTTTAATTCCATTGAACCCCATCGTGTACTTGATTTTATTGATAATCGACAGGATAATATATTGATCACAGTCATGGTCTATTATTTAGATAGCAATAGCTTGGGCATGAAATATATCCCGCTGAATAAAAGTAGTTTTAGAGATTTTATTCGTTTAAAATCAACCATGCATCAGGCCATTACCGAAGCTCTGGAAGAGGCAATTGTCAATTCATCAGGCTTAATGCCGGTTTCTCAACAATCAACCAACAGTATATCAGACAATAATATTCCAGATAACAATAATAATTCAAATAACAATAACATTTCAAACAACCCAAATAACGTACCCATGAAACCCAAAAATACGCTACAGCAGCAATTACAAACTGGTGCAGCAACCTATGGTGATGCATGGGATTAAAAATTAGGACCGTCGCATGTATACCAAACGATATTTAATATTTATCATTTTATTGCATGGCCTTCTGTTGAATAATGCTAATGCAAGCCTGCAATCAAAAAAGGTGATCATTATACCGCCCAATCAAATTTATTTATCAGGATGTGAATCTTTGATCAAACTGTGCAACACTTGCAAAAATAAAAACCTGGATAATCGTAATGATCAGGACCAATGCAATAAAGTTTGCAAAAAAGCACGTATTTATAGGGATTATGCAAAGTTAAAACAGAATGTTTTATGCTCTGATCTAGGAAAATCAATTTATCAAAATATGATCGAAGGAATTACCATTTTTAATAAACGATGTGTTGAAACCAATAAAAAATTCAAATACAGATTAAATACAAACGATAAGATTCCCATTGCCAACCATCAGAGTAATACAAATATTAATTCATTTTATTCAAAGGTAAAATCTAATACATCTAAATTATCAACTTTATTAAGAAAAAAGGATAGTGACGCTTTTGTATGGATTGAACATAACCCTGGATTTAAAACAGCGGTTAGTAATTGTATCGCTTCTACAAGCTGTGAGAATCAAAATCTGAAGGCAACAGTGGTATTATTTGATGGTCAGGATAAGCACACGAAAGAAATATTTTTAAAGTTTAAAAAGGGCTATATGGCATTTTCAATTAAATCAATGATTGAACTCAAATTTGCTGTCGCAGAACTGCTATTTGACAATCGATTTCCTCAGCCTGTTAAAACAGAAGATTCCTCCAATAAAACGGATCGTTCGGCTGGGAAAAATTGATGATCAATTGTCATGTCATATGTAATGATTCAACACTCATCCTTTTTTTTAAAGTCCTGTTCAATCAGTTTTTTAAATCAATCAAGCAGTGGAGTATTTTTGCATTGCTTATTCTGTTTTGCATGTTCAGTGTATTGGTTTATAATTATATCTATGGATTTAAGGAAGCGTTTATTGAACGTTTACGCGGCGTATATCCGGTGACATATATTCATTCTATCGGGAAACGAATTCCCGCTTTTGACCCAATGATACATCATCAACAGGAGTTCTTTCATTTAACGCAGAATTTAAAATTTCAATATCAACCGGCATCAGATGCATTAACAATCATTGATGTTGCATTCAGGGCAACCACTAAAGAATATTTGCCACCAGTTATCACGAAAAGTTATCCGAATACGCATTTGCAAATATGGGTCAATCAATCAATGTGGAATATAATAACATCAGGGGATGCCTTTGATGGGAAAGGCATTTATTTACTATCACGACAAAATCAGCCAATCTATGTGCGTATTTATCAATTCGATCTTTTGGGCGATCAACCTTGGGTGGTATTTCCAACACAATTATTTCTTGAATGTGGTCACACCTTGAACATTACAACGATTTATCCAAAGCCCCATTTGAGTGAATCAAAAATTCAAACAATGTATGCATCAAAGGGATATTATGTCTCAACCTGGCTTGACCGGCTGCCATTTTTTCATAATGTTTTTTATCAACTCTCGCAACGCATTTACATTACAATTATTGCGGGTTTTTTTATATTACTGATTGTCATGCTGTTTGGCGTACTGCAGGATACATTTGATGAGTTCACCAAGCTCATTACGTTTTCATCTCGATATGGTGTTCAGGAATGGTTTGTTCAGGCTTTTTTTATTTGTCTGATATCTGCCTATATCATGACTGTTTTATGTGTTTCAAATGTTTGCGTGTTCTATCTTGAGTCTTTTATCAGTGGTGCCATCCCAATACTTCAGAAAATTCAAGGGAATGGTGTATGCTTTCAAACGCTGGTTGGAATCATACCCATATTTTGTTTGATTTCTTATATACTGGTTTATCGTAAATTTCGAACACAAATACAAGCGGCAGAAGTATGATAACAATTTATTATAGAATAGCAGGTGCATATAAATCTGGTTTTTTGGGGCTATTTTGTTGTTGTGTAATCACCCTTTTTTTATTGCCCTTAATACTATCTGTCAGAGATTTTTATGAAAATTACGCAAGAATTCGATTGGGCTTTATTCCGACAGTCTTGATGAACATTGATAGCCCCTATCAAGCAAATAAAATAAATAATATATTAAAAGAAATAACAACAAAATATACGATTGATCATAGTTTACAGGGGGCGTCATGCCTGTTGGAACATGCAAATTTCAATGTAGTTCAAGACGTAATGGATAAGGACAGCATGTTTGAAACCATTCATAAAAATAAAATGCTGCTTGGCATTGACTTTAAAGGCAATGATAATATTACAATCCAGCAAGATAAGCAGATGAGTTGCAAGGTAATACAAATGGGAGAGTTTGGTAGTTGGTTCATGGATATTGAAAAATCTCAAGTACTTCATGAAGGCAATGCGCTTCTTATTGATAATCAAAGACGTTTTCACATGCATGTATCGGATCGGGGAGATTATTATCGCCTGCGTTACATTGAAACGGATACCCGGCATGATGTTTTATTTTTTGATTTTCTCAACAGGTTTGTCCATCAGTTTCAAAGGCCCGCTTACACAGGCATTGGAATGGATCGTTATACGCAACCCCATGAAAATGATAAAGAAATAAAATTTTTTCACATTTACCTGAAACGTCATATTCTTGCTTATGCCAGTTTGATATTTCCATCATCGTCAAACTATGTCCCTGCCATTGTGTCATCAGATTTACTTCATTCCATTAATAAGTATGATTATATTACAGAAGCAATCCTTTCCTCATCAAAATATAAAATTCCAGTGCTGGCAAATGAGGCATTCAATCTGGCCCCCGAACAAAACATGAATCAAAGTATGCTGCTCTCCAATATTCATCATTTTTATCAATATATCGCACCGTCAGACAGTAGTTCCTTTTTGTATTTATACTGCAACAATAAATGGACAGATGATATTGTTCGTTTGATTCATCAGAAAAACAAAAATGCCAAATGCCTGACCCGAAAGGATATTGTACCTTCGTATTATATTGAAAAAGCAATCGTATCCGTCAGTATTTTAACGCTTTTTTTCTTATTTGTGTGTGTCTTTTCATGTATTCTACTAATCAGATTAATCAAGTTTTACTCAGTATTCCAAGATGATTTGACATTATTAAAACTCTATGGATATCATTTTTCCATTTTTTCAACGAGCTTATCGACACTGACAATTCTGGCGCATGGTGTAGCAGCAGGCTTTCTCTATCAATTTATATATTGGAACAATCAATTGCTTGAGGCATATTATTTTCCATCACTTTTTATGAACTGGACAAATCTTTTTTATTCATCCCTGATTTGTTGGGCGATTATTGCGGTATGCTATATCTGTGAAAAACAAACATTAAAACAATTATCATATACAGACAGAGGAAAAAATCAATGAGTATTACCTGCAAATCGCTGGAAATTCAATTTGGCAGCACATTATATCTAGAATCAACAGATTTAATCATTGATGATAAATCCGTCGTGTTATTGTTGGGGCCATCAGGTTCAGGCAAAACGACCTTATTTAATATTATCTGTCGATTAACCCCCACCTTGTCAGGCAATACCAGCATTTACTGGTTTGATTATCTGGCAGATGATATCAATTTGGCCAATAAGATGCGGTATAAATATATCAGCATGATATATTCCCACTTTTATTTTTTGCAAAGTCTTGATGTTGAAGACAATATTAAATTACCCGCTGTTTTTTCAAAACAACCTTCAAACCAGGTTAAGAAACGTATGGAAATGCTTTATGACATATTTAGTTTTGAGGGCGATCAGGCAGAATTGTCATTAAAAGTATTGGCCGGACGTAAAATTGGTGCCTTATCCAATGGCCAAAAAGAAATGGTGGGAATTGCCAGAGCGTTCATGAACAATGCGCCTTTTATCTTTGCTGATGAACTCTTACGATCTTACAATCGTGATGCTGAAACAGTCATTTGGAATAAATTGTTTACGCCAGATTTAGGTGTTGGCATAGACAAAGGTTTTTTTATGATTACCCACAAAGATCATTTAAAATCTGATCATCGCATTGATCATGTATATACCATCCAAAACAAACAATTAAAGGATATTAAAGTATGAAAACAAAAGTTCTGCTAATTTTTATGTGCGGCATTTTTTCTTTGAGCAGCATATCTTGTCAAACGGGACGAATTGTCTCATCAAAAACAGAAGACTTGTCTATTGGTCTGACAATGTACCCATCAGATCTATCTGTCACAGCCGTCCAGAATGCTATTGAATCAAGTCTTTCGAATTATTATCGACTTAAGTTCAATGTCACATCATTTCAAGAATTTGATACGATCATGAATGGCGTCAACACAAATGCTGAACAATATGTCAAAGGCTTTCTTAAAGAACATAAACTGGATTATCTCGTCTATGTTCAAAACCGCAGAAACCTTGACTTATGGTTAATGGTATGGAATCAACAAGGATATGTTGAAAATATTATTGTTCCATATTCAAAGCGTCTTGAAACACAACTGATTGACATTTCAGTTAACGCTTTTATTTCCATCATTGAAAATATGGATAATCGATTATATGCGAACAAGCTTTATTAAAAGGATGTAAAAATGATACAAAATAAATATATTGTCCAATTATGTATGGTTTTTATGCTTGCTTATATTTCTGGTTGCTCCCAGGTAAATGTCAGAACACAAAGTGCCATGGGAAATTTTTATCAGAACATAAATAAAAAAGAATTTTACAGCAAGGCAACCTATAAAATGACCATGCTGGAAAGCAGCCCCATTGTTTCGATCTCTTTGTTCAGGGTACCCCAGATTGTAGAGGCTGGCATTCAGTTATCTAAAGTAAATCAAATCCTGTTTGTTAAATTAACTGAAAAAAAACTGCTTAATATAGAGAGACATCTAATTTTTGGTAAAGAATATCTGTATGATACAGAAAAGGGAAAACTTTTTATTTTGTTTGATCTGCCTGCACTTTATCTGATGAAAGACCATCTGGATATATACCTTGATATACTGGCACTGAATACAGAAAAAAAATTCACCAGGCATTTACGAAAAAAAATTGTGTTTAACTGGAAACCTTTAAAAGATAATGTTGACACAGGTTTTAATTATGGTCAATTTGGCACAGAGGAACAACTGATTGAAACCAAAACCATACAAAAAATAGTTTCTGAAGAATATAAAAATACTGCAATTAAAAGATTTAACCCGGACTATGCGGAATTTATCAATTCTGTGTTTCCACAAAAAGAATTGATTCAAACCGAGTAATCAGGATACATGCAAATGAAAAAAATTTGTTTAAATATCTGTAAATATATGTCTGTTATTGCTTTATTTGTTTTGTCCTTTGCTTTAGGGGCATGGGCATACGAAATCCAACTTAATAATATGATGTCAATTGAGAAGGTCAAAAACTTGGTGTTGGATCATTCTGATGCTGTCTATGATGAGTCAGTTCACAAAAGACCTTTATTGCAAAAACACGATATTATGCGGATGAAAATTCAAATTTCATCAGAATTTGAAAAAAAATTCATCAATAACAAAAGCCGTATCTACCAGTTGAACAGCGAGATTTTTCAATTGAACAAGATTAAGTTTTATCTAAAACAACTTTCGCAACTTAAAAAGAATCAAATTGAATTGAAAAACGATTATGACAGTAAAATTCAGATTGTCAATAACATCTATAAGGATGAATATATCCCGGGAATCTTTGCATGGCATTTGAAAATTCCACTTCAAGAAGAAAGCAAGATGAATAATCTGGTACGACATCACATGCTGAAAACTATGGTCAGCCAATATGGAATGGAAGATTTTCTTGCAACAACGTTTGTCGAAAATGGCATTATTCAAAATACGATTCGATCCAGAACATTCGGAAAAATTGAAGAAGATGGTATTAGAAATTATGATGATAAAATGATTGTTGATTATTATTCAACACAATATAGCAATTTTGTACAATTTTTTTCTGTATCATTCTTTCGATTTAAGCCATTTTTTTTCGTTGAGAAATCTGATAATTTTCAGAATTTTACCAGACAGAATGAAGATAATGATCATGGTCAAAATCCTTATTTCAAATGTTGGGATCTTTCAAATCGAAATGCGCTCAGCAATACCATTAAGGAAATTCGGAGTCAGATTAGTTACGATTTTTCCAGTGATGTTGCCCCTTTCCAAAACTATATTTTATCCCTGGGCAATATTTCTGAAATGGTTTCTTCTGCACAGAAACGGATTAAACAAATTGTAGATCATTTTCAGGAATTGAAGACAAAATATCTGGAACAATATCAGTTTAACAAGGTTCATATTGACCGATTAAAAAGAACGCTTTCTGAACAATTGAATCAGATTGGATTAAATGAAAATGTGACGCAAACAGATATTAACCTCTATATTAAAGACAGAAAAATAAAGATGGCAAAATTTGAAAATAATTTTGAATATCAGTTTGTCATCAAGGAATCTGTGCCAGCCGCAAACTTCAAAACTGCAATTAAACATACAATTGAAAATGGCTTTGCCAAAATGGATAAAATGGTCCATCAGCAAGCCATGAGTATTGAATATATTGTTAACAATGGCAGTTTAGATGAAAAAACTGAACAAACCATGCTGATCAAACCTTGTTTCTCAATGGCTGAGATTATCCCATTTGTTGATCAGGGCGACGCCGGTGTAATGATAGCACTTTCTGTAAAATATAAAACAAATGCCCAAAATCCACTACCTGTCAATGATTTACCGGATCAATATATTGAAAACGCAATGGGAGTGAATATTCACATGAAACTGATTCAATCTGGTAATCAGCTATTTTATATTTCCAAATCAGAAATTACCAAACAACAATATATGACCTTTGTAAACAAGACAAATGCGCCGCTATCAGAATACGTAAAAAATTCCTATTGCCTGGAAAGAATTCAAGCGGATAAAGACCATTATGCCATGAAATGTGTGAGCGGTGATGGGATAAAAGCTTTTCTTGAATGGTTAGGTAAACACTCAAACAGACATTACAGTAAGGCATCTCAATCCCAGATGCTCATTGCTGAGCCTTATAAACTGTATCAGAACAAAAATTTCAGGATATCTGTGAATATAAAGTAAAAAATTATGAAAGTACATACAAAATATTATGCCCTGATGTGTTTTATTTTTTGTTATTGTGCCTGTGCAAATCATGAAAACACAGATGTTTTAACGAAACATCCGCCCTTACACATTTACAAAAGAAATGTCATTGAAAAAAAACAATGTGTGTTTTCAACAGAAAAACCAAAACCACAATGGGTTGACAGACATTTTTTTGAAGACAATGCCTATAATTATGCTGTAGGCTTTGCCCAGGTGAAGGATGATATCACATTACAGACAAAAGCAGCTGAACTGGTTGCAAAACAAATTTTGTCAGAAAATAGACGGATCCATTTGGACAGTCAATTCGCTTCTGTTGATACGAACAGTCAAACATCAATAAATGACCGCGTTCAGACATCAACACAATCAATATTTTTTCATTCAAAAATAATTGATGTCTGGAAAGATGGCCAGAATTGTCTGATATATGTATTGATCAGGCAGCCAAAATAAATATAATTAGGAATGCTCTAAAAATAAGTTCCCCTTTTTTTGAACCAGGATTACGCTGAAGAAGATGAATAAGATGAAATAAAACACTTTTAATTCATCTTATTCATCTTCTTCAGTGTAATCCTGGTTCAAAAT
>Ga0272440_1000837_pt1 | contig 25915 bp, 12 predicted proteins | sample SSMMMBAug17_FD_192440 | JGI IMG/M metagenome (GOLD analysis project Ga0272440, IMG submission 192440) | Marine sediment archaeal communities from Little Sippewissett salt marsh, Falmouth, MA, United States - SSM-MMB-Aug17 | ecosystem: Environmental > Aquatic > Marine > Wetlands > Sediment ...
TAAAATAAGATATCATGTTGAATTTATTGAAATATTAAACCATATGTCAAATCATAAAATATTTTCTTTTAAATTAATAGGTTATCAAAACTCGCACCATAAGCGGCGTTAGCCCGCTTGATTGAATTGTTATTATAAATTAGCAAATATGTTTTTGATGAAATTACAGGTGAATAGTATTTATTTAGTACTTGGTGGGATATCTATATATAATTAAACTGATTGTTTGACTGCATGGCTTTTGTCTCCACGAACTTGGTAGAATCAAATACTTTTGCTAACATGTTATAATCCTCCACTAATCTGCTTAGACAACATGCATTTAAATCAATTGTGTGCCTTCCAGTGATTATTTTACAAATTTTTCGATGAAACAATTTAGTATAATATAAAAATTTGTTTCATAAATATTTAAAACCAAAGAATTAAAGTTTTCCAAAATCTGTTATAATCAGCACTTTTTTGTCAAGCAAAGCCGAAAACCAATATTGTTTGACTTTTTATTTGCTTCTGCCTTGTCGCGAGATGCTATACGACAATCTTTTGCCTGTGATCTCCAGTAACCTCCACGACAAACACGGAGAATGTCTTCTGTATCAGAAAGTTTTTCACGTTTATCTTTTTTATAAGGATAGGTGAATTCGGGCTTACCCGGCTTATTCCCCCATATACTTCGAGTCCATTCCCGCACATTACCACACATTTCTGATACTTTATATGGGCTTGCACCCTTTTCAAAACATCCCACTGGACTTGTGGATTTTATGTTTGACCCATAATAATTTAATCTATCACTATCAAATTTATTTCCCCATGGATATATGCGCCCATCTTCACCTCTTGCGGCTTTTTCCCATTCAGCTTCAGAAGGTAAAATTACTTGCCAATTATCAGTCTTTAAAAATGTTGAAAACTTATTTACACATTCTTTATTTTCTCTTAACTTTTGAGTTAGCCATTTACAATACTCCATCGCTTCAGCCCATTTAACCATTACAACAGGGTGGTTGCCATAATTGTTGCAAGCGGGCCAATTTGAGTCAACTTTTATTGATTTACTTTGAAGGAATTTCTTATACTGCATAACAGTAACAGGATATTTAGAAATGTAATAATGATCTAAAAAAAAACTATGTTGGGGTGCTTCCCTATCTTTTGCAGTAGATTCATCTTTGTTACTATCGCTACCCATGAGAAATTCACCTTTTGGAATTTCAATAAAGCCAAAAAAGTGTTCATCTGGAAGAAACCAGAATTCAGAAAGAAAACGCAAATCTTCAAATTTTGTTGACAACAAGTTGCCTGCATCAATCCTTTTTTCAATTGTGCTTTTTTCATCTTTTAATCGAAATATGAGTTGATCAGATGACAATTCTGTTTTTTTAACATCCTGTTGAATTGTTAGTTGCTCATTTTTTTCTTCTATATCTTGAATTATTTCTCGCAAAAAGGTTTTCATTTGATCTGTCAGTTGAATATCTTTATGATATTTATATTTTTTAACATATAGAAACTCCATAATGGATCGATGTGAAAATTTATAATTTCCTTCAGCGTCACGATTAAGAAGAGACCTACTTCTTAATTGCCAGTTTTCAAGAGGAATATTCCAACTATTCGCAAGAGGAGTCAACTCTTCACCTGGAATTTTTTCTGTTCCTCTTTTGGAACTATTTTCATAAAGATCTATAGACAATTTTTCCGAAAAATTTCTTAAATCATCAGATTTTATTGGTTGTATTGGTTTTTTTGTTTTTTTCTCTTCTCTTTTATACCATTTATCAATTAAAATGTCATATAACTGGAAAGAGTATTTAACTTTTAATGCATCCATATTGTCAATAATATCAGGTATGTAAGTTAACAACATGGGTCTTACTTTTAAATTGGGTATTTTTTGGATTAGTTCTGATGCTTTTTTGCGCTTTTGAATTCGCCAAGGATAAAATTTTTTTAAATAAGTATCTACCTGTTTATCACTAAGTGGTGATATATACATTGGCATAAACGTATATGAAGCATCTACATCTAAAGGCCTTGAACCAACTTTTAAAATATTGGTTTCTATGGGGGTTTCGTCTGCTGATGGAAAAAATTGTGTTCTGGAGGTAATGATCACACGTTTAAACAAAAGACACATTTCCATCAATTCATCAATACGTTTTCTATAATCTTTTGCTGCCTCTTTATCTTCATCAAAAGCATCAAGAAAAATGATGGCATCTTTTTTGTTCGGTATCTCTTTGACGATAAAGTCATCTACTATAGCTTTGGGCTGACCTAATGGCACAACGTATATTTTATGCTGGTTGCACCTCTTTTTTTTATTTTTTGCATAATAATTCAATACAAACGATGTCTTCCCCATTCCAGAGTCAGCCAAGATAAGGATATGATGATATGGATTATTTTTAGGAATTTCTTTTGACAAATATCTATCTATAGCGTCAAAAATATTTTCTTCAGCAGTCATAAGGTTACGAATCTCTAAATAATTTCCTGGGTTTACACTTGAATAATTAGGTTCAATATAACAATGTGTTGATTTTATAATATCATCAGAAGTAAATAGTGATGTTTCTAAATTATTTTCTAAAATACGCTGTCTTTTCTTTTCTTCTCTCATGCTTTTCAATGAAAGATAGTACTGTTTCCAGGTAAACCATAATGCTATCAATGAAATAGCTATGGCAATAATTTCATTGATTGTCAGTGTGTGTTTAATCTCAATCTCCATAAAAATAAACTTTAACTTTCTTTAATTTAATGATTTTTAGTGTGTTTCGTTTACCTTTGATTAAACAAAGATTACATAACGATTAATTTACAAGCTTTTGAAAGCTGAATCTCATCATCAGTATTTATAAGCATCTGTTTACCATGTGAAATCTTTTTATTATTAATAAATGTACCATTTTTGGAAGAATAATCTTTGATATACCATTTTTCAAAATTTCGTATGAATTCCGCATGAATTGCGGAAACAAATTTATTATTCTTAAGAATATGACTCCCAATTCCTGCTCTTCCAATGAATAATTTGGGGTACTCATTCGTACAAATAGACTTTAATTCCTCCCTTTCTATTTCAGATAATTGATCAATATTAATATAATAATAATCCTTATAAAAAGGAAACATTGGCTCTGTGGTTGAAAGGCATTCAATTATTTTGTTTTTTTTCTGTTGGAAAGTGTCAGTAGAAATTTTTAACACGCCATGGACAATAGTGATTATTTCATTTTGAAATTTTAAGGTTAGTTTATCATTAATGTTTGATTCCCTAGTATCGACATGAGTAATATCTATACAGTAAGCATCAGCTTCAGCTTCAATTTCTTTATCATTAATATCTGATTCACTGATATCGACATGAGTAATATCTATACCGCAACCTTCAGCTTCACAGTCAAAAGCTTCTATACTGTTATGGTGTTGACATCTTGGACATATTTTATAGTGTTTCATTTAAGACCTCTACATCTTCTTGTTTTGGAATTCCTACAACAAAAATCGAGCTATGCATTGTAAACAATTCAATTGATCTGGATGTGTTAACATCATGAAATTCTTTATATTTTTCATATTTACTGATAATATGAATATCCTTTGAAAGAATCATAAGACGTTGGTTATCTGAACCTTTCCAAATATAGCCACTCCTATTGCCTGATTGAAAGTTACCATCAATCAACACATCAATAAATGGAAAAACATCAGAATAATTTGCTTGTAAATACTCATAATTATAACCGGAATAAACAAGAATGTCTTTAAAACCTTTGCTGCGGCAAGCTTTTAACAATTGTTTCAAAGACTCTTTTTGATCAAATGGCTCTCCACCTGAAACTGTCATACCGATATTGCCTTGCTTGAGAACATCAGCAAGATTTTCAACAGTATTATCAATCTTTTGTTCGTATTGTTGATCAAAACTCCAGGTATGAGTTGAAATACAATCTTTACAATGAATGGAGCAACCCTGCACCCACACACCTATCCTTTTACCCGGTCCAAGAGAATAAAGTGGGTAATGGATAAGGCGTATTAATATTGTTTGCTTTGTCACTGTGATGCTATTGTTTAAACTTTAGAAATATTTAAACCCCATATACCATATTCATTTTTAGAAATATTCATGATTGTATATGTATCACTTTCTTTGGCTTTTTTCTCGATCAATGCATTGCATAAAGGATTCATAAAAACGTTTTCAAGAGAATTTCCAATACCTCTTCCACCATCAGATAAATCTTTGATACATTCGTTTTGCAGATTTGTTAGAACATCTCCCTCTGGTTTATTTATGGAAATATTGTGTGTTTCTTTTAAATGACTGATAACATTTTCAAGCATTTTGTCCAAAATTTTTAAACCTGTTTTTTCTCGAATATAATCAAAAACAACAACATTTTCTCCTATTCTGTTTCTTAATTCTGGTCGTTTCAATTCATTTTTAAAAAAATAGTTGATTTGATTATGAACTCTTTCTTCAAGTTCATCATAGGAAGTCTTATTACAATCTTTATAATCAACGCCTAAATTGCTTGTAAAGATTATTAAACTTTCTGAAAAGTAAACAGTTTCTCCTTTACCAGATGTTATTCTTCCATCATCCAAGATTTGTAAAAATTTATCAAATATTTTGTTATGGGCTTTTTCAATTTCATCAAATAGTAACACACAAAAAGGATTTTCTTTAACTTTATTCGTCAGTTCCCCCCCAATTTCATGTCCTATATATCCAGGCGGCGCTCCAATCAAGCGTTGATCTGCATGTTCATGTATAAATTCGCTCATATCGAATCGTATAAAGGCTGTGTCAGAACCAAACAAGTGGTTTGTTATTGCCTTGGCGAGCTCTGTTTTACCAACACCAGTGGGGCCAGCGAGAAATAAAACACCTTTAGGTTTTTGAGATGATCGTGAAAATTGAGAACCAGAAAGGTTGAAATAAGCCCTGTTTATAATATCTACCGCTTTTTGAATCGCTTTGTCTTGCCCAATAACTCTTTCTTTTAGTATGGATTCTGTCTTTTCAATTTTAGAATACTCTTTTAATAATTTAGTCCATGGATTTTCAATTATTCCAAAACGATATTTTTTTATGATTTCAGATATATTGCCAATGCCTATGTTTTCTTCTTTACAAATATCAATTATTGATTTGATATCTTTTGCATACTGATCATGACTTTGATTTACGAATAGCTCATGATATTTATCAATATCCTCTTGTGAAAGTATCGTATATCCAGCGACATTTTTCGTGATTGCTTCAATGACAGTTTTTCGTATTGAATAGTCAGGTTTGGGAATAATCATTGATTTGAAATTCATGTTTTTCAAAGTATACCAGCCCGGAAGGTCATGATCGACATTTAGCAGCCAAACAATTCTGTTTTGAAAAATATTTTCATTATGGGACAACCTGAACATTTTATATAGAAATGAGTTTAACTGAATATAACTTTGAGCAACTTTGGGTAAAAACGAGGCCCATTCTATTATCAAAGCTATTTTATATTTATTTAGAAGCAATAGATCTTCAATATTGTTTGCTGCCATATCAATATTTTCTATTGTTATGATTTGCCCTGCTTTTTTGGGATCTTTCATTTCAAATACTTCTCGGCAGATTTCATTATAAGCACTTTCAGACCCTTTCAAAAAGCGAAACCCAATGAGTGGTTCATAGCTTAATGAAAGGTCAAACTTAATATCTTCGAAAAACCACTTTAAATAGTCAACCAGTTTGAAAGTAGTGTTCTTTCCACTTAGATGATATGGAAAAATGTCATAAATATTACCACAAAGCGCAAATTGTTTTTTTACGCGTTCAAATTGTTTAATCTCTCGGGCCCATTTCAAATAATGGTCCTTTTTTGCAGAAATATCATTTGTTGAAGAGTGATTTGCTGACATTATTTTACTCCTTAAATTTAGTTATCTTATAAACAACAAAACAAATACATTATGTTCTTATTAAATACTATCATCAAGTAATTAACGAATACGCTTGACTTCAATATAGTTTTTATCCTCTAAAATTGTATATGAAAACGAATCTGACTGAACAGTATAAGCATTTGAATATTTTTTTATATTTTGATCTTCAAGGATATCATTTTTATCAATTTTTTTCAAATTTTCAATCTTACAGGGGGCATGCTTGTTGGCAAAAAGAATAAGATTATCTTTTGTTTTATATTTAATAGCGTTAGAATCCATAAATACTTTGGTTACGATATCGTCTTTAAATTCATTTTCTGTAAATTGTCGTTGAATATGTTTGTCAAATATATTTTCAAAACTTAAACTTGTATTATCGTTCATATTATACTTAAATGTCCATACCCATTTTTGATCTTTAAATGATAGTTTATTAACAGTATAATTTATTATTCTGTTCTGCATAGGTAAATATGATTTTACATAATTATTATTATCGTCTTTTAAAACGAGAAACTGTTGTGAGCCAAATATCTTTTTTGAATATGCATTACAATCAATCCATCTATTAAGACTAAAGGATCCCCACTTATTGAACAGATATAACTCATCTGAGTAAATAATTTCTTCGGGACTATCAAAAACAAAACAATTATCATAAAAAATATCGCATTGACATGGTGATTTAAAAGAAACTTTTTTGTCTTCAGTTTCATAAAATTTTTTTCTGTCTTTTAATCTTTGTTTTCTTGTTTCTAAATTCAAATCTTTTTGAATAAAATTAATATGTTCATTTACTGTTATTGTTGAAGTTCTGCTGCTAAATGAATCTAAAGTGATATTTTCAATAATGGTGTTTATTTCCTGTTCATCAATCAACTCTGGAAATTTATTGAAGTTCTGTTTCCAATAATTATCATTTTTGAAGGTGTAACAAGTCCCTGTATAATCGACAAAGAAGTTCTCAAAGTCATTAAAATCAAAGCCGTCATGTTTGAATCTAATCAAATCATCCGAAGATAAACCATCAACAATAAACGATCCCCGTGTGTATGAAATATGTTCAGAGATCACGCCTTTTGTTACCTTTATAGAATGGTATGGTTTTTTGCATTCTTTTGTTTCAGGAAAACAGAATTCTTTTTTTGATTTAGTTAAAACATAGCACATATTTTTTACTCTTTTTTTGGATAAAACAGTATCATGATAGAATCGATTATCCAATAAAGTATTACTATAAGATAGTTGACTGTTTTTAAACTTAAAAATACCGAGGTCATTACTGATGTAAAGAAGCGATTCATCGCTAAAAAAGATTGATGTTGGTTCTATTGTTTTAAAAGCAAGGATCGGATTTTCGTGAATGATAAGTTTAGTTTCTGTTTTATTGTTTGTTTTCCATTGTTTTTCAATACTACCCCTTTCACTTCTTTCAAACTCTCTTATGACGCCATTTTCTGCAATTTTATATAAAGGAATCATTTTTTCCTGTTCAAGCAATTTTTTAAAATCTGAAGACAGTTCTGTTAGTTTATTATTGCTAACACCATTCCATGAGTAAAAGACTGATTGATTCTGAATAACGAGTCCATCATTTTTTATAAAGAAGTCATCAATAATATTAATATTTCCAAATTTATACATTTGAATGGTATTATCATTAAGATATTTAAATAGCTCGTTATCCTTATAATAATAAACTGTGTTGTCAATTGCGATCATTTTATCTGGGTTATTTATTGACAAACAAGAATAATTAGCATCATCCTGAATGATCAGTTTCTTTTTGTTATTTTTTTCTTGGTCAAGGAAATATAAATAATGGTTAAGGGCTGATTTTTTAGTATCTAATTCTGTTACTATCTTTTTGGGCTGTAATACCAAAGAAACTTTTGGAAATTTTTTCATTTTTTTCCTTCTTTTTAGATTACCATCAATAAATTGATAATATTTGCCTCTTTTTGATTTAAAAAATAAATAATCATAGGTTTTATAAATTTCTTTGACATTAAAGTTTGTAACTTTTTTTATTTTTTTACAGTTTAAGGTATTATCTTTCATTATTGGAACAGAAAAAATACCTTTGTCAGTAAATAAGAATAATTGATCGTTTAGTGCTTTGATTCCATTGATTGAATCGAATAATAATTTTTCTGGAAAATTGTTTTCTAATATTTTGTTATCCTTTGTCATAAAGAATCGAAAGGCTGGTTGCTCTGCTGGTTTTGTATAAAAAGATTCGTCATTATAATAAATATCAACCATTCCAGATACCATGTTTTTCTTTTTGTCAGGGAAGTCATCATAAGTATTTTGTTCATAATTGTATAGATTAGAACCATTTATTAAAACCATATCCCTTTTTGTTAAATGATCAAAAGAAGATTCAATGGTTTTGATTTTAGATTTTCTATTGCTTATTTTAAAAAACTTTTTACTATTTCGGTTATACTGAAATATCATATGATCATTTACAAAAATAAGATCTTCTTTGTCAGGTATATAACAGAAATCGTTGTACGAAAATAAGCCCAGCAAATTGTTTTGAAATGAGAGGTCATCCAATTTATATATTTCCTTTTCTAAAAAGGGGGAATTGTCTATCGCTATTATAAAAGGAGATTTGTTGGATTTCGTCAACTGCATCTGTTTTTTATTGTCGATTGCAAATAAATCAATCAAAATAGCTTCATCATTATATAACTCCAAAATATCCTTTTCATTGATAACAAATTGTCTTAAGTTACCTTTGGTATCTTTTGTTTTAATAAGAATTTTTGACAGCAATGTTGATGCATCTATAAAGTTATCAATGTGTTTGAAATATTCAACATTATCTTCTACAATAGTAATCCCATGTTTTGCCAGAATATAAACAAATCTGTTTGTAAAAAAGTATGTTTTATCATTCAGGTTAATAACTTTAAGCAATTTTTCGAAATTGCTATTATTGATTTCAGAAACTTTTTGGTATTTTTCAAACAGTTCGTATTTTTCAAACAGTTCATGTTTATCTTTTTTTGAAAGTTCACTTGTAAAGCTATTATCCTTCATATTGTCCTTCAGGTTTATAGTTATTTTAGACTTTTTTAAATATGACGGTTTATCCTTTTCTTTATATTTTTTGTCTTTATGATAAAATCCGTTTGAATTTGAGTAACATAATTTTCCTTTGTGAAGATAAATTTTATCAACTTTTTTATACTTGTGCGGTATAAATTCGTATGAAAACAGGTTGTTAAACTGAATGATTTGATCATTCCCATCGTAAAAAATTAGTTCTAATGATTCATGAAATATTTTTTGGGATTTAATTATTGTAAACTTGTTTTGTTGAAAAAAGTCAAAATGTATTAGCTTATCAAGATCTATATTTTTACCATTAAAGTATAACCTGTTCTTGTTGGATACAGAATAGCTGCGATTTAGCTCAATTTCTTTGCTAAATGTGATATCTTGTTGGCTCCATCTTGGAATATCGCTTTCAGTATAATTTTTTATTTTATTTAATTCGTTATGTTTATTCATCAAAAATACATTATTATCAGCTACTACATAGAGGTTCTTACCATTCGAGTATAATTTATTAAATTTTTTACTTTTGTCATATGTCATTGATTCTATATTTACCAAGTTTTGTTTACCATCAATTGCAAATGAATCATTGTTTAAAGGGTTTCTACCAACTTGAATGATGTAATCGAAAAAAAGCTTTTTGTTTGTTGTTGATTCAACCAACTTTAAAGGTAGAGGATTAAATTTTTCATTTTCTTGATTTTTTTTGATCAAAATTTTACCATCTTTGTCAACCAAAATTTTACCATCTTTGTCAACAATACTAAACTTTTTTTCAATCCAATCCTGTTGAATGTCAATATTATTATTACTCTCAAACAAACGATTTATAATATTATATTTAAATTGTTTATACATAGGAACAGAAGAGCTTGCAAAGATAGTGTTTTTGTCTTTATTGATAACAAGTTGATCGAAAATTTTACCAAAATCTTTAAATGCTATAAAACTTGATTGAGAGTTATCATCCATATTTTTATTAGAGTTGATAAGAGCTATAGGGTTAATTTCTTTGAAATGTAATTGAGATTTATCATAAAATATATATGTGTTTGGCAAATTGATATCAAGGTTTATTTCAACCCAAAAAAGTTTGTTGTTTTCTACTTTATAAAAATTTGAGTTGATTTCATAAATACTTATCTGGTCTGATAAGTAATAAACAGGAAATTGGGTAGGGTGCTGATAATGTATTACTTGTGTTACATCAATTTTCTCCATTTCATTCTCTGTCAAGCCATAAAACTTATACAATTGATTATTTTTATCAGTAAAATAATACGAGCTATCTATTTGGTACATATTCACAAAATCAGATGCTGCGGAAAAAACCGTTTGTTGTTCTTGATTTTGTTGATTCAATAGCTTTAATTGGTTATTCAATATTAAGTATATTTTATTTAGAAATTTAAAAATGCATGTCAGATTTGATTGAAACAAATATCTATTTTTATGGTTTCCTGACAGTAAATTATATTCATCAATGCCATTGCCTGATGTCAAAAAATAAATACTTTCATTGTGTACAAGGTATGATTTAATTGAATTCTTATTTTTCAATAGGATCTTTTTATAGTAAAACTTATCAAGTTCTTGATAAAAAAGCATTGCATTAATTACCCATGATTCCTTTTTTGTCATTACCAGACGTAAAAGGTACTTCTTGTTTTGATCTGTCTCATAAAAAAGATATTTAATCGTTACATCAGAAGATTGCGTTTTATCCAGTGAATATGTGTTAAGTAGCTTATGTTCTTTAAGATTATATCTGTAAAAATGAGTATCACCAAACAAAAGTATCGTGTTGTCACCAAAAGAACAATAATATGAAATGGGTTGAGTTATTTCGTAGTTAAAAAAATAGTTGTTTTTCGCATTATTCTTTTCGACAATGCTTCCACTGTTTGTTAAAAATACAAAGTCTTTTGTTCCATAAGAATATGAGGCAATGTTATCTTGTATTTCATCTTTTATCCCTTGATTTATGGCAAATAATTTTTTACTATTCTTTTCAAAGGCATACAATTGATCATTATGTATAAAATATTCAGGGTTGACCCAGCTTAACTTTTTTACGTTCAGGTCATTATTTTTAATTTTAGTATTAATAGCAAACATTCTTTTTTTATGTTCAAATGAATCTTTTTGTCTTAATGATCCTGTTCTTTTTTTTTGTTTATATGATCCTGTTATATAGAAATAATTATTGATAAAAAATATATTTGAAATACTATTCATTTCAAATTCGGGAATGATTTTGTTACCTTTTTCTATTAGATCATTGTTTAAGAATGTATACTTCGTTTTTTTGAATCGGTTATCTTTTGAGTAACTTTTGTCTTTCTTTTTTAAAACAATGTAATCTGAAAAATGATATTGATCATATTTGAATGGTTTGCTCTTTTTTGAACAATCCGTATTTGTGAACTCATAATGAAATAAAGATTTGTTTTTAGTAAACATATATGCGGATAAGGTATTTTTATCTTTCTCTTTTACATAAAAATCATTGACATCATTTCTGATAATTCCCCAATTTCTCGTTTTAATGGTATAGCATAATATTTCATTCTTTTGTTTCAACAGCAATAATTCATTTGATGATATCATCGAATCTATGGATGAAATTTTTCTATCTATTTTTTTAAAATAGTTGATATTATTGGCTTGAATGACCGAATCAGGTTCCTGAAATTCATAAGGTACTTCACTGTTGATATTTGTGATATTTTTAACATTGTTGTCATCAAGGAAATAGTTTGTATTTCCTTTTGTTTTTATCCATAATTTACCATCAATAAAGTTTGAGAGAGTTATCCCTTCTTCAAATTGTATCCATTGGAGGCTTTCAATGTCATAAATCGCAAAAATAGAATTTGTTTCATTAACTAAATATATATATTTATTGTTATAAAATATTTTTTCTATTGTAGTGTTTGAAAATTTATCTATCTTTTCTTTAATATCATCTGATTTGAAAAAATTAAATAGTTCTTCACAATCATTTATAACACTATGCGAGAAAAAATTACCTTGATCTCTAAAAGAACATAAACTGGCGTAATTATTACCTTGATTAATAAACCCCTTTATATTTTTTTTAAAATTGTCTTCTACGCTTGTATCCAAAATAGTAGTAATTTTTTCATTTTTATAATAGTCAATAACTTTTTTATTCGTATTTGTTTTTTTCTTGGCAAGGACATACAAATCATCTTTATAACGTAAGGTATTTAATATTTTTTTATACTCTTTTTGTTTCCTCAAAGATAGAGATTGACCATGAACTACATGAACAAGATCATCAGAGATCAAGTACAAATAATTGTTGATTGAATATGCAGTGCTATTGTTATTTAATTGGTCAAATGCAATACTTATAAATTTATCAGAATTGATGATTGATGGATTGTCTTTTCTGATGATGAGTAACGAATTATCTTCTGCCAAAACAGGATATCTCTGGCCATAGCAGTCAAAATCCTTGATAGGCTCATCATCATTATCAAAAACTGATATTCCGTCTGTAATATTCAAAAGTTTTCCATTGTTAATACCGAACAATTTATTCTCATAGTTCAATGCATTATTAAATTTGTTTTCAGCAATTTCATCATTAAAAATAATGTGATCCCCTGATAATTGATAAGGGCTATATTGATAAACTTGGTAAACTTTTTGTTTGTTATCTTGATGATAAAGGAAGAATAGGTCTGTATCGGTAGTATATATTCCATCAATATTTGCTTTGTTAAAAGGAAGCATAGGTTTTATGCTAACATTATTTACCTTTGATTGTTGATCGAGTGACAGAAATTTGCAGTATAAATTTTCTTTTTTTTGCAATACGAGTTGATCCCCTTTTTCACAAACCACCCGGTATTCTGGTTCAATCTGTTGCGTGGTGTCTTTTAAGTGTTGACCTTCTACATAAACATTTAAGATTTGATTGAGTTGATTCGAACTGTCAGGTTTATTGGATTTAACATAGTTGAGTAAAGCAAAATCATCTGTTTTATCAAAACGTTTTATTTTGAAGTTATTTGAAAGGGCAAATGAATAGTACTTTTTAGGATGAACAGAAAAATTATGCATATCAATCGCTTGATATCCTTGTTTATCGAAACAATATAACAAGTTTTTATTTTTATAAAGATATATTAGCTCCTTGAATGAAATCTCACATTTATTTTTAAAATATTCATTTTTCTTTTGCTGGAAAATACCATCATATGTAATAATTTCATTATGTCCATTATTGTTATGCAAAACTGCGGAATGATTATTGTATATATCATAGGTTTCGATAGTTAAATTCAGTAAGTTGTTAATTTGAGAACGTTTCATGCAATCAAAAACATTTAAATGATTATTTTCTAAGAAATATAAATTGTTGTTATAGCATATTGCATCAAAATAATTATTAGATATTCTTTTCCAGCTTCGATCCATCAGATTATATGATATAATGGATTTATCTTTAATGAATACAATACAATTGTTGATGTTATATACATCATTGAAATTGTTTATTGAGAAATCATTCTTATTTGATACTCTATTTATAATTTTTTCAAGAGATATTGAATGTTTTGATTTGTTAACGTTTGCATCAATTTTTATTTTTTTGATGATATTGTCAGAATCTATAAAATATAAATGTTTTCCATTGTAAAAATGATTTACAGCATATTCCGTCGTATTGACTGGTTGAGAATCAGGTTTGAATTTTTGGGGATAATATGAAATAGTATCATCATAAACCAGGATGACATTATCTTCATTAACATAAAAATCCAGGAAGTTATTCTTATCATCAATATTTAGAGATACCCATTTTCGATTTCGACCATCTTGCGTATACCTATTTAAAGATGTATCGGTAACAAGAAATAGATCATCTTTAAAAATTCTAGCTCCTTTTATTGTTTTACCTGAAAAATGAGTGGGATGAAAAAAAATAGAAGAATCACTAATGCTTGCTGGTGCTATACTAATTTTGTATTCCTTTATTACTTTATTATTATGTAGCCCATAAATCTTTCGATTTTTCAGATTACAAGCAATATCATCAATAGTATCAATTTTCTTTTCTATCATATCATAAGATTTATTATTTTTAGGTATGATAATTCCAAAATCGTCTTTGTTCCATCCAAGAAAAAAGTCATCCAATAACATGACATTTCTATAATTGCCTTTTATCTTTTTCCAGAACCAACTATAAATATCATATTCATAAATATTGTACGTTTCTGATTCCACAGCCAGGATTGTGTTAAAATATTTTTTTGCTATAAAAATATTAGAAGGTTTTTTACCTGAAGAATCGATAACTGTTTTCATTGATGATAAATATTGATCTGTTTGACAAATTTTATTATTTTTTTCCAACACAATACCAGCTTCATGATAAATAGAAAAGTTTTCTATGCGAGGAAGATCTAATACTGAATATTTGAGATTATCCTCTTGCCTCATGGTGATTTTGTTCTTCTTTTTTTTCATGTATATAAAAAGGTTTGTCTGGTCATTGTTGGTTTCCACCTGTGTTATTTGGTTATCATATGACGTTACATTGTTATCCTTGGATATTCTATAGAATGGATTTATTTCTTTTCTCGTCTGATTTAAGTCTGCGTCTATATGTGTATAAATATTTTTTGTTTCTATGGTTTCTTTTGAGATGTAAAAGGTTATGAAAATGTTTATTAAAATGAAACAGAGAAACGCAGTTATATACGAAAAACTTTGAACAAAAGGTTTGGAAAATATATTAAATAATAGTGATTGAATTTTTGTTTTCATAGTACGAATTGCTTTAAAAAGTTATCGAGTCTTTTATTTTCAAAGTGTGAAATTGGTTTAAAAGTTGTTGAATATTTTTTTAAAACTTTTGCAGAATGCTCAATCAAAGGATAGTTGAATTCTAGAGCATTCTTTTCAATCTCTGTTAAAATGTCATCAAAGGATGATTCAATTTGTTTATTAAATAAAAATAGAAAACGATAAGGGTATACATGTATGTTGATATCATTTAAAATATCTACATATAGCTGATAATTAAACATATAATCAATCATATGAAAGACAACCCTGAAGTTATTTTTCCGAATATTATTCTTCAAATGAATAAAGAATGTTGCCCAGTAAAATTCTTTTTTCAATTCAAACCCTTTATCATCAATTTTTTGTAAAATGAAATCATCATAGTTTAAATATTGAAAAAAAGATGTTGGCAAACCTTTATCAAAATCTATAAACATCTCATACAGTCTAATCAACGACTTGTCTTTATTGTGTATATTTTCATTTTTCCTTTGCTCAAATTTTATCTGTTCTTCTTTTAAATACTGTTCAAGGCCATTTATTAGATTATATTTTTCATTTTCGTCAGTAGCAATATTGCATTTATTCTCTGTTATGAATTCAAATATTATACAAAAGCGAATTATTACATAGAGAAGGAATACTTCCTTAAAGTATCCAGAATGATTTAAAAAAGATTGGAACTGGTTATTGATTATCATTGGTATATTTTCTTTATTGTTTGCGACAATGCATTTATGTATTCGATGAATGACATAATCCATTTGATTAAGTCTCATAACACTTTCTTTTTCTGATAGCATGATATCAAGAATTTCAAACGATTGAAAAAAATGGGTTACAATCCACATCATTATTCCAATAAATAGACGACGAACAATAAAAAAAATTAAAGCAATTTCAGAAAGCCAAAATAAACAATAGACTACCCATGCTAATTGTATGGAAAATAATGAATAAATCGATTGACTAAGGCTGAGTGTTACAGAAAAAATCAGTTTATAAGTTAAGGCTTTTTCTACCAGAAAAATAATCAGTAGCTCTGCCGAAAAAAGAGTGAATACGAATAAAATAGAATTCAAAAAAGATGTTAAGTTTGTTATGTCAATTTCTTTATTGAATAGTTTTAACGTTGATTGACCAGCTCTGATATAAAGAGTGTTTTGGATTATGAAAAAAAATGCAAAAGCGAAACAAATCATAAGCATTTCTAAATAAAAAATATTAAGTTTACAATGTATAAATTCCTGAAAATGTAAAGTGTTGTTTGTATAATAGACACTTAAAATATTGACAGCACCAGTACTGATGACCATGACAGAAATAAAATTGATTATAATCATCATGTAAAATATTTGATTCAGATTCCTTGTGAAATGTGCTTTATATAGGAAGCGAGCTACAGGTTTTAGATATTTTTTAATTGATTTTTTATCATGCATATCACTGCCTATTTTTTATAACAACTTATGGTATAAGGTTTTGATGTCAGTTTCGATATCGGCCTTACACTCATTTATGATTGTATCTGTGTTAACTACAAATTTATGTCTATCTATTTTTATTTTTTCCTTTACTAAAAATTGATTTACATCATCCATTATTAATGTTGCCTCAATATTAAATAATGTTTTATATATTTGCTTTGTTTCTGAACAGTCTGTATTAATTCTTTTAGTAAAAGTGGTCTTGATTTTTTTATGAGATTCAGCAATAAGAATGTCTTTTATTGTGTTAATTATTTCATTTGAGTTGATAGAGTCTTTTTGAGCTTCCAAATCATCAACCTTTGAGTTTATACTATCAAACAAAAAATTATTAAATTCAATTCGATCACAATCCAATAGTTTTTTAAATGTAGATATCAGTTTTGAATATGTTTCATACAAAAGAGTAGTTTTTTCTTTTATTTGTGCTACGTTCTTTTTGGTTTCGTCCAATTTTGAATCTATCTTAATCTTAACCTCATAATAACTTATTAAATCATTAAGGTAGGTATTAATATTACTTTTTGAAAGTGAATTAATGATATCTTCAGCACTCTTAATATCTTTTTTCATTTCTTTATCAATTATGGATATGTCATTTGAAATAATTTCATTTAAGTTTAAATTAAGGCGTTTTTGATTCTGATGTATATTATTTAATATTGTTTTATCAGGTTCTATACCATCTTTCTTTTCTATATTCTTTTCAAGTTCGTCTTTAAATTTTTTAATTTCTTCAAATAAGATCAGGTTACGATTAAGCGCCTGTGATATAATCTGAATATATTGATTAATTGTGTTTTGATTCTTGCACAATAGATTAAACTCTTTAGTTTTTTTCTTTATTAATGAATTGTAATTCCTTTGAAATAAATCAGGATATTTATCACATAAATTTTTTTCTTCTTCTTGATAGTTTGTAATAAACTCTTCAAAAAGAACCTTTTTTTTCTTGTCTTTCTTAAATATATTCTTGTCTTTCTTATATAATGGTATATCACATTTATCTTGATTGTCTTCTAAAAAAGTTTTACATTTTTCTAGTCCACCGATTACGAATCTTAATTTTTTTATTAGACAAACAAACGACTTATGTTTATCGTCGATGAATTTCAAATTAGGAGTTATTGTATGAGATTGGTTGATAATTCCTGATGTTTCTTTTTGTACATCATTTAATAGCTGTTGTTGAAAATTCAGGTCATTTAATATCTTTTTTTCTAATAATTTTATTGTATTATCTTTTGTTGGTTTTAGTGAATCCCCTATTGATTTTAACTGATTTTCTATTTTCTCAAGAACAATTGATATAATGTGTTTATTTTTTTTTTTTGTGAATAATGTATTTTTTTTAAAACCCTTTATTTTAACATGAATTTTTTCAATTCTTGATATTTTTGTATCAATTTCTTCTAAATATTTATGAATCAATTCGAGCTCAGGTGCATTAAGAATATAGCTTTTTTTCTTAATATCTTTGACATATGATATTATGGTATTCGTATCATTTTTTACTGAGTTTACATCTTTTAATGATTCATTCACAAAGTCTTTGTTTGCTGTTAGTAAATATTCTATTGTTGATAACTTCTTGCTTATACTCAACTTATCAAAGTCATGAATTTTATTTGATTTTTCTTGGGGAAACTGACTCGCAAATTCAACTAATGATTTTTTACAATCGCCTAATTTTTCATTAAGAGTTTTGTTTTTATCCTCTAGATTCTCTATTGATTCTTCTATTTTTTCAGAGCTTTTTTCCATTTGTGCTTCGAATTGATCTTCGATGGTTATAAATTCGTTTTCTTTTCTATTATTATAGGAAAGTCTAATAGAAATTATATACTTATTAATAAAATTGTAAATTGTATTTTGAATGACTTCTTTGTCTTGTAAATTACTATTTTCATTGATATTTAATAAATCTTGATCAATACAATCTGAAGTTGGTATTTTTTTTGTTTGTTCAGAATTTTTTTTAACTTTATCGTTAATAGATTTTTTTTCTTTCTCAAATGCGTCTTTCTTTTCTTTTAATGTTTCTTGGTAACATGTTGATATTTCTGATAATATCTTAACGCTTTTTTGTATACATTCGCTTAATATTTCTTTCCTGCCCTTAAAAAATGTTTGTATGTTTAAAATTTTATTTTTCATTATGCTTAAATTCGTCTTCAAATAATGTTTTAAGGTCGTCTTCGATTTTACGTAATGCTTTTAATGATGATTCAATCTCATTGCTATCATTTTCTATAGATTCTTTTGATGTCTTTGAATTTCCTATAAACTCTTCCTTATTCTCAGATAGACTCTGCTTTAATTCTTCAAGTTTATCTTTTTGATCGTCAAAATTTTTCTTTAAATTTTTGTACTGATTTTCAAAATCTACAACTTTGTCTTCCAATCTACGGTTTTGTCCTTCAATCAGACGATATCCTTCGTTTGCTTTTTCAAACAAATCTTCATTTTCGAAAAAATCGCTCCACGAGTCTGAAAAAGACTTGAATATGCCGTTTATGCCGTTTAAATCTTCAAATTGTTTATTAACTTCTTTATTAATATTTTCAACCTCTTCAAGATTAACCTCCCATTGTAAAATTATTTCCGATAAATACTCTGAAACGTCGGTTGTAATACTTGTATCGAATTCCGTTATTTGTTTATTAAGGTCATAATTATTTTTCTCTAAATCAATACGTTGTTTGTGTAATATCCCAATTTTATCATCATCTTCTTCAATCCCAAATATATCAGCAATAAGATAATTCGTTTTTTTGTTTTTGATATAGTCACCAAGATTTATACCGGAAGCCTTATTTACAATTACAAAATCTTGAGGTGAAAAATATTTTTGCCTGTTATCACATAGCACAAAGTATTCATCTAAAATAATTTTTTTATTGGTTTCTTCACACGCTTTTTCCAACGCTTTGTAAAAAAATTCTTTACTAATTATTGGAAATAAGCATTGACCTCGTGGCACAAAAACTTCAATATTTTTTGTTGAATAATTAGCATCTTCAATATAAAAATCATTGATAAAATTTGGAACAAGAAAAATGGGGCATTTTATAAAATGTAGACCATCATTTGATGAATAGATTTTAATATTATCATTTTTCATTATGTCAACAACTGTATGAAAATAAATAAACAACTCTTCTAATTCTATGTCTTTTGGATCAATAAAATAAATTGAATACTGATTTTTATTATATTCTTCTCTTTCTATACTGTTTATTTGATTATCTATTTGTACGAGTTTTTTGTTTAAAATTTCTTTTTGTTTCTTCAATTGAAATATCGTTTTCAAGCGATATTGATAAAATTCAGATAGTCCTAATTTAAAAGGAACATTTAAGATTTCAAGCTTTGGATGGTTATCAATTATATCGCTATTATCAATTGTAAAAGAAATGCTTTTGGCAATGGGATTGAAATCATCTAAAGAAAACTTATGAGAATAATATTTAACCTCAATCTTTGTTCTTTTAGATTCATTGTTTGTAGTTTCTTGCTCAAAAATACTAATGGGATGCTTTTTAAGATAGGGCTCAAGATAAATTGGTTTTAAACCTCTTTCAATAAAAATTCTCCCTAAGTTTTTTTGATTTGTTTTTTGGAATGCATACTCATAGAAGATTTTTATATTATTATTTGAACATAAAGCATTAAATAAAAACAATTTTGTAATACTTTCAATTTTTATAAAGTAATATTTACCTTTATTAACAAAACTTATGCTTTGTTCTGTACATAAAAACAAAGATTCTATAATATGCTGAATATTATCTTTATTGTTATCTAATTCTAACTTGATAATTGTATAGTTTTTATAATTTTTGGTAAAAGAGTCCTTTATTAATTTGGGAGAATAGTATTTATCAAGTTCTTCCTGTTTTTCAAATTCTTTCTGTATTTCTAATAGTTTTTTTGGCTCTCTTTCTTTTTCATCTAATTTACCATTTTTTGTATTAATATTAAATGCCTCTTTTACTTTTGTTGCAATATCTTCAGTACTTGGAACAGTATGTTTTTCGAGCTCATGCATGTAATATATATCAACAGATTTTGTATATGAGTCGAGCAGAGAGGCTGGAGATTCATCAATTTTGTAATATATTTCATGGAGAGAAAAGAGAACTAATAAATTATCATAAAATTCCTTTTCCACTTCCAACCTTCTTCTATAGCAGTCATAAGCATTTCCATCATATAAAATTGATGTACACGATAATAAGACTTCAGCAATGTCTTTTGTACTGTCTTCAGCAATGTCCATTTGGCACCTTTTTATAAAGTTGTAAGAACTTTTGGAACAAAAATTGATTCAATAATCATTTCAGCAATATTTTCAGGTTTAACATCTTTATCCCTATACATTTCACTGTTTGATGTTAAACATGACCATTGATTTTTTTTAAATAAAATCAATTTGTTTATTTTATAAAAAAATATCAAAGTAATAAATTTTTTAGAAGAATATCTTTTTTGTAATAAATGTTTAATATCAAGATAGAATGGATCTTTATCATTATCATAATCCATCAAAAAAATAACATTTATGTTTAAATCAGTATTGACATCTTTTGATTCTTGTTTCAAGCATTCATGTAAAAAATAATATTGTCCTTTATTCTCAAACGAATAATCGTGGAAAAAAAATTGTGGTTGATCATAAAGTAAATCATTTCTAAATTCAGAAAAACTTATATTTTCATACCAAAAAGAATTTATGGCTTGGTCTGACAGGTCAAAAGATTGATTTTGGCTAATTGTATTTTCATAACGATACGTAAATGTAAAAGAATTCTTTAATAATTTTTTAAGATTTTTATTTCGGGTTATCATATTAAAATCATATATCATTTTTAAATAAAAATGTTTGCAAATACTATCTGGTAATAAATTAACCTTGGCAAAATTGTTTTCATCATCACTGATTATTAAACTATTTTTTTTCAGAAATTTTCTATAAGTAACATCATATGATGAATTGTTTTTGGAAACAGCAATGAATGAAATCAAAGTCTTTTTGTTTGAAATAATATTAGATGGAAAATTATAGGTCAATAGTTCTTTTCGTGCATACAATTGATCAAATAGTTCAATTTTACGATCAAATAATTCTATTTTGCTATCAAATAATTCATCATCATCATCACTAAATAATAAGTAAAAATACTGGCTGGGTACTAATCCAAAGATATCACTACCAAATTTTATTTTTCGGATACCATCCAATTGGTCATGAAGTACAGAAATTTGTTTGGTCTTTCGTTTGCTTAGTTGAAAGTATTTATCAAATTGTTTATTAGAATCTTCTCTTTTTTGATCTTTGAAAGGGTTATCCTGTGAAAGTAATCTATCTAATATTCCGGTATTTGCCTGGTTCATCAATAAAATTGTTAAAAAATTGTCATCCGAAATTTCTAATTCTTTTATATGTTTTCTTTGAGTTTTTTCATTTTTTTGTGATTTATCATCTTTATCATTAAAGTTAACTTCGTAACCTGTTAAACCCAGCAAACTATTTATTGTTTTATATGTTTTGAGCTTTAATTCATCGAAATCGTTATTGATAATAATATTATCATCATTGGTCTTATTACTTTTACAATTATCATTATTGCTTTTCAAATTAAAAATATAATTTACAATATTTGCAGCTTTAACAAATGCCTCTCTTTTATTTGCTTGAGAGTTGTTTCTGCGAACATCGTTCAGAAGTTTGTAAATGTTCTCTAATCCTTCTTGTTCATAATAAACGTCTATTGTATTGTAAATAATGCAACTATATATATCAAAGGCGATAAGATGAGCATTCAAAAACTCGGAAGTTATAGAGTATAATAAATTATTTACTTCAATATCAAACTGCACTCCTCGCTTTTGTTTGTATTCATCTTTTTGTTTGTATTCATCTTTTGAATAAGGAGAATATTTAGTTAATTCTTCCAATAATTTGTCTGATTTCATCTCTTTCTTCCTCTTTGTTCCATGTCTTTTCCAATATAAAATGACAATAATCTTTGAAGTTTAAGCTTGGTTCAATTTCTAGTTTCCCAGATGCTATCAATGAATATGCAACAATCATTTTTGCAATAGATTTTAAACTTCTATCAGAGATAAGTAGAGCTGATTCCATAGCTACATTTTTGTTCCATTTTAAATAATCTGTAATATATTTCATTACATTTTTTTGTTCATCAAATTGAATTAATAGTTTTAATTTTGTAATAATAATTTTATTCATACTTTCCACAAAATCAGATATTTCTATAATTTTTTTGTCCGATAAGGTAGACGAACCTTCCTCCTCAAAAATTAACGACTTAAAAATTAAGTCAGCATAATTATTTATAGTGCCTTCTTTGTTGCCATTGGCATTTATATTTTCTACCAAAACACGAACAGGAAATCTATCAAAAAAAGCCATTAATTCCGGATCATCTGGTGTTTGGTTACTTGCTCCAAATACAGCTAATAAATCAAGATTATCTTTTCTTGTATCTCCCAAAATAAAGCGCTTTTCATTGATAATCATTAATAATGCGTTTAGTATAGCTGAATTCGCATTAAAAACTTCGTCAATGAATGCGATTTTAGCATGTTGCAGTTTCCCTTTTTTTGAATTAAACTCATAAACGCCTTTTTTTAACTCATTCAAATCTGGTGGTCCAAATATTTCTGTTGGTTCTGAGTATTTTGTCAACAAATATTCAAAAAAATCGTCGCCACCTATACCTAATTCTTGAGCAAATCTCTTGATGATTAAAGATTTAGCTGTACCAGGACTTCCAATTAAAAGCGTATTTGTTTTTGATATAAAGGCGCTTGCAATAGTGTCTATTACCTCATCCCTTTCAACAAAATCATCTTTTAATTTACTAATGATGGACTTATAAATCTTCCAATTTTCTTTTTGTTGAGAGATAAGCTCACTAATTGTATTTTCATATTCTTCTTTCATTTTATCGCTATTATTCATTACTTTCTTCCTTTTGATTTTTAGTAAATAAAAAATTTAAAAATAATAATTTTTGGATATTGTTTTGTCTTTCTTCTTCTATATCTGATGGTCCTTTTTTCATTTTATATATGTTGTCATGCTTTGTGTCTATATTTTGATAACAATAATCTACATTGTATACATTTTGAATAATATTCTTTTTAAGAAATAGATTATATTTTTCCAATAACTTAAAAATCATATCACCTTTAATCTTTTCTTGATCAAATTCAACATTATCTTTTTCATCCTCAATGGCTTCATCTATTTTTTGATTGATATAATCATTTTTACAATGATGGTATAGCAGATATAAATACTTGGTAGATTTTTCACTAATACAAGAAAGACTATCGCTTAGTAGAATTAATATATTATTATAGACATACATATAAGCATCTGAAAGATGGAACCTTCTTGAATGATTACTCTCAGTGATGGCATATATGATAAACATGATCGGGTCATATACAGTTAAGTGCTCAAAATAATACTTAACTTCTTCTTTTGAGACATTTAACTGATAGTCACTTGACGTTATATCTTTATGCATAATATCCTCGGAAAGCTGTATTACAAATTTAAAATACTTAGATTTTTTTAGCTCTTCACAGAGCCTTGTACGTTTTTTAATATCATCTAATATTTCAATATTATCTAATATATGAATACAATAGTATGCATACTCAAAATGCGTTGGCTTTACTTTGTCTTGCTTGATATAAAAATCTTTTACAACTGAATAAGTTTCTTTCAAATAACAATGAACCATATATGATGTATAGTTATAATTTAGATCAGGCAAACTATTAGTGTTTTCATTTTTTACTAATGTCATGGACTTTTTATATACTTGAATAATTTTATCACAAAATTTTTTTGTGAGATGAGGTGATCTTGCAAAAAGGTGACAATGAATATCATGTATTTTTTGCATCACTTTTTGTTGCGTTTCATTCGATATTTTTTGTTCGATTATACAAGTTTTTTTTTGATTCGAGTTATTTTGTTCGTTTTTACATTTCTTGTTAACAATAACTGAAAAAAAATTATTATGGATATAATCAGGTTTCGAAGTATTTAATTTTTGAGGTTTTTTTTTCGCTATTTCATTTTCTAATTTATTTAAAATATTATAGAAATAGTTTAAGTTATCTTTAACATTCATATCGCTATTTCCATTCATTTATTAAATGAAATTCCTATGTGTGTAAGTGTTATAGTTCTTTGCGCCATCACCAGCTATTTTCGATGTTTCATCTTTTGACAGGCAAATACCATTTTTTGACTCTATCGTTGTATTTTTATCAATCTCTATTTTACTTTTATTGTTCAGCACGATTGATGGAAACGACTCTTGCAAAGATTTAACCTTTACGTCTTTTAGTATAACCGTTGAAGAGTCTGTTGCAAAAATTGCTGGGCCATTTTTTGCTATAATCTCTGAGTTTTCTACTGTAACACTAGAATTGTGTACAAATAATCCAATATTTGTTTCTATTTTACTCTGATTTGTAATATTTATCCTGGTCTTATTGTCTTCTTTTATATCGCACCCTTTTTTTGCCAGTAAAAAGTATGGCATCTGACAAGTAATATGAGAGTTACCTATATTTAGTTCTGCATTTTCTTCAACTGTAAACATGTAATAACCTGACATTTCTCCATAAGAGTGTAGCATTGTAGAAGAAATATGTGTTATTCCTATATTGAGCGTTGCATTTTTTTTAATTCTCATCATATATTTCCCAGAAATTTTTCCATAAATAGATAGATTAATAAAATCAACATTTGAATGTATTATCAGGCAATCGAATACATGATATTTAACGTCAGAGGGGGCTTGTGGATCACCACTAATAAAAAGCCGTTTGTCAAAATTAACAGAGACCCCTTCTTTATATTCACCGCAAATTGATATTCTATCTTCATCACTAGCTTCAGAAACAGCTTGTTGAAGATTCTCATAGCTTTTATCATCTTGAGCAGTTATGTTCTTAATTTCTTGTTTATACTTTTTTACTGAACTCGTAATTTTACCATCAAGCCATTCAAGTATTTTAGCATAATCCCAACGATCATCCTTAATAACTTCCATCAATCCATGTAAAAGAATTTCATAATTTGGATTTTCTGTTAATTCAGGAATAATTCGATTTGAATATTTATAAGAATTGATAGTATCTTCAGGATAGCCCTTTAAAGGATTTTCATCTAACAAAGTTAAAATAGTCATCCCTAAAGACCAGTAGTCAGCCTTTCTGTCTACTATCCCAAAAAAAGTTTCCGGAGCATTATAATAAATGGTGCCTCTATCTTCTATTTTTACTGTTTCTTGATCCTCATCAAGAAAAACAATAATTCCATAATCAGCAAGTACAAAACATATTGGATATTTGCTGATTAAAAAACAATTGGAAGGTTTAATATCTAAATCTGGACAGTCATAACTTTTTACTTTACTTTCTGTGAAAAAATCAAAAACTAGAAGTAGATTTCATGAGTAGAACAAAATTGATTCATTATCACAAAAAAAGTAAAGTCATTATCTTATCTGACT
>Ga0272440_1000838_pt1 | contig 25878 bp, 6 predicted proteins | sample SSMMMBAug17_FD_192440 | JGI IMG/M metagenome (GOLD analysis project Ga0272440, IMG submission 192440) | Marine sediment archaeal communities from Little Sippewissett salt marsh, Falmouth, MA, United States - SSM-MMB-Aug17 | ecosystem: Environmental > Aquatic > Marine > Wetlands > Sediment ...
ATTGATGAAAATCATGATATTCCCAATTCAGTACCTATGTTGTATGAGGGCGCTTTAGCGTCCTTTCTCAATTCAGCGTTGGGCTTTAGCCCTACGCTGTTCTTGCAATTGCCGAGATCAAGCATTTCTTGTATGAAATTCACTTCCCCTAAACTGTACATACGCCCTCGATAATATTGTTATTTAAGAATCCTCACCGGCCCATCGATATGAAATATGATGATCAATCTTTAAATGATCCAAAACACGCGCCGACACAAAATCAGCCAGTTCGATGATAGATGAAGGTTTCATATAAAATCCAGGACATGCGGGCAGAATTGTTGCCCCTAAATCAGCCAATGTCAGCATGTTTGTTAGGTGAATGCGGCCAAAAGGCATTTCTCTTGGCACCAGAATTAATGGGCGTTGTTCTTTCAAACATACATCCGCCGAGCGAAGCATGACATTATCCGAAAAGCCATTGGCAATCGCAGCCAGTGACTTCATGGAACAAGGAACGACTGCCATGCCATCATGAAGAAACGAGCCACTGGCAGGTCGGGCAAAAAAATTATCTGGCTGGATTTCATCAAGCAAATTCTGGTTCGAAACGTTCAGGATATTTATCGTTTGAAGATACGCTTTTAAAGATTCCCCTTTGTATTGATGAGAAAATAAATGGGCGTTTTGTGTTTCGTGTGCCAAAACCTTTTTGCCCATTGCAGTGACAATCCAGTATATGTTTATATTGGATTCAAGCAGCGCCTTGATCAATTGAATCGTATAAATAATGCCCGATGCGCCACTTGTTCCTAAAATAATTGTTTTTACGCCTGACATATCAGTATATCTCCAGCGACACCCATAAAAAATATAAGACTGATCGCACTGTTCATATGAAAGAAGGCAATGGGAATCTGACTTAAATTGTCTGCTTTGACAATCATATGTTCAATAATGAGCGCCAAACCAATAATCGTAAGTGTCAGGGTATAAATGAGGTTCATGTCAAAAAGAAAATATATTGTAGCAAAAGAAAGAAAACAAAGAATATGTAAAAAGGATGATATATAAAGTGCCGCTTTTATGCCATATTGTGCGGGTATTGAGAACAATCCCTCTTTTTGATCAAAATCATAATCCTGGCAGGCATATAAAATGTCGAAACCTGATATATGTGTAAGCAGGGCAATACTCAACATAAGGACTGGCCAATCAAAACCTTTTGTTATGGCCACCCATGCACCCATTGGCGCCAGAGAAATTGCAAATCCCAGATAGATATGGCAAAAACTTGTAAAACGTTTAGAATAGGAATACATAAACAAAAGCATTAAAACTGGAATGCCACAATAAAAGCAGATTCTAGCCAATTGGGCGGCTGAAAAAAGAAAAAGGAATGAAAAAAAAACGACAAACACAATTGATTGCGCTTTGGATATTTCTCCAGAAGGTATTGCTCGCTGTGACGTTCGTGGATTTTTGGCATCAAAGGGGGCATCGACAATGCGGTTAAAACCCATTGCAGCAGATCGTGCGCCAACCATTGCCAGAATAATCCATACAATATCCTGGGGGGGGATCTCGTGATTCTGCTTTGCAGCTAAAACAACAGCTGATAATGCAAATGGCAATGCAAAAATTGTATGGCTGAATTTGATCATTTGGCCAAATGACAATATTTTTTCGATCATTCAATGTCTCTTTTCTAATTATTTTTTAATAAATATAGTTGTTATTCTCTATACTTACGCATAATCCTTTTGATATTACCCTTTTCCTGTAATTTTTTTAAGGCTTTGTTGAATTGATCAACATCTTTTTGCGTGCAGGATTTTTTACTGAACATGATATGAATTTTTGCAGATGATACTGGTACGGGATGCATTTCAAACCGATCTCTGACACCTGCTTTTTTTAACGCAGCAACGCCTGCATACATATCACCAATAAAGCCATTTATACGATTCCTAAGGACTTTTTTTATATTAACAGAATCACTGGGAACTCCCTGAACATGTTTTTTAAATGTCGGGTCTTCTAATAATTTTGCAAAGGTTTTCCCATAATAATAGCCATTGGTTATTCCCAATTGAAATCCGGTATTTTTGATATCTGATAAATGCGCGAATGGGAATTTTTTCACTGTTCCTTTTAAAACAAAAAGAACATTGGATTCAGTGCGATAAAAATTAGAAAAAAAGGCGTAAGCTTGTCTTTCCGAAGTTTTTGAGGCGCCTGCGGCCAGGTCATAAGTGCCCAGTTTTACATAGGCCAGCAGACGTCGCCATGGTAATTCAGTATATTTGATCGTGCCATTCATTTCTTGAATAATGGCTTTTACCAATTCTACATCAAGCCCGGTAAGTTGCCCCTTATCATTTTTAAACTGGTAGGGTCTCCAGGGTTCCCAGCCAATTGTGAAAGATTTTGTATCTGCTGAATATGCTTTCATTTGAAATAACAAAAAGATACAAATTCCAAATCGTATGAGTATATTCTTTTGTTTCATGATTTTACATATTTGTTTTATTGAAATTTTAGTTCATTTTTAATCAGGCAAAATCGGTGTTGCGCCAAAAATATGCTGTTGACTTAAACAGATGATTCGATTAAATGGATTACAATTAACAGTTCACCATTACAAGAAAGAAAAACAGATCATGCCGCATATTCAGTCAAAGTATGCGCCGATTCCACTTGATACGATGGTTATAATGATAAATATAACATAATTTATATTTACAGGGAAATTTAAAATGAAATATTTTAATCTCAATAATATATTTAATCGTTATGTTCTTGATAAAAGAGCATAAAATATATATACCGATCCTTTCGGAATACGCAGCCGGATGAAACAAGTGAATATTTCTTTTTAGGCTTGATTGCGATTTTTGTTTGTCGGGCAAACAAAATATATGATATGTATGTTAAATGAATCAATTAATTCGAAGGTTAACTTATGAACTGCATTTCTATCTTATTCATCGTCATTTTCGGATTATCTGCCAACGCATATGCAGAAGCTCCGCAAATCAGTTCGATATCACCTCAGGAAACCAGAGAAGGTATCGCTTTAAGTATTCCTTTTACAGTCATTGCTGATTCAGAGATTGTATCTGTTAATCTGGAATCATCAAATAAAACCCTGATTCCAGACGAACATTTACTGTATGATTGCAATGCCAGTCATTATACAATTGTTGCCACGCCCGGTTATAAGCAGACAGGATCGTCAACAATTGCTATTGCTATCACTGATTTTGAAAATAATACCTCCTCGACTAGTTTTGTATTCACAGTAACCGATTTTGATGATTCAATTTATTATTGGAAAAATTATCAGAAAGCTGCTGCCAGCATTGAAAATATTTTTCAATATCCTGCCGCAGCAGCAGTTGATCCAACATCAGGAAAAGTTTTTGTTTCTGATACTGGCAATAACCGCGTATTGAGATTTTCTAAGGAGAATACGACTGTATCTGAAGCAGTCTTTGGTGATGCTGCCAGCTATACAATGGACGAACCTATGGGACTTCATGTTGATCCTTTTGGACGATTATGGGTTGCGGATATGAAAAATCATCGGGTCTTACGCTTTGATAATGCCTCAACAATGCCTGATCGTGCCCCACCTGATGGTATACTGGGTAAAGCAAACTTTTCTGATTATTCAACAACCAGTCAGGATGCCATGAGTTCCCCCACTGATGTCTGGTTTGATCCTACCGGAACACTGTGGGTTGCGGACTCGGAGAACAACCGAATCCTTCGTTTTGATAACCCAGCCCGAAAAGAAAACTTTGCTGATGCAGATGCGGTGTTGGGACAACCTGATTTTACAAGCCTGACTGATGATATTACGCAGTCAAAACTGCATACACCCCGATCAATTGTTGGTTATCAGGGTCATTTGTTTGTTGCCGATTTTTCAAACAATCGGGTACTTTGTTACAGAGATGTGGCATCGAAAAGCTTTCTTGCCAATGCCGATTTTGTTTTAGGTCAACCTGATTTTGTCACAAAAGAAAAACACCTGTCTGCCACAGGAATGGATTTGCCATCAGGCCTTGCCATTGATTCGCAAGGTCGATTATTTGTAGCAGAACAAAATAATAATCGGGTGCTGATATTTGATAATGTTGTCAATAAATCAAATGGTGATGCGGCCAATACTGTTTTGGGGCAGGAAAATTTTCTTTCCAACAAAATAGATTTATCCTATCGCTCCCTCTTTGCCCCCTATATTTTGAATTACGATGCCTTGTATCATCAGTTGTGGGTACCAGATCTTATCCACAATCGCGTCCTTCGGTTTGATTACAACCTGAAACAGCCGCCACTCCTGGGCGCAATTGAGGACCAAACAATTCTCGAAAACACCCCATCCAATCCATTTACCTTTACACTGACAGACAATAATGAGCAATCCCTCACCATTACATATGATTATTCCAATAAAAGTTTGTTATCATCAGACAGCTTTGCATTCAGCGGCCCGCAGGTGACATCTGATAACAATCGCGTTACAGTCTATGCCACTTCAGTTCATACGACAGTCAGCCTGGTCTTAACGCCTGTGTTTGAAAAATTTGGATCAACATCTGTTACAATCACAGCAACAGATCCGCATGGCATGCAAGACACCAGAACGTTTACACTAAATGTTTCGGAAGTTAATGATCCACCAACCATTACAAATATTGAAAATCAGACCATTTTTGAGGATGCCCAAAGTGCCGCCATTCATTTTACAGTGGCGGATATTGAGGGCAATCAGTTACAAATTACAGTTGTTGATGACAGCACGCTGTTTCCATCAAATGCAGACAATATTACCTTAAGTAATGAAAGTGGCGGAAACACATGGTATTTAACCACTGATAACGATACTGATTTTTTAACACTGCTGCTGCGTCCGGCATTAAACCAGTCGGGTCTATCAACCTTAACAGTGACAGTTAGTGATGGCATCAATGATGTTCATACAAACTTTACCATGACAGTTTTGCCACAAAATGATCCGCCCACCATTTCAAGCATTGAGGATCTTGCCACTGATGAAGATACTCTGAGCCAGGGCATTCCATTTACTGTTTTTGATCCGGATGCCAGTCATTTGTCCATTACAGTTGCTTCTGGAAATCTTACGTTGATTCCATCAGATACCCAACATATCACCCTGAGCAATGCATTGGGAAACAAAACGTATACCCTTACAACTGACACAGGATATGTAGGGCTCACACTTTATGTGATGCCGGAAAAGAATCTGTCAGGTGCATCTGTCATAACAATTACCGCATCAGATGGTATATTAAGTAACAGTCTGGCCTTTACTGTGACTGTTTTTCCAGTCAATGATCCGCCAGTCATATCAGATATAGCGGATCAAACAACAGTTGAAGAAACACCTGTCACAGGCATTGGTTTTACAGTGAACGACATTGATACAAACATTTTGTCTATTGAAATCATATCTATTTCGCCTGATGTGATCCCATCAGACCCAGCCCATATCACCCTGTATCATGCCACAGGTGAAACCGGCTATACACTGCTTGCCAATCCCCTTGAAAACATAACAATGGCGATAAAACCAGCGGCAAACGCCACTGGCAGTGCAGAAATTAGGGTTAAAGTGACTGATGGAACAACTGATACGACAACCTCATTTACTGTTACAGTCTTACCCATAAACGATGCGCCGATCCTTTCAGAAATTGACGATCAGTATGCTCTTGAAGATACCCGCACCATGATTCCTTTTGTCGTAACCGACCCTGATACTGACCCGGTGACACTGACCATCAAAACTGGCAACAATTTATTGATTCCTTCAGATGCCGGACATATTACTTTTCAAACAGCGCAGGGACAATTTTCGTACACATTACTGACAATTCCTGGCGGCGAGGCAATCAGTTTGACAGTTTTGCCTTTGTTGAATCAGTCTGGACAAACCGCAATTACAATCATTGCAACTGATGGCATTGCAGAAGTCTGTACCGAATTTATCATGTCAATCACCAGTGTGAATGATGTGCCAACCCTTTCAATGATAGAAGATCAAACTGTTCTTGAAGACACAGCAAGTCATCCCATTGCTTTCACTGTTTTTGATGCCGATGCGGATGCGCTGACCATTGCAGTTGCTGCGATGCATACCGAATTATTTCCATCAGATACCAATCATATTACACTGAGCAATAATACAGGCGAACATAGTTATACGCTGGCAACCCATTCAGGTGATCAATTGGAATTGATTCTGCTGCCATCGAAGAATCTTTTTGGCAGTTCGATGATATCAATCACAGTTACAGATGGCGCGTGTCATTTTAGCCAATCATTTACAATGACAGTCCTTTCGGTAAATGATCCGCCCATAATTTCATCCATTGCACACATGTCTATTCCTGAAGATACTGTCAGCCCCAATATATTTTTCTCTATTGCTGATCCAGAATCAGATTTCTTGACCATTGAAATTGAATCCAATAATGAAAATCTGCTTGCAACGCATACACGTCATATTACGCTTCAGAATGCGGCTGTCGGAACATCTTATACAATCGCAACTCATCCCGGACCTTTAACCTTGACCTTACAACCCAACCATAATCAAACCGGAACTGTTGAAATAATCATCCATGCCACTGATGGCATGGGGCATTCATCTGCATCTTTTACAATGACTGTCACTGAAGTGAACGATTTGCCTGTAATTTCATGGATTCCCAATCAGACAACCATTGAAGACACACAAAGTGCCGCTGTCTCATTCAGCATTACTGATGTCGATGCCAGCCATTTAAACATTTACATTCAATCCGGCAATGAAAATATACTGCCAATGGATGCAAATCATATCACGCTTTGCAATGCAGGGGGCGGAAACACGTACACACTGCTTACACATGAGAACAGTGAACATCTCACATTAACAGTCTTGCCAGCATCCAACCAGACCGATGATGTATCTATCACTGTTCAGGTCTCCGATGAATACAGCATGGTCAGTCAATCGTTTACTTTAGGCATTTTGCCGGTTAATGATCCACCAGTTATTTTGCCTGTTGCAGCGCATTGGGCAAATGAAGACATGGCCAATATTCAAATCCCTTTTACTGCCTTTGATTTCGAAGATCCGGCATGCAGTCTGGAACTTACGCTGATATCTTCCAATCAAACGCTATTGGCAAATGACCACATGACTTATACATGTCTTGCCAGTATGTACACAATTGCAGCAAATCCATCGCTGAATCAGAATGGTTTTGTAGAAATTACGATTTTGGCAAAAGATCGTACTGGCGAATTGTCAACACACACTTTCGGTCTAAACCTGATTCCAGTCAATGATTCACCCACAATTCATGCACCGACGCAGGTACATGTCAAAATGAATTTTCCCACACCAATTTCAGACATTCATATTGATGATTGTGATGCCCAAAACAATGTGCTTGCAATCACCCTGGTCACTGATGATGGTATCATCGTCATGCCTTCAAATCAACGTGCATTGATTTCATTAACCGGTACCCTTGATGATATCAACGCTCAATTAAGCACAATCTCTTACAGCCCAACGTTTAATGCACTTGGCAACCGCTCAGTAACCATTACAGTCAATGATATGGGACACTCCGGTGAGGGCGGAAACCAGGTATCTTCACAAAAGATATCCATTCAAATTCATGATCACAATGTCAAACCGGTCAATTATTTACCCCGTCTTACCATGAATGAGGATGAACAAATTCATCTTACGCCCATTTCTGTTTTTGACCTGGATGCTGCTGACAATGCAATTGAAGTCACCCTTTGTACAAAGCATGCTTATCTGACCTTTGGCGAAACAGAATCAATCACCCTCATTGCCGGAAATTTTAATTCCGCAACACTGATTACTGTTTCCGGTTCTCAAGATGAGATCAATCGTGCGCTGGAACATGTGACATTGACATGCACAACAGATTTCAATGGATGGGCCACACTCACCATGACAACCAATGATCTTGGCCACACAGGTGAAAACTATTCGCCACAGACTGCCATTCAATCTGTTCCAGTCACTGTTCTGGCAACGACTGATCCCCCTGTACATCTTTTGCCGGAAACAATTATATTAAAGGAGGATATCCCCACTTCTATTACAGCCTGTATTGTCGATCCTGATGGTGAGGATATCATTTCTGTCGATCTTGAAGTCAGCACTGGCACACTTCAGTTAAACAGTGGAAAAGGCCTGACAGGCTATCTGGGAACCGGAAATTTTCTGTCATTTACTGGAAAAAAATCTGATGTCAACTATGCCATGCAGGGAATGATTTACCAGCCAGCACTCAATGTCTGGGGCGATTATACCTTTACAATGACATATCAGGATATGGATTATGCGGCAAAAAGTGTATCGATTCCAATAAGCATTGGTGCGGTCAATGATCCGCCCAATATTTTTGTCGATACATCCGAAATCACAATTGATGAAGATACCCCGCTTACGCTTTCAGCCTCAGTGTTTGATATTGAGTCAGGCACCAATGATATTTGTTTGTTTTTAAACAGTAATCACAGTTTATTAAGAGTAAATCAGATCACAGGATTGACAGCTTATCCCGCAAATATCGCCCAGAGCCTGACCCTTACTGGATCAATTAACAGTATAAACACAGCCCTGGATGCCATCCATTTTACCCCGGCAACCAATTATTATGGCAATACATTTCTTTCTATCAAAGTAGATGATCAGGGATATACGCCCCTGCCGGCAGAAACCATGCAAAAGACGCTCTCAATAACAATACTGTCTGTCAATGATCCGCCCATTTTTCATCTTGCCCCAGATGCAATCACTGCTTTTGAGGATTTTTCTACACCGCAACGCCTCACATTTACAACAAGCCACTCTGTTTTTGGAGAACCATCACAGATCACATTCACACTGTCACCTGAACCCGCATCAATTACCTGTGCAAATATCACCTTTGTGCCTGAATCCGGCATGATTACCATTACTGCCATAAAAAACAGAAATGGTGCCGCAGCTTTTGTTATCACTGCGGATGATGGGGCTGATGAAAACAATATTGCATCCGGTCAATTTTCGTTAACCATTGTCGCGGTTAATGATCCCCCTGAATTCACCCTCAGCAGAGACCAGATTATTGTCAATGAGGATTTTTCAACAATCGAATCCATATCCCTGACCCCTGATGTGATACCAGAAGATGAACCCCAAACGATAACCTATGCACTTCATCCCACATCACTCACCTGGGTAAACCTGACCATTGATTCTGAAACAGGACATATTTCAATGACAAGCATTCCACATGGTCATGGCGAGCAAATGATCAGTGTGATTGCTGATGATGGTGCCATTACTGTCACAAAAACTTTCTCGCTCTTTGTCAACAGTATGAATGATTTGCCTCAAATTACCAGTGAAAGTTATTTTGCAATAAGTGAAAACACTGCTGTTGGAACGAAGGTGCATCAGGTTTCTGCCATTGATGCTGACAATCAGAATCTCACGTATCGCATTGTCTCCATCGTGCCTGCGCAATCCTTTTCAATCTCAAGCAATACAGGTGAAATCTGGAATACTGATCATCTTGATCGTGAAACAATTAACACATATACCCTGACTGTTTCTGTGTCGGATCAGTTGACCACTGTGAGCCAGACAATTATTGCAACAATTATCGATCTCAACGATGCGCCCATTTTATCAAATGTGCCGGAACAAACACTGACAACCTATAAAGACAAAGGATTTGACATTCTGGGGATGAATGTCAGTGATATTGACGCCGGAAGTTTTCCCATTCAACTCACTCTCATGGCAACCAATGGGGTCATGTCAATAACGCATTCATCATTGACGCTGGAATCCGGCAATTATTCCGCAAGCGCACTATCGGTTTCAGGCACAATCACATCAATTAATCAGGCATTGACAAAAGTATGGTTCAATCCAACACCCAATTACCAGGGGCCTGCAAATCTTTTTATAGAGATTGATGATTTGGGACATACAGGTCCCGGCAGTGCGCAATCTGATTCTGTATCCATATCCATTTTTATCTTGAATTACAACCAACCTCCTGTTTTTACAGAATATGCATCTCATCTTATTTGCCACGAAGACCAAGGCCTGACACAAACCATTGTTATTCATGATGAAGATGCCATTGGTGAAGCCATTCAACTGACAATGATTTCTGAACACGGCAGCCTGACCCTTGCAAATACAACACAATTGAACGTAGTGTATGTTTCAAAAAATATCCAGTCCTTCACTGGCAGTATGAATGAAATCAATACTGCTTTAGATGGTTTAATATTTCTGCCGGAAAAGGAATTTAGTGGCGCAGCCGGATACACCCTTTATGCAAACGACCTGGGGCATTCAGGCACTGGCGGCCCGAAAAATGCTGAACCAGCAGTTATTACAATCAGTTGCATTGGTGTTAACGATCCGCCAGTTCATTCATTGCCGGATCAGATAACAGGTCTGGAAGAATCCGACATTCCTTTAACCATTACAGTCAGCGACATTGATGCATATACCAATGCCATTCATGTGCAACTCTATACAGATCAAGGTGTGTTAAGTCTATCGCAGATGGATGACCTGACCATATCTAATAATGATGGTATGGCGGAAGCCTGTTTGTCATTTACAGGTACGATAGATGCTGTCAATCGTGCCATGCATCCCATCATATTTCATCCGACAGCCAATTTTTATGGCCATGCAGGCCTGACCATTACCACTAACGACCTTGGCTTTTCTGTTCCTCAAGGTCAGGCTGATGCCCAGGCAGAAACAGATTTTCTGACAATTACAGTAAGCAATGTCAATGATGCCCCTGAATTTATTTCCACGCCATTATTATTCATTGATGAAGACAGTGTGTATGACTACATAATACAGGCGAGTGATATTGATAGCGAACATCTATCCTTAACAGCAACAACACTGCCCGACTGGCTGACATTTATCGATTATGGCAACAATACAGGTCTCATTCATGGTGTACCTAAAAATGAACATGTGGGCACAACAGCCCCGCTAACAATTGTTGCAGCAGATCCTCATCAGCTTAAATCCATTCAATCCTTCACTATTGTTGTGAATAATACCAATGATGTACCTACCTTTCATTCCTCCCCCATTGTAGAGGCAACTGAGGACAGTGTGTATCGTTATACTGTGACAGCTGTTGATATCGATAAAGATGCATCATTAACTTTCAAAGCAAATGAACTGCCCGCCTGGCTTCAATTATACGATCATGGAGATGGCACGGCATTGCTGACTGGTACACCAGACAATAAACATGTTGGAAATATCAATGTCGTGATATTTTCAGTATCTGATAATATCAGCGAGCCTGTAAAACAGGCCTTTTTGATTGACGTGATAAACACAAACGATCCACCGGAAATAATATCTTTACCTGTTCTAACTGCAACTGAAGATGCACGCTATAATTACACCCTCAGTGCCAGTGATATGGATGGCGATACTGTCTCATTTATTGCCACAGAATTGCCCGACTGGCTGACATTGACCAATCTGGGAAAAAGTAAAGCAGTTATTCAAGGCACACCTGAAAATCAACATGTGGGCATCTCAGAGACATTGATAATTACTGCGCAGGACCCTTTTCATGCGACTGTAACACAATCATTCACAATTACAGTGTTCAACACCAATGATATGCCGGCTTTTTCATCAGAACCATTAACAGTAGCGACAGAAGACAGCCTTTATGTGTATACAATAACTGTTCAGGATATTGATATTGATGCGTCCATTCGTATTCAGGCGCCCATTTTATCTGACTGGCTGACATTTGTTGATCATGGTGATGGCACAGCCTTTCTTTCCGGTATCCCGCGTAATGAACATGTGGGAATAAAAAATGCGGCTGTCATCAAGGCAACTGATGGCATTGATGATGAATTCATTGAACAGAAATTTATGATTATTGTAAAAAACACCAATGATCCGCCCGCTATTGTCTCCACCCCGGTGTTGACAGCTGTAGAGGATCGTTTTTATTCTTATACAGTACTTGCTGAAGACATGGATGGAGATTCACTTATTTTTTTGTCAGATGGGTTACCACAATGGTTAACATTGATAAATAATCAAAACAACACAGCCACATTACAGGGGTTGCCCCAAAATGAGCATGTAGGAATCTCCAGACCATTAACAATTAACGCATACGATCCGGATCATCTTAGCGTAGCACAATCTTTTTCTATCACAGTTCATAATACCAACGATAAACCTGTTTTTGTATCTCAGCCTATAACAATTGCCACAGAGGACAGTCTCTATAATTATACGATTACTGTTCAGGATGTGGACATGGGTGCATCCATTGAAATAAAAGCTGCAAGCCTTCCGAACTGGTTAAGCTTTACTGATTTTGGCAATGGCACGGCCAGAATTAATGGCATTCCTTATAATGATGACGTTCACAAAGACAATATTGTTGTGCTGACTGCAGATGATGGTATTGAAATGGCTGTATCACAGGCATTCGTGATATCAGTGATCAACACCAATGATGCACCTGTCATTACATCGTCGGCAATCCGCACTGCAACTGAAGATGCCGCATATGTTTACACCATTATTGCTGCGGACATGGATGGGGATCATCTGGAATTTCAATCATCGCTGCCAACATGGCTGTCATTGATTGATCATGGAAACAACACCGCCACACTTGAAGGTATCCCTGGAAACGCTGATGTTGGATTATCCTTAACAATAACGATCACAACAATCGATCCTTTTCAGAGTACAGTCAGCCAATACTTTAGAATTGATGTCAGCAATACGAACGATGCACCAGTGTTTACATCATTACCCAAAGAAAATGCAATTGAGGACAGTCTTTACAGTTATACTGTGACTGTCCTTGATGTTGACAGAGATGCCACAATCCGAATTGGCGCGTTATATCTGCCGGACTGGCTGCATATTGTCGATAATGGAAATGGTACAGCAATGATAACAGGCATCCCATTGAACGATCATGTCGCAGCGGACAATCCATTGGTTATTACTGCCACTGACAGCATTGCATCTGAAATTTCGCAGACCTTCTCCATTGCAGTGGCAAACACAAATGACCTTCCAGAAATAACATCGGCGGCTCTGCTGACTGCCACTGAAGATGTTTTTTATTCATACACAGTGACCGGCAAAGATGTTGATGGCGACCTTTTGTTATTTACAGCGCAAATGCCATCATGGCTGAGCCTTGTCAATCATGGCAATAACACTGCAACCTTAAAAGGAAGGCCCACAAACGATCATGTTGGCATATCGTCTTCAATCATATTGACCGCGTTTGATCCAGACAATGCCACAGCGACTCAGACATTTACGATTTCTGTAATCAATACCAATGACACCCCGGTCTTTGAAACCCATCCTATTCTATCAGCCACTGAAGACAGTGCATATACTTACACAATTCGTGTTCTGGATGTTGACATGGATGCAGCCATCAAGATTCGTGCAGCCTCTATTCCCAACTGGTTAACATTAACAACTGTTGAAAATGGCAGTGCAATCTTGACTGGCATCCCCAAAAACGAAAATGTGGGGGATCATCCAATATATATCATTGCCACAGATCATATTGCAGAAGCGATTTCGCAGGCATTTACGATTACAGTCGCCAATACAAATGATCCGCCAGCTGTTATCACATCGTCGCTCCCATCGGTAGATGAAGACAGCCGCTATGAGGCAATTCTCACCGGTGAAGATATGGATGGCGACATCATACTTTTTACATCCTCAGGATTGCCATCATGGATGACACTCGTAGATCATGGCAATAATACAGGCAGCCTTCAAGGTATTCCCCAAAATGATGATATTGGCCAGACGATGCCCTTTTTGATTACTGTAACCGATCCTGATGGTGCGACTGCAACCCGATCTTATTCATTGATGGTAAACAATACCAATGATGCGCCGGAATTTATCTCAACCCTCAAAACTGAAGCCATTGAAGACAGCCTTTACCACCATATCATACAGGTTCAGGATATTGATCCCGATCCACAGATTCGTTTTTCTACATTGCAGCTACCCGAATGGCCTGGATGGTTAACCATGACTGACAATTACGATGGCACAGCCGTCATTACCGGCACCCCGCTGAATGAAGATGTTGGAGATCATCCGATTGCAATCATTGCATCTGATGGCATTGCATTGCCGATCATACGTACCTATACAATCCATGTTGCCAATACCAATGATCCACCAGAAATAACATCCAGCGCCATAAAAATTGCAGATGAAGATGCCGCATATCAATACCAGATTACAGGAGATGATATGGATGGTGATCAGATCCGATATATCGCAACCGGACTGCCAGCATGGTTGAACTTAACAGACAGGCATAACAATACCGCTATCCTTGAAGGCGTTCCAACAAACATCAATGTGGGTAAAACAGGCACAATCACGATTACTGCCATTGATCCGGATAACAGCATTGCAAGCCAGTCATTTCAAATTCAAGTGAACAATACCAATGATCCGCCCTGGTTTACATCACAACCCAATACATTTGGCATTGAAGATATTACCTATACTCATACGATTCGTGTTGATGATATGGATTTTGATGCCACATTGACCATTCTTTCAACAACACTGCCAGCCTGGTTGACGCTCACTGATCATGGCGATGGCACAGCACGTCTGACAGGAAAACCCTTGAATGAACATGTGGGCAATAATCCAGTTGTGATTACTGTAACAGATGGCATGGCCCCGCCTGTCAGTCAGACATTTACCATTCGGGTAACGAATATAAATGATGCGCCAGTGATTACATCCAGTTTCAAACAACTGGTTTATGAAGATTCACTGTACACATATGAATTGCATGCACAGGATGTTGATCAGGCAGATCAACTTCAATTTGAGGCCCATGCATTGCCCAAATGGCTGTCTTTAAAAGACAATGGCGATAAAACCGCTGTCTTGCAGGGGACGCCGGAAAATCAACATGTTGGGGAAACATCCTTATTCACATTGACTGTCATTGATCAGGCCGGCCAGTCCGATAGTCAGTCCTTTACAATTCGGGTTATAAATACCAACGACTATCCTGTTATTTCTCCCATCCAATCGCAAACCAGCATTGAATATGAGACAACGCTTCCATTTTTATTTTCTGTAACTGACATGGATGGGGATGCCCTGTCCATCCATGCATCATCCTCAGATACATCAATTGTCGCCATTGATGCCAGTCATATGACCTTTTGTGCCCATCACTGCAAAGATGAGCGCATTCAACTAACCGCCACCAATGCAATTCAGCCGATCAGTTTAACCATTTTACCGGTCAGAGATGGTGTTGCAGGTATAACAATTACTGTGGATGATGGGGAACTGTCTGCAAGTGCGTCATTTATGCTGACTGTCACCAATGTCAATATTCCACCACAAATCGGCCATATACCGGATACAATCATTGATGAAGATGCACAAAGTTTTCCCATTGGTTTCACAGTAGCTGATGCAGATTGCGATGGCCGCGAAGTTACTGTAACAGTAATTACAGATGCGCCAACCTTACTGCCGGCGCATACAGAAAATATCTCCATTGAAAAAATGGGCCTGATTCATCATTTGAATGCGGATACACCTGTCGATTTAAAGTTGCGGGTTAGTCCCCTGCTTAATCAATCGGGGATTGCTGGAATTACAATCACAATTTTTGATGCGGATGGTGATTCTGCCATACGCCATTTTAAATTGACAGTCAACAGGCTGCGGGAAGATCCGCCTGAAATAAGTCTGATTGATAATATCAACATGACTGAAGATACGCCGACTGATCAGACTTATTTTACTGTAATGGACCCTGATGGCGGAAATTTGACCATTGCAGTACAATCATTTAATCATCAGATGGTGCCGCCCGAAAAGGTGATCTGTCATCCATCCAACCTGTCAACAATCGCACATGTACCTGAGAATTTAACATTAACAATCAATCCCCTGGCCAATGAAAATGGTTCTGTTACCATTGTCATTATTGCCATAGACATGGAACATCATACATCAGAAAGAACCTTCTTGCTGTCTGTTGCGCCAGTCAATGATGCCCCGATTATCTCAGCTATTTCTGCCAGGATCATTGATGAAGACACTGTAAACTATCCCATATCATTTACTATTGTCGATGTAGATGGGGACAATTTGCGTATTCATTCGATATCAACCAACGAACAACTTATTACTGATTCGGATATTCAATTTCAGAAGTCAGTTGACACGAATGCGGGGATTCCGGAAATTGTTAATGTGACAATATCTCCCCGAGAAAATGCTTATGGATCAGCACAGATCTCATTCATTGTTACTGATCCATCAGGTGCAAAAGATACATCAATGCTTGACATTACAGTTTCGCCAATCAATGATCCCCCATATATTTCATCCATTGCGCAACAATATATGTATGAAGATCAATTATCAACACCCATTGCTCTGACCATTTCAGATGTCGAAGCAGGCCAGCTCTTCCTGAATGCACAGACAAATAATACCATTGCCTTGCCAACGTCATGCCTGACCTTTGCCGGAAACGCAAACGCAAATTATACATCAGACGTATTATCAGGCGCCCCCCATAACCTGACGCTGATGATCCTGCCGCCAAAGGATATCAATGGAACAATAATGGTGCAGCTCACAGTGTATGATAGTGATGGCCTGTATCGATCAACTCAATTTCCACTGACAATATTACCTGTAAACGATATGCCCGGATTCAACCTGAAAGATATCTCTCTTGACATCTATGAAGACGCTGGATATCAATCAATACATAACTGGATTACAAATATATCTTCTGGTGCATCTAATGAAACCGATTCATTGTCATTTGAGATCAAAACGCAGAACCTTCATTTGTTTGCAAAGGAACCGCAAATACACATTTATGGAACAACCGGAACATTGACATTCACGCCTGCTTTAAACAGCTATGGTTCCGCCCTTGTTGGGGTTGCATTGAGTGATGGCTATTCAACAACAACTGAAAAATCATTTATGATCAACATGCATTCAATTAATGACTCCCCAAGTCTAACAACTGCCATAACAACGTGCAAAACATATGAGAATCAATCATTTGCCTCCATACCATTTACAATTAAAGATGTTGATGATAAAAGATTTACGATATCCATTACCACTGATGATCAGTTTTTCTCAGAAATTTCAATTTGTTCAGAAAAGAGTTGTCAGTATTGTGATGAAACACCCTGTAAAATTCAATATGCGCAACCATCAAAACAGGGATTCCTCACCACGCTGATTGAAACACTCAAGCAGTTGACAAACATCCCGAATGAATTGAATGTTGAAATATACGATATTGACAATAATACAAAAATTACGCTGGCTGAAGCGATATATTATATGAATCAGGTATCTGCCAGTTTTTTCTTGAATGTGCGTCCGCAAACCTGGCAATCGGGAACGCAGGTATTGACGTTAATGATAAGTGATGCAGCAGGCAGTACAAGTTCACAGTCCATTACTTATTCAGTCACACCGGTTTCAAATCCACCCCTATTGACAGTCAACAACTGTGAAGGGCTTGAGGATGAGCTGATTTCTATCTCCATGGGCTTAGAATTAATTGATAAAGATTCGGAAGAATTATTGGATGTTTTCATTTCAGGTATTCCCGCACAAGCCAGTTTAAACAAAGGAATCAAAAATGCGGGGACATGGTTATTGGCACCTGAGGATATAAATCATCTTTTGATTGCACCGCCTGCAAACTGTTCAGATGATATCAGCCTGACAATAACCGCATCATCAAAAGAAAAAAGCTTATCGCAGAAGGCTTCTGTGATAAAAAATATTTTTATTGATGTTGTTCCGGTAGCTGATATTCCGGTGTTAGAATTGGAATCATCGGAATTATCAGGAAAGATAGATCAAGAGGTTCCTATTGTGTTTAAAAATCTGAAACTCACAGATACTGATGGCTCAGAACAATGGGATCGGATTGAAATTGTTAAATTTGATTCAGATCTACAATTTTCAAAAGGCACGTTAATAAATGGGAAGCTGATTATTGACTTGTCTGATGAGACAGAAATGGATTTATCGGGGCGGACAGTTTCTGTGAAATCCTCCAATGAATCAACATATTCGTTTTTGATTCGCGCCATTTCAAAAGAAAAAGAGAACAATGATCTGGCAATAGGCGAGGCTCAAATGCGACTGTCAGTAAGTAAAAAGAAAGCATCTTCTGATGAGTCCAGCGGTGGGTGTTTTATTCAGGCTTTGGGGGCATGGGCTGAATTCTGATTTTCAAGTATTCCTAAGTAAGCGGACATAAGTTTTCGGGTATAAAAAAGTATTTGCCGGGTATGACAAAAAAGTAATCGTCAAATAAAAATGTATGATCTCGGCAATTGCAAGAACAGCGAAGGGCTAAAGCCCAAAGCTGAATTGAGAAAGGACGCTAAAGCGCCCTCAGCTTTCATTGGCGCTGAATTGGTAATACAATGCCTATCATCAATATTGAAATCAACAAACAATTTATTGATAATATGCTTTTAGCGTCCTTTCTCAATTCAGCTTTGGGCTTTAGCCCTTCGCTGCAATTACCGATATCATACTTTTTAGCCTGATTGTAAATCTTTTGTTAAGTAAGGAAGGACCTGAAAATAACTTCCCCATTTGAAAAAATGTTCATCGGGATTTTTGTTCTGTAGAGACGTAGCATGCTACGTCTCTACGTGCCAAACGATTATATGTTAAAGATAAAGGGGGAACTTATTTTCAAAGTATTCCTTAGATCCGCCCATTAGATTAATTTTTTTGGGTTATTTTTAAAAAGACATTTCATAAAGGAATTGATATGAAAGTATTTATTCTACTGGTAATAATTATTTGTATTAATATCAGCTTAGTTGATGCCAATGAAATTGGCTTTATTGAAGATTTCAGTCTGGCAAAAGACAGGAAAAAAGCTTTGCAACAACTGATTCCTGGAACATCCGAATATTATTATTACAATTGCTTGTATCATCAGCATAAGAAGGAATTTGATCAAACAGATGAACTTCTGAAACAATGGATTAAGCGTGAAGGTTATACCAAACAGGTAAAAGAAATTCTAAACAGACAGGCCTTGTTACAATATCATAAATCCCCCTCAAAAAGCTTAAATTATATTCAAGATGAATTGAATCTCTTTTTTAATCATCAAAAAGAAATTGATACGCATGTAAAAAAGCATTCAAGTCGCTTGAATCAAAATATCATCAGCATAAACACACTGAAAAAGCAGTCAATTTCAAAATATCGTGACCTCAGTGGTTTTGAGGATGCCGGGCTTGACATATTAAGCCCCGATAAATTAAGCCCGGAGCAACTCAGACATTATCTCAAACGATTGAAAAGACCGGATGTGAAAGGGCTCGCAAAACTTGTTATCAGGGATCTTAAAGCTCCCCACAGCAGTGGTTTTGGCGGGTATCATATTCACAAATTGATGTTTAAAAACCAATTGGATGAATGTTTGAAATACTTTCCGGGTTTAATTGATCATTCAAATTTTGTTGATGAATATATCCGCAAACTGGCGCCCCCCGACAACATAGACCTTCACCAAGACCTGGATGAAAAAAAAGCCTATCTGATAAGGCTGTGGCGTTTTGTGGAGAATCTCAGTCCGACTTATAATTCTCTTAAAGCCAATGTATTGTTTCATCTGCTGGATATGAATCGAAAACAGGGGGATTACAGTCAAACATTATTTTTAGAATATCTGAAACTGCCCAAACACATGCATTATATCAATCAAACGTATTTCAAATATCATCATGAACCGGTTGATTTGAATGCAGACTATGAAGCTTATACACTTTTACCGCCCATTATATCAGATGAAGAACTTCTAATAGATTATCTCATGCATTTTTTTGTAACTGATCAAAAATCCTATGATCGCTTTCATCAATATCTTGACGATACATGGCTTCAAAATATCTTTGTTGAAACAAATATTGTCAATATGAAAGGGGATATGGAAGAATGGTTTTCATTAATTCCACAACATCAATTTCAGGCAATCAAAGATCGTGTTGATATTGACTTTGCTATTGATAATCAATCCTTTTTTTCTGTTAATGATCCGGTAAAACTTCAGCTCTATATTAAAAATGTCAACACATTGATTGTAAAAATTTTTGAAATCAATACATTCAATTACTATTCAACCTATTACAAAGAACCGGATACCCATATTAATCTTGATGGTCTTTCTCCAACGCATGAAAAGATATATACGTATGATGCGCCTCCTTTTCTTCGACATCTTAAAACCTTTGATTTTCCCACAATCAATAAGCCCGGTGTTTTTGTGGTTGAGTTTATTGGCAATGGTAAAAGCAGTCGTGCGTTAATTCGAAAAGGAAAACTATTTTTTATTGAATCCATTGGCCCGGCAGGCCATGAATTCAAAGTTTTTAATGAGAATAACCAGAATATACCGGATGCGGTTATTCAATTTGATGGTTCTGAATACAAACCTGACAATCAGGGTATTATCATTATTCCATTCAGTACCCATCCCGAATATCAAAATGTTATTATTAAGCATCAAGATTTTTGCTCCTTGTCCGGTTTTGATCATTTGGCTGAACATTATGCATTGGATGTGGGCTTTTATGTTGATCGTGAATCTCTTTTACCGCAAATGACATCCAAAGTGCTGATCAGGCCGAATTTAAGACTGAATGGCCACCCTATCAGTCTTTCTTTGTTAAAAGATATCAGCCTGACCATTAAATCAACAGACATTGATAGCGTTTCGGCCAGTAAAGAGATACAGGCTTTTCAGCTATTTGAAGATCAAGAATCGGTTTATGAATTTCAAGTACCTGAAAATCTGGCATCCATTCATTTTGAGTTAAGTGCCAAAATTGATAATATCAGCCAACATAAAACTGAATCATTGAAAGATGATGCTGTTTTTAAATTAAATGGCATTGATCAAACCCCATATTTTGAAAATCTGCTGCTTCATCACGAAAATAATAACTTTACACTTGAAGTATTGGGCAAAAATGGTGAGCCACGCATCCATCGTGCTGTAAAAATTGAACTGAAACATCAATACTTTTCAAGAAAAATTGTTCAACATTTCCAAACTGATAAAAATGGACGTATTCATTTAGGCGCATTGAAAAATATCAGCCATATTCAGGCATCATGCGCAAATGATTATTTCTATCAGTGGGATCTGATACTTTCAAAAGCAGCATATCCTTCACATATCAACGTTCATGCCAATGAGCCCATTGAACTGCCATATGATACGCACACCATTGACAAAAATTGTGCTTTGTTTGAAAAGCGTGGGTCAACATGGCTGGCGGATCAAAGCCATGCCATTACATATAAAAAAGGGTGTATTCAAATAAAAGGGCTTATACCAGGCAATTATGACCTATTTATCAAGCCCATTCATACGCATATTTCGATTTGCGTTGATGAAGGCATCCTGCACGATGACATCATTTTATCAGATCATCGTGCATTAAAAATGGAAAATAGCCATCCCCCATATATTGAAAATGTTGATATCAAAGAAAACGAGATTGTGATAAAAATAGGCAATATAAATGACTTTACAAGACTTCATGTCCTGGCAACACGATTTTTACCTGCATATTCTATTGTTGATCGCATGCTTCCCATTGAAACAATTGCAGGCAATCGCATTCATATATCCAAACCTTTTTCCTGCTTTATTTCCGGTCGAAATATTGGTGATGAGTATCGCTATATTCTGGATCGCAAATATGTTGACAAATATCCAGGGAATATGCTTTCCAAACCGGGGTTGCTGCTAAATCCCTGGTGCATTCGTAAAACCGATACACAAAAACAGGATCTGAAACCTGATGAACACTATAAAAGTAATGCACCTTTTCCAGAAAGGGCATTGGATAATGCGCCGGACAACTATCATGATGGATATGGTATGTCACCGAAAAGTGACAGGTTTTCTTCATTAAATTTTCTCAATGAAACCTCATTGATGCGTTTTAATCTCAGACCTGAAAAAAAGGGTCTCATTACACTCAAACAAAAAGAGTTGAGCACATTCAGACATCTTCATCTTCTGTTGGTAGATCCATCAAATACAGTATATCAATCGGTGTCATTGCCCAAAGCCAGGATTGTAAAAAAAGATATTCGTCTTCAGAAAGCATTTAATTCAGATCAGCATTTTACCGAACAAAAACGTATCTCCATCTTGCAGACATTTGAAACACTCACTTTAGCAGATATTACAACAACAAAATTCGAGATATACGACACAATAGAAAAGGTGTTTGACCTGCTGCGGACAATCAGTAACGATCCTTTGCTGACAGAATTTGAATTTATTGTCAAATGGCCAGAGCTTGGCGAAGCAGACAAACAACAATACTATTCTGAAAAAGCGTGTCATGAGTTGAATTTTTTCCTGTACCATAAAGATCGACCTTTTTTTAATGATGTTATTCGTCCCTATATCCGCAATAAAAAAGATAAAACCTTTATGGATCACTGGTTATTGGAGAATGATTTATCTGCATACACCGCGTTATTTGCTTTTTCAAATCTAAACATTGCTGAAAAAATAATTCTTGCAAGACATCATTCAACAGTCGGTTTTCAGATGGCAAGATTTGTCAATGATTTGTTCGATATGTTACCCCAAAACATTGAAAACGATAATCATTTGTATGATATCGCGCTCAAAGGGAAAGCCCTTGAGACAGGTACTGTTGATGACGACATTGATGAAATATTGATGGATGGGAATGACCTCGAGGAAGATGCTGTAATAGCGTATTCAGTTAAAGAAGAAAGAGCGTATGCACCGCCGAAACATGCAAAAAAATTGCGTTATGTATCCCGAAAAAAAGAACGCGCCCGAACCCGCGCTTTCTTTAAAAAACTTGATAAAACCAACGAATGGGCTGAAAATAATTATTACAAACGTCCACAAAAAGAACAAAATAAAGAGTTAATCAAGGTGAATGCGTTTTGGAAAGATTTTGCGGAACATGAATCTAAAAAGCCATTTCTTTCAAAAAATTTGTTGTTTGCCAACACCCATTTTTCAGAAATAATGTTGGCCCTTGCGGTATTGGATCTTCCTTTTCGCGCCAATAAACATGAAATGGTTAAAAAAGGAAAACAGTGTTCAATCAAAGCGGGAAGTCCGATGATTATATTTCATAAAGAAATATTGCAGGGGGAATTGATTGCCAGTAATCAATCCATATTAATCAATCAACATTTTTTTCAGCTTGATGATCGATATGTGTATGTCAATAACGAACGTATGGATAAGCTTGTCGAAAATGAATTTCTGTATGGTATATCGTATGGCTCACAGGTTGTACTCAGCAATCCAACCTCATCAAAACAGAAATTGGTCGTTATGTATCAAATTCCAGAAGGGGCAATCCCGGTTAAGAAAGGAAAATACACAGAAGGTATTTCAGTCTCACTGAAACCTTTTTCCACAAAATCAATTGAATACGACTTCTATTTTCCAAAAACTGGAAAATATGTATCCTATCCCATTCAGGTTGCAAAGGAAGAAAAATGTATTGCCAGCACGAAAGCCAAAACATTTACAGTGGTGCAAAAATTATCGTCAATTGATACACAGTCGTGGAAGTATGTATCACAGCATGGAAGCCATACTGATGTGCTTCAGTACTTGAATCATAACAATCTCAATCGGATTGATCTGGAAAAGATTGCGTTTCGCTTGAAAGATAAATCGTTTTATCGCCAGGTGATCACCTTATTACAAAACAGACAATTCTTTCATCCTGTGTTGTGGTCTTATGGTATTTATCATCAGGATCAGGGCGTGATCAAGGAATATCTTGCACATTCTACTTTTGCCGAAAAGTGTGGCATGTATATTGATACCAACTTGTTAACAATTAATCCAATCAATAGAAACATGTATGAACATCTGGAATATGCGCCTTTTGTGAATGCACGTGTGCATCAGGTTGGCAAAAAACAAAACCTGTTAAATGATCAATTTTTTAGTCAATACAATCACTTCTTAAAATATTTAAGTTATCGTCCATTGTTAAATGCAAATGACAGGATGGCAGTTACCTGTTATTTATTGACGCAAGATAGAGTCTCGCAAGCGATTCATTTTTTTAATACCATTGACAGAAAGGACGTTGAATCAAAAATTCAGTACGATTACATTCATGCCTATATTTTGATGTATCAAGAAAAAACAACAGAGGCTGAAAAAGTCATCTCCCCTTATTTAAACTACCCTGTATTACGCTGGCAGAAACGTTTTTTGGCAGTTTTATCGCAGCTTAATGAAATAAAAGGAAAAGCGCCGCAGGTTATTGATAAAAACGACCGGAACCAGAGACAATCCCAGCTTGCAGCAACTGAAAAAAGTTTTGAGTTTAATATCAGCGCCCAACGTATCCATATCACGTATCAAAATTTGAGTCAGTGTCAAATCAATTATTACCCGATGGATATTGAACTGCTTTTTTCGAGAAACCCTTTTGTTCAAAAGCAAACCAATGAATTCATGATCATTCAACCCGATGAAACAACAACTATTTCTTTACCTGAAAATGAAACTACTTACGCATGCGATCTGCCTGACAAATATCACAACAGCAATCTTATTGTTGAAGTAACCGCACAGGGGAAAAAAATATCCCAGGTTTGTTATGCCAATTCACTTCATTTGCAACTCATCGAAAATTATGGACAACTTAAACTCACCCATGAGAAAACACAACGCCCCTTATCAAAAGCATATGTCAAAGTTTACGCGCAATTGAACAATAAAAATGTTCAATTCCACAAGGATGGTTATACAGATCTTCGCGGATATTTTGATTATGTATCATTAAATACAGATGATCTGGATCGTATCGAAAAATTTGCCATATTGGTAATTCATGAAAAGTATGGCGCGGTGACCCGTGTGGCGATGGCATTCCAATAAACGCATCGGTTTTGAAAAACATATGGGTAAAGAAATTGAAGGGCAACAAAAGCATAAAAAAACAAAAAAATTGCCATGTTATAACCATCACACAATGAACTGAACAATTGCGTACAAATTTAAGTTAATCAATAATACGAATAGTTTATACAACTTATATTGTATACTTAAAAGATTCTAACCATCTAACTTCGCGACGATAATATCACTAATAATGATATTTTATCATAATACAATCAAATCAGTTTTTGATTGCTCCTCACCTAATAAAAACAATAATTAACTATTTATGAGCGGATAAATTTTAAAAAAAAATTAGTAAATAAATGATATGTCGATATAATATCTTATTATTATATTAATAATTTATTTTTCACTTCCAAAATTCTATAATTCAATAATTTCATCAATAATTAACAATAATTTTTATCTAAAATTTATTATCTAACAGGAGGCTCCCATGCAAGGTACAGTTGAAACCAGAATACCCTATTTAACATCCCTTAGTTATCTTCAAACCCAGGGTTTAAATCAAGAAAATACAAAAAGCCAGGAAGCGCTAACAAAGTCCATTGAACATATTTCAACAGGCCTGCGCGTTATTGATGCCAGTGATGATCTTGCCAGTTTTGCCATTGCCGATGTATACCCAATGGGCAACCAATGTCAGGCCCATCAGTTCGAATCATACCAATGAATCGAGTCAGAACTTAACATTTACTGTAACCAATGACTATAATGCCCTATTTTCAAGTCAACCGGCGATAGA
>Ga0272440_1000839_pt1 | contig 25873 bp, 20 predicted proteins | sample SSMMMBAug17_FD_192440 | JGI IMG/M metagenome (GOLD analysis project Ga0272440, IMG submission 192440) | Marine sediment archaeal communities from Little Sippewissett salt marsh, Falmouth, MA, United States - SSM-MMB-Aug17 | ecosystem: Environmental > Aquatic > Marine > Wetlands > Sediment ...
TTAATTGTCAAAGAATTGACCGACCTTTCTTCGCCCAGAGACGCACAGCCGTGCGTCTCTACAAATGGAAATACAATAACAATTTTGCAAAAGTGTTAACTACTTTTCAGCAGATATGAAGGATGCCAATAATTACATCTTCATTTCATATTGATCGTAAAACAAAAAAATTTAGTAAGCCAAAAAGAAAAGGAAATTATGCAATATCTTTTTTGTCTCCATCATGCAGGGGGGAGTAGTTATGCCTACCAGGAACTACAACAGCATCTTGATAAGAATATTCAATTGGTTACACTAGACCTGCCGGGTCATGGCAGGCGGATGAAAGATTCTTTATTAAGTGATATTCATGACATGAGTTGTGATTTGTTTTCTCAGATCAAATCAAAACTGACGAATCCCTATGGTATTTATGGTCACAGTATGGGAGGACTGCTTGGTTTTTTGTTGATCCATCAAATTCGCCAACAGGGTCTTTTAATGCCGCGTCATTTTTGGATAAGCGCCACCAAAGCACCTGAATTTAAATATGAAGATGGCGCCCATTTGCTCTTTGGAGACAAATTTTACCACAAAATCATTCATACTTATGGTGGACTTCCAGAAGAACTGATAAAAGAGAAAGAACTGCTTGATTTTTTTGAACCGATCATTCGTGCGGATTTTCAAGCAGTAGAAACCTATCAATACCAGAAATTGCCAAAACTAAATATTCCATTTACTGTGATGCTTGGTTCTAATGAAAAAAGTGTGACCACTGAACAGGTCCGAGCCTGGCAAAATGAAACCAGTATCCCCATTACCTTTAAACAATTCATCGGAAATCATTTTTTTATTTTTCAACATCTGGCGGAAATTGGAAAACTGATTTCAGATGGTATGCCAGAATAACGGTATGCCAGAATAACTTGAACATCACAAATTTTAGGAAATTAAAATGAATAAAATAATGTCAACCGACCATGATGAAACCATTCCTGCAAAAACAATTGAGAGACGTCCACTTGAAGTGCTTTTAGCTATGGGAGAGATTCCACCGGTCAATTCAGGTTCTATCGTATATTTAAATGAATACCTGTTAGATGAAACAGGCATGCAAAAACAAGATATTATCCAGAAATGGTTCAATAATTCACCAGTTGTGTCATCAATTATCAATACTGCTTCAGGTTCTATTGCAGTGACAACCATTCCTATGTTTTCAAGAGATTTGTATATCAATCCAGATGCACTGGTAGTAAAGGTGTTGGAGGCGACAAAGCTCATGGGGCATTTTGGCGCAAAAGTTGTATCCCTGACAGGAACGATTCCATCAGCAACAGATTATGGCAAGAAAATTATCTCTAATAGCGACTATAACAATCAATTACCTTTTATTACAACCGGTCATGAAACAACCACTGCCACAGTGGTAATGACCATTGAAAAGATTTTAGCATCAGCCAATAGAAAAATAGAAAATGAAACCATTGGTTTTTTGGGCTTGGGTTCAGTAGGTTCAGCAGCGCTGAAATTAATGGTGAAATCTTTACCATTTCCAGGGCAGCTGATTCTTTGTGATTTATATACAAAAAGCAATGAATTGGAAAAGCTGAAACAGGATCTGATCCATACATATCATTTTAATAATAAAATCAGCATCGTGGCGTCTTCGCAAAATATTCCCGATGAATTCTACCATTCGTCCTTTATTGTGGGAGCCACCAATGTGCCGGATATTCTGGATATTAACAAAGTAAAGCCAGGCACAATGATTGTTGATGATTCAGGTCCCCATTGTTTTGATATCAACCAGGCGATTGCGCGTCTTGAAAAAGACAAAGACATTTTGTTTACAGAAGGCGGAGTATTAAACTTACTACCGCCCTATAGCTGTACATTGTACATTCCCAATTATGTTGAAAAAGCATTCACTGATGAACAAAAAAGAAATTTATTGCACTATGATCCATCAACAATAACCAGTTGCGTGCTGTCTGGTCTATTAATGTCTAAATTTGATGAACTTAAAACAACAGTGGGGCGGACAGATATTGAGATGAGTTATCAAAATTACATAAAATTAAAAGCATTGGGATTGACTGCTGCTGATTTACATTGCGGGGATTATTTAATATCTGAAAAATATATGAATCACTTTCGTAAGCATTATTAGAAAGGGCAGTGTTTTGGGAGAAACTGAAACAGATTTGAATTCAACCCTTGAATTTTCGCCATTTTGAATAATCGTTTCCAATGTTTTCATAACATTATCCTATTTTTCGTCAATGAAACCCCATTCTTCTCTTTACATCCATGCCGCCAATTCACTTAAAGCTGTTGATTCACTTATATACTGATTATTACAATCTATCGCTCTTTTTTGAATGCGCATTATCAGACTCTTCAACGAACAATTATTTATTTTTTTGTTTCCCTGACGTTCTGATACATAGCCCCACATATGCAGCAAAGCATTTCTTAATACTTTCTTATCTGGAGGTTGTCGCAAAATTTTGCACAAAAACATTGCCAGGTCTGAAAAGTCATGTGATGGTCTCATTTGAGCCACTTGTGGCCCCAATTTCTGATATAGACTAACATCCCGAGCCATCACAGAATATTTATGATGGCGCCATAAATGTTGAGCATTTTGTGGTAGTGGAATGCGTCCCTGTTCTTTATTTTCATATTTGGAGTGCAGAATTTGGTATTGCTGGATGGGTGAATCAATCAATATATCAGGCCATATGCCTTTTTTACTTCTTGTTTTAACCGGTGATTGTTCAGAATATCCACGTAAGGCTATTTCCGCTGACAACAACTGATGTCGCTGGCGAAGTGCCCATCCATAACCTATCCATCGAAGGGTTTCCGGGTGTTTTGAATAGCCTTTTTTCTTATTCACAATAATCGATACAATGGCATGAAGCTCACGATGTTCACCCAAAAGACTTTGCCGATTTAAATATCCTGGCTGAATATCCCAAATCCTCATTTTATTCCTTTGGAAGCCGACACAGCGTGGAATCTTGGAATTAGTCTACATATTGTGTATACCAGCTAGCAACCCAGCCAGTTGTCCCATTTTGTGTTTTGATTTTCAGCCATCCCCTTGAGCGATATCTTTTGTTTCCCGACAGTTTTTCAATTCGTTTGTCGAGAACTGTCAGTTTATCACAGCGATTCGCTTTTGCGATAATGGCTTGATTTAAACCATAATGATTTCGTATATTCAGGCCATCAATAATCACAACAACCTTTTTCAAATCATGCCAGTGTTTTGTAACTTTATCCCCCCTACAGACAGGTGATGGTGTATAGTCATAATTTATTGTTGAAGAGGCTTCTGGTAAGGATGTTGAATAATCATTCTCTAAGTCTAAATCTTCGATTACGTTAGAACTCGTTTCAACAGTACGCGCTGTGTGTGTCACATGATCTGTGCTGCTATGGGCCAGGATTTCATGCTTTTTGTCAGTTGTTTCTAAATCACTGATTCCTGGTATAATTTTATTTAAGACCAGGGAGCAATTACAAAGGGTAATTGTCATTATAAGTAAACAAATAAAACGTAAACAGGCTTTCATTACTTTTTTTCCTCCTTCAAAAAAAAATATCTTACAGGATTGAATGCAATCCATTTAAGGAATGTTCTGGCAAGAACTTCCCCATAATTGAACGACAATGATATTGTTCGTTTTGAGGTAATTGTCGTGTAGAGACGTAGCATTTAACGTCTCTACACGACCTTATTTTTTTGTACAATCAACATAAAATGAGGGTGTTATTTTTGTTTATACCTAAGAATATTTCCTCATTTGATCAATAACACATTCCACAACATTTTCAGGCGTAAATCCATATCTTAATTGCAAGGCAGATCCGGGCGCGGATTTACCAAAATTGTTAATACATACAAAACTGGCTTTTGATCCGGCAAACTGACGCCATCCCATAGTAATACCTGCCTCAATAACCACACAAGGAATGACATTGGGCAAAAGGATTTCATCAATATAGGCTCTGGCCTGTTTTTCCAGTAATTCAAAACTGGGAATGCTTACCAGGCGAACATCAATACCTTTTTCAATCAAAATTTTACAAGCATCAATACCAATAGAAACTTCCGATCCTGATGCCAGAATCACAGCCTGAGGATTCTTACTGGTATCAATCAAAACATAGGCGCCTCTTGTGACCTGTTTTGCGGATGGATATGTTTCTCGATTGATAATCGGCAATTTTTGACGACTTAAAATCAGTGCTGTGGGACCATCCTGACTTTTGAGAGCTGCTTTCCAGGCCTGAGCGGTCTCTGTAGCATCCGCAGGACGAATAACTGTCAACTCAGGGATTGCCCGCAACGCTGCCAAATGCTCAATGGGTTGATGCGTAGGACCATCCTCACCCACAGCAATGCTATCATGTGTAAATACATAGATAACAGGTAGTCTCATTAATGCAGCCATTCTGATAGCCGGTCTCATATAATCGGAGAATACCAGAAATGTTCCGCCATAGGGACGAATTCCCTTATGTAAAGCCAGCCCATTGAGAATGCCGCCCATGGCATGTTCGCGAACGCCGAATCGGATGTTTCGGCCATGGTAGGACGTTTTCTGAAATTCTTCAAAATCATTTAAAAAAGTCTTATTCGATGGTGCCAGGTCGGCAGAGCCTCCTATTAATGTTGGAAAATGTTTGGAGATTGTATTAAGAGTAATCCCTGATGCTGCCCGGGTTGCCATTGAATCTCCATGTAAATCATTAAAATCAGGAAATATATCAGCAAAATCTTCAGGCAAGCGTGCGCGCATTACCCGCTCCCATTCCTTTGACTCTGTAGGGTATTCCTGAGAATACTGATGAAATAGATCCTGCCAGTCCTTAACCGCTTGATTTCCTTTTTCAATACATGAACAGGTTTCATAGACAGTTTCAGGGATGCAAAAGCATTCGTCTGGAGAGCAATCAAGACATTCTTTTGTCAGGCGAACCTCTTCCTCGCCTAAAGGCGCTCCATGAGCATCAGCACAACCTTGTTTATTGGGACTCCCATACCCGATAACTGTTCTCATAATAACAATTGATGGCCTTTCAATTTCATCTTTTGCAGCAATAATTGCCTGCCTGATCGCAGCAATATCGTTGCCATCGTCCACCACCTGAACATGCCATTTAAAGGCATTGAAACGCGCAGCAACATCCTCAGTAAAGGTGATATCTGTAGCGCCTTCAATTGATATCTTGTTAGCATCATACAGACAAATCAGGCGAGCCAGTCCCAAATGTCCTGCCAGAGAAGCGGATTCACTGGAGATACCTTCCATTAAGTCACCATCACCACACATGACATAGGTGTAATGATCCACAATAGGATAATGGGTACGATTGAAATGTGCTGCCAGAAAACGTTCGGCCATAGCCATTCCAACAGCATTGGCAAAGCCTTGACCCAATGGACCGGTACTGGTCTCCACACCTGGAGTGACACCTAATTCAGGGTGTCCAGGTGTTTTACTTCCCAACTGTCGAAACGACTGAATGTCTCTCAATAAAACGTCGTAGCCAGTCAGGTGCAACAGGCTGTATAGCAACATTGATGCATGACCGCCTGATAATACGAATCGATCTCGATCTGGCCATTGTGCATTCTTTGGACTGTGTTTCATGAGCTGAGTCCACAGAACGTAACCTGCTGGTGCCAATCCCATGGGCGCTCCAGGATGCCCTGATTTGGCTTTTTGGATAGCATCCATTGATAAGGATCGAATTGTATTCACACAAAGACGATCTGTTTCGGTCTGAGTGATGACTTCATTCATACTTTAATCTCCTTTTCATAGATTTTCATTTTGTCAATCCATTTTCAGTTCAAATACAAATTTTAAACACTGAAATAACCAATGAACAATTTGAAGGTACTGTTTTTATATACCCTGTCTTTTGTGTTTACACCCATTTATTTTAAAATGCAAGGGACATATCAAAGTCAATGGGCAAAATATTCTTTAAAGAGCTCTCATGTATTCGGGTTTTAAAGGAATTTTACCCTCAATGGCATCATCAATTTGTTTGATCACGCGCGTCTGATCCTCAGGCAGTTTCGCCCGGATGGGTAAATAATTGGAAGCATGATTGGCATGAAAAAGACCATCAGTCAGGTGCGTATGAGCGATCATTGTTCGTAGTTCTTTTAACATGTCAATAGGTTCGATCATCTTAAATGTCCCATTTTCATATTCATCATACATGGGAGTGCCAGGTATTAACATCAGACTCAAAGCGCCGACATAATCAGGATCCATAGCAGAAAGTGTCATCCCTGTTTTTTCAGCATGAAACTGTGAGCGTTGCGGCCCCGCAAGTCCCAGTAATACTGTTACTGAAAGTTTAATACCTGCCTGTTTGGCTTTAACCGATTGTTCAATCATATAGGAGGAATCGCCCTTTTTACGAATGTGTTTCAGGGTATCATCATCACCAGATTCCAATCCCAGGTAGGCAATTTTAAGCCCCAATTCATGAAGTGTTTTGAGTTCAGCCAAAGATTTCATGGATAAACTTTTGGCATTGGCATAAACGCCCACACGTTCAATCCAGGGCAATTTTTTCTGGATTTCTTTGAGTATGAAAACCAATCTTTTTTGGGGAATAATCATGCCATCGCCATCGCAAATAAACAGCCTTCGATGCGTTCTAAAGTGTTTGCTTGCATATTCAATGTCTTGTAAAATAATATCATCAGATTTAATTTTAAACCTGACACCTTTATATGCCCCGCAGAAAGTGCATTTATTATGAGAGCAACCCACTGTTGCCTGTAATAAAATACTGTTTGCCTCACTGGGGGGACGAATCATATTGCCTTCGTAATGCATTTGTATTCCTTTTCCCTTATTTTTTCCGATATGCCATTCCTTGAAAGCTGGCCAACAATGCCTTATGTTCATCCACAACATCCACCTGGTAAACACCCAACTTAGGATTAACCGACAATTCTCTGGCCTCTGCGTACAGTGTTCCTTCTTTGACTGACTTGATAAATGCAATGGAAACATTAATTGCCACTGCGACCTGATCATGTGAATTTGCAGCAATGGCAAATGCAAAATCAGCCAGTGTAAAGATTGCACCGCCATGAACTATCCCCACACCATTTAAATGAAATGGCTGAATTGTCATCTTCACACGAGCATAGCCGGTTTTCCCTTCCACCATTTCAATGCCATTGTGCTTTGCGTACTGATCGTTGTCCAATCGTTGTTTCCAGTTTGATAGTGTTTTCACAATGCTGATTCCTTGCTATTCTTCAAAATATTGAACAGTATATGTCTGGATTTCAAGATGATCTTTTTTCCAGGTATCACCAGGTAAGCCTGCTTTCAGGCAAAGATGAGATAAAAATGTCTCATGTGAGGGCAATTGATCCCATACCTGGGGTAAAAAAGTTGCCGATGCATAACCCTTTCTGAGGATAACACCATGCACATGGGCTTTGAGCTTGCTCAGTAAATCATTGGTATCTGTGTACTCAAGGGGTTGCGGTTCTGTCAGAACACTGACTTCCACATGAATATTATCATACTCATCAGCAGAAAGAGGGCTGAAACGCGGATCATGAAATGCCGCATTAAGTGCATTATCAGCAACGTTTTTAACTAAAGGGGCCTGTCCCACCAGGGAACCAATACATCCACGCAGTTGTCCATTAATATTCAATGTCACGAACGTGCCTTTGTTTATTTGAAGTGCTTCATCCTTTAAAGCATCATCAGATGGCGGCTCAACCTTTTTTCCCATCTTTTTTGCGATAGTGGCCCGAGCCAGTTTTAACAAGGTTTCTCCCTGGCTGGCAGTCAATTGATCTTTTTGATTTGATGTCATTTTTGTTTCTCCAAAAAATGCGATAGTCGCATAACCTACCACACGTGTTTTATCGCCAGCTGTGTCACCACTGTTTGATTGATGCAACAAAACTGGCGTCCAGTTATATTTCTTTGCCAGATCAAGAATAATCTGAACAGGAATCAGGCCACAGGCGGCGTTGTCTTTTTTTTCCAATGCCTGAATATCTTTGTTGAGAATTAAATCAATGGTATGCTTATCAGTATCCTGTGCGGCCCTGTATTTCAGATAATGAGATAAGTCAGAACTGGCAACCAGTAACGTTTTGTCATCCAAAAGGGGGGCAATATATGTCACCACAGTCTGGTAATGAATTTGTCCAACCACCAGAGGAATCAATTCAAAGTGTTTCAGGTAGTACTGTAAAAAAGGCAGGATAACTTCCACTGAATGCTCGGCCTGATCAGACAGTCGGGATGTTTTGAATACCGATGAATGTCTTCTGAGCTTTTGAGTATCATTATGCAAAGCAACTTTACCCAATGGTGTTTCATAGGCATCCACCTGACTCAGTGCCACATAATCCATGCCCACACGATGGTCCGGGCCCATGAGAATCACTTTTGAGAACGTATTGGGCCTAAGCACTTTGACAGCATGCGCTGCAGTCAATCCAGAATAAATATAGCCTGCATGGGGCATGATCAATGCTTTGAGCTTGCTTGCCGGGAATTTAATTCCTGGACTTTTTTGGGCAGCATGTGTCAATTTTTCAATCATTTGATTTAATTCTGATGGATCACTGGGATAGAAGCGTCCGGCCCAGACAGGCTTTCGCGTATCTGCCTGGATAGACTGTCCTATGCCGGTGATCAGCATCAGTAATAGTATGCAAATCAGTATTTTTTTCATGATTTTCTAAATCTCTCTACCAATAGTAAATCCTTGATGCACAGCATCAAATGCTTTTCCAATAGACAATGCATCGCCAACAATGTCACATGGAATTTGTTTAGATTCAATGTCATCTTTCAAAGGCTGATAGGATTTTGCACCAACAGCAAGAACAATAGTATCAGCAGGAATGTCAATCTCTTGATCTCCAGAAGAGACACGAATGCTTTTTTCAGAAATGGCAACCGCTTTTGTATTGACTTTGATTTCAATGTTGCGTCGGCCAATATCTTGAAGCATACTCCATCGGGTACTTTTGCCAATGTCTTTGCCCACTTTTTCCAGCATTTCAATGATAGTAATTTTTTTGGTGCCAAATGAAGCCATATGAATAATATCATTTACAGGTTCGGCCTGATTGAGCAATAAAAACTTAACCGCATCTCCCGACAAAGTGCCTTTTTCCGATAACAACAATGCTGTTTCAACCCCCACTGCGCCCCCACCAATAATGACAACATTCTTGCCTGTATGAACACGACCAGCCAATACATCCCAGGCCTGAACAACGTGGCCCATATCAGTTCCTGGAACAGGCAGTGATATGGGAGCAGCACCAGTTGCCAAAACAATGTGATCTGGTGCAAAGGATGAAACAGTCGCCATATCAACCGGCTTACTTAAAGCCACAGATATTTTACGAACAGTCACCTGATTGGCAAGATCCTGGGCCAACACACAGAATTCTTCGCGTCCTGGGGGAGCACCGGCCAGAAGGAGTTGCCCGCCCAGTTGGCTGGCAGATTCAAAAAGGGTCACTTTATGTCCACGATCATGTGCTGCGATAGCAGCACTCATGCCAGCAGCACCACCGCCGATAATCATGACTTTTTTGGATGTCTGGGCTTTTGTGATGGCACGTTCTTTTTCATAACCTGCCATGGGATTGCAGAGACATTCAACTGATTTGAGTTTGAATAAATTGTCAAAACACCCCTGAGCACATGCAATACAATGAACGATTTCTTTTTCACGATGGCTTTCCGCTTTTTTGGGAAAGTATGGGTCTGCAATCAGACTGCGTCCCAGTGCAACCATATCGCATATGCTGTCAGCAATCATTTCTCTGGCAATTTCCGGGTCATTTATTCGATGACTGGCAATAACCGGAACATCAGTGGCATCTTTAATGCGTCTGGCAAGATATCCATACATGCCGCGAGGTACTTCCGAGACTATTTGCGGGACTCTGGCTTCATGCCATCCAACATTCACACAAATTGCATCGACGCCACCATTAACCAATGCACTGGCATATTTTATCAAATCCTTTGTGGATGATCCTTCTTTCATGAATTCATTGCCATTCATGCGGACAATTAATGGATAATCCGAGCCGGTTTTGGATTTGATTGCCTGCATGACTTCAAGTCCAAAACGCATGCGGGATTCAAGATTACCGCCATATTCATCTTCCCGATGATTTGTCAGGGGAGACAAAAATTGGCTGATCAGATATCCAGTGCCACTCAGTACTTCAACTGCATCAAAGCCTGCCTGTTTCACTCGATTGGCAGCCATTGCAAAGGAATGAATAATCTCCTTAATCTCGTCAATTGTCAGTTCACGCGGGGTTTCGCGGGTCATTCGGGATGCGATGGCTGAAGGTGCAACTGGTGTTTTACCATCTAAGAAGAATGAAAAGTTATACCGGCCAGCGTGATTCAATTGAACCACTGATAACGCCCCATTGGATTGAATGGCATGGGATAATTGTTTCAATCCAGGAATATGGTCATCTGAATGGGCACCAATATTCATGGTATTGCCAGACATGTCATCAACTGTGGCATATCCCACAGAGATCATTGCCGCGCCACCGCGGGCCCGCTCTGCGTAAAATTCTACCAGTCGATCTGTTACCATAAAGTCAGCCGCCATGTTGAGGTGCATGGCAGGCATAAAAATTCTGTTTTTTAGCGTTAATCGGCCAATCTGAATTTTTTTAAATAATGGGTCTGTCATTTTATCTCCTTAATCTCTATTACTTAATGAAACCTATGTTCGAGAATGAATTAGAAACGTTTGCCTCGGACATAGGTTCGCAAACGATTGTAGTTCGGAGGGCGAACATAAGGTTCGCCCCTACATTGGTTTCGGCCATTGGTTGGATCTCGATTACTACGATCTACCCAAAAATTTATAATCGCTTACTTATTTTTTCTTGGCTTGTGATAATCGGCATCCTTCATTACAGCTCGGTCACTGGGAATGCATTTCAGAGCCTGGGAAAGAGCTGGTTTGCGTTAGCCTGAGGGCTAAGTCAAATAATTTATGAAGATTCAGGAATATGACCAACTGAAAACCGAATTTTTTCAATGCATTTTTCACCAATGCGATCGTTAAGTTTTTGAATGATATCAGCTTTTAAAAAAGTTAATTGTTGCGTCCATGATGCATTGGATACACGAACTTCAAGCGCGTTACCCTTCAATTTCCAGGGGCGTGAATCATGGGCAATGGTTTTGCCAACAACAGACTCCCATATATTGCAAATTTCAAATATATCGCTTTTGTTAGCTGCGCTGTATTTTTTCAAGACATCCTGAACAATTGATTTAATATGATCCATGTTTTCCTTGGGGTTGAAATAACGCAACCCTATTCGTTTTAATGCATTTCAATGGGACGATAACCTATGAACTATCGTAAAACGCCAATAAAGCAGTCCCCGCCTCCTTCATCAATTAATTGCGATTCTTCAAACTGTTGTGCTGAAATGTCAGGCGGTTTGCCAATGGCAAAAAACGAGAGTCTGTCCACCCATACAGTCACTGAACCCATTTTACCATCACCCAGATAATCACTTTGCCGGATATTGCTGATCCTTTCTGTTTGATGGCTATTCATTTGTTCCAAAGTATCTGCGCGATACACATGATATTGGCTGTTTTCTAAATCTCCAGGTCTGATTAATGAGAGATCAAAAGACAGTGTTATGGCAATCTGGTTGATTTGATCATAATTCAATGATCTTCCTGATTCAACGTGGGTTGCATGGACAGCATATATATACTTGATTCCCATAGCTGCGTTGCTGTCAATGGTATTTTCCAGTTGTTCAATAGATATGGTTGCGGATTCAGTAATACCATTGGCTGGAATTTCCACTCGAGCCACATGATTATTATTTTCCAGGGAAACAGAGCCGCCAGATGGATCCAGGGTTTTGTCTCTTCTCGCAAGTACATTGCCCGGTGAATCAATGCGATAGGCAAAGTTTGGAGGATCAATAAGTTGCGGGTCATTTTTGGCAATTGTATCTGCATTGATAATCAATGTATAATGTTCTGATGCTGGTTTTGCAAATTGAATGACCCCATTATGAATACTCTGTTGGGATATGTATTTTTCACCATTGTTTTCCAGTTTACGAATATCAATTTCACTGACATTTTCAAAAGGCGGATCTGCTTGAACCAGGACATCATTGTCCACTGTCCAGATTCGCATAATTTGAGTTTGCTTTGTCAGTGCATCATTTCCAGAAAATAAAACAGAGGAGTTGGCCTGTTGGTCAGTTTTAATTGATGAAACATACCCATCCTTTCCGGCAATTAGGGTCCATCCGCCAATTTCATTGTATTCTGGTAAATATATTACATACTGCCCCTGGCTGTCTGTTTGGGCATGATATTGTGTGGGAAGCATTGCAAAAAGTGACAGATCAGTCTCAGCATGGTATGCAGTCACAGTTGCATTTTTAATTGCGTTGCCATTACTGTCAGTAACTGTCCCGGTAAAATCTGCGTCACCTACTCTTTGAAGAACAACAAAACTGTCTCGGCTTGTTGTGCGAAAATACTTGGGACTATAAATCGGTTGTGGCCGGTTATCTTGAATGTAAAAATAATATGTGCCACCAGATGCTGGAAGATTGAAAACCACTTTGTTTTGTGGTGGAATCACGTTTCTTGTTCCGCCCAATACCAGTTCCTTGATTATCACGTCATTGATTGTGGTTGTGGAAAGCGAATCCCATTCATCAGATATGGTTATTGTGTAGTTTTTTGATGGAATCAGAACAAAGGTTTCAGTGGTGTTCTCAAGTAAACCATTTAAATGAGGATTGTTTTCTATTGTGACCTTAACACGAAAGGGCGTGACGCCATCAACTGATCCAGGAAAAAAAGTCTTATCTTTCGCTTTTGGATCCGTTCTATCGAATGTACCAATATCTGAAAGATCGCTAATAATCGATGGTGTCTCCGAGTCTCGAACAATATTCCAAATGAAGGTTGCGTCTGTTTCAACCCCTTTGACATGAAATGTTGTCTCATCAACAATATTGTATTGATCCGATTCAATAGTAAATGGTACAAGAATAATGGATGTCATTGTTTTGATAATCTGGTCATCCACCTTTGCAAGCATGTTGACTGTGTAACTTCCAGCATACCCCCCCGTGTCAGGCGCTGTAAAGGCAAATGTGTTCCCAAAAACAGTATCGCCAATTTGATCACCATCATAGTTAGACACAAACCATTCCAATGAAATATCACTCTCTATACAATTAACAGAATACACACCACTTTGCGTACCTGCTTCAAGTATTGTTGTTTGTGTGGCTTCTGTATTCTCTGCAAAAGCGATATCCACAACCGTCCATGTAACAGGAGATACATCACTCATGGTTTGACAATTATTGTATTTGTCACATCCAAAGACATATAGGGTGTAAGCACCTGGTGTTAAAGATGTTAAAATAAGTGGTTCTGATAAAGAAACCTGTGTAAACATTTGATTATTCAATAAATACTGATAATGTGTGGCATCAGTTTGAGTTGAGATATGAATCGTTTCACCGGTGTTGGTTGTAAATTGGGTGGGAATATTTTGTATAATGACATCTGGCGCACTGGAATCCATTGTAAAGGATACCGGCCCTTGGGCATGCATATTAAACGCCTGGTCGTAACCAGTAACAGTTAAGAAGTGGACACCGTCCTCAAGTCCTTCAAGTAATATCTGATCTGAACCTGATGGGATATCTATGATTTCACCTGAGTCCATTTTGTATTGATATCTTGAATAGCAATCATTTTTAATCTCAATGATATCGTTGTTTGATAGAACGCCATCAATAGTAATAAATGATGAGCATGATTTATATTCCAGGTGACCATAGGTTGTGCCACTATAGTTTTGAACTGTTAATGTCACCAATTCTGGAGTGGAACAACCGGGGATGATACAGGTTACACTGCTTGGGTTACTGTTATTTGTGACAGGTATGACAGTTTCATTGATTGTAATTGTCAGGGGGGACTCTAGATGTGCTCCTTTGATAATCAATGTAGAATTCTTCTGATCAAGATTCACTGATCGAGGATAATAGTCTGTAATTATTGGTAAATTGGCATAAGCCTGACAGGTAGCCTGAATTATGATAAGCATACTGATACTTAAATATTTGAAATGTTGAATAATTTTCATTATAAATGACCTCTCCAAAATTTGATTGTTAAATAAACATTTATATATGGGTTTTTTATGAGATTCAAGAAAAAAAGTCGATTCATGTTTGTTATACTGTATTATTTTTTTAAGAATGCACCTGACGCCAGTATTGTTTTTACTTGATTCTTTGATCTTACAGTCTTACAGTCTATAATAGATGCTATATATAAGTAAGGATTTCTCGGAAAATAACATGCTCATTTTTCTTGATCGTCCAAAAAAATAAGGTCGTGTAGAGACGTAGCATGCTACGTCTCTACAGTACAATTACCTCAAAACGAACAATATCAATAATAGGGAAGTTATTTTCAGAGCACTCCTTAGTGCCAAAACTAAAAAAAAGGAAAACTATGAAATTATCCCAACTATTAGAAGCATTTCCCGAGTATCAAGGAATAAAAAATGATACACAGGTAACTGGTCTTCACTACGATTCCAGAAAGATAGAACCAGACAATATTTTTGTCGCCATCCGCGGGCATAAAACCGATGGGCATAACTATATTTCACAAGCAATAGAAAATGGTGCCTGTGCAGTGGTTGCGGAATCTGAGTCCAATATCCAATCAAAAGCCATATGGATTCGCGTTGCCAATAGCCGTCAAGCCCTTGCTAATCTGGCAAATAAATACTTTGGTAATCCATCCAATAAGTTGTGCCTGATTGGCATTACAGGCACAAATGGCAAAACGACCACAGCATATCTGGTTGAGAATATTTTAAAAGCAAATGGCCTGTCCACGGGGGTCATCTCCACGATTGACTATCGATATCATGACAGAGCATTCCCAAACCCCTTAACCACGCCAGAATCCCTGGATTTACAGCGAATTTTACATGAGATGACGTCCAATGGCATAACGCATGTTGTTATGGAGGTTTCTTCCCATTCCCTGGCCCTGGATCGTGTCATGGGGTGTGCTTACGATGTGGTAGTGTTTACCAATTTATCCCAGGATCATTTGGATTTTCATGAAACAATGAATGACTATTGGCACTGCAAACAGCGCCTCTTCGGTCCGCCTTATATTTCGCAAAAACAGCATGCGCATGCTGTAATTAATTGTGACAATAAATTTGGCCTGGCGCTTTATCCAAAAGTTCAGATCCCCCAAATTCTGATTGGTACCCATGAAACAAATGATGTTTCCTGTCAGGATCCTAAAATATCTTTATCTGGCATGTCAGGTTCAATTGAGACACCAAAAGGGCCGGTCTCCCTGAAATCATTTTTAACTGGACAGCATAATCTTCAAAATATACTTTGCGCCACAGGGGTTGGCATTGCTTTGGAAATCCCCATTGCTGACATTTCATCTGGCATTTCACAAACATCCTGCATTCCTGGCCGGCTTGAACGATTGTCGGCCTTTAGTGATCGTTTTGTGTTTGTTGATTATGCCCATACACCCGATGCCCTGGAAAATGTGATTCAATGTATTTTACAATTTAAAACCCGTCGTTTGATAACTGTTTTTGGATGTGGTGGTGATAGAGATCGGGGGAAGCGTCCTTTGATGGGCAAGGTTGCATCAAGCCTTTCCGATTTATGTATTGTTACTTCAGATAATCCACGTTCTGAACCGCCAGAGGCAATTATCCATGATATTTGTAAAGGCATAAATTCAGATGCTTTGTATAAGATAGAAATAGATCGAAAAAAAGCCATAGAAATGGCGATTCATGAATCTTGTTCTGGTGATGTCGTGCTTATTGCAGGAAAAGGTCATGAGACGTATCAAATTTTGAAAGATAGAACCATTGAATTTGATGATAGGGTTTGTGCATTGTCTGTGAGATAAATCAATTAGTAGAGACGTAGCATGCTAGGTCTCTACGTGCGTTATATTGATATTGTTCGTTTTAAGGAAAATGTACTGTAGAGACGTAGCATGCTACGTCTCTACGTGCGTTATATTGATATTGTTCGTTTTAAGGAAAATGTACTGTAGAGACGTAGCATGCTACGTCTCTAAGCGTCCTTGCTTTTGTGTACAATCTATGAAATGAGGGTGTTATTTTTCGAAAATTCCAAAGCAACCATTTAAAATTCAATAAAACTTTTTAATTGTCGGCTTCGGGTCGGATGTCTGAGCTTACGAAGGGCTTTGGCTTCAATCTGACGAATACGCTCACGTGTTACAGCAAAGTCTTTGCCGACCTCTTCAAGGGTATGATCGGCTTTTTCTCCAATTCCAAAACGCATGCGAAGGACTTTTTCTTCTCTTGGGGTCAATGTGGCCAGGACGCGACGTGTTTGTTCTGCTAGATTCAGGCTGATTGCCGCATCGGCTGGCAACACAAATTTTTTGTCCTCAATAAAATCTCCCAAATGACTGTCCTCTTCTTCACCAATGGGTGTTTCCAGGGAAATGGGTTCTCTGGCAATTTTTAAGACCCGACGAACTTTGTCTAATGGAAATTCCATTTTATCGGCAATTTCTTCGGGTGTGGGTTCGCGCCCCATTTCTTGCACCAGATATCTGGATGTCCGAATCAATTTATTAATTGTTTCAATCATATGAACCGGAATCCGAATGGTCCTTGCCTGATCTGCAATGGCACGGGTAATGGCCTGACGAATCCACCATGTTGCATAAGTGCTGAATTTATACCCCCGGCGATATTCAAATTTATCCACTGCTTTCATCAACCCAATATTGCCTTCCTGGATCAAATCCAAAAATTGCAGTCCACGATTGGTATACTTTTTGGCAATACTGACAACCAGACGCAGATTGGCTCTTACAAGCTCAGATTTGGCCATCTTTGTGTGATGGCGGCCAGCATTGACTGAATTCATCACACGTTTCAAAATCTGACTGTTAGACTTGATTGACAATTCCTTTTCAAGGATTTCATTATGAATTTGCTCTGCCTTTATAAAATAATTTCTGATTTTAGGATGGTCGTCGATATTTTGTGTTGAAATCCATGTGTCAAAGGAGGCGTCTTCAGTCCAAAATGTGCGTAATTCAGAAATCGTAATATTCATGTGTGAAGCACAATCACTCAGTACTTTATTTTTCTTGTCAAACCAGTTGATTTGCTGAACAATTTGTTCTTCAATGCAGTCAATGACCTCACCTTCAAGGCGCCATTCTTTGAGGCGCCGGAATATTTTTTTATTTCTTCGGTTGATACATCGCCTGATACGTCTTCGTTCTTCACGTTCCATAGGAGGGCCAAATAGAATTTCACGAAAGCGTTTGTTCTCATTGTGAATTCTTTGAATATCTTTGATTGCTTTCATAAAATTTTCCACCTGAGTGGACTCATCCAAATAGGCATCACCTTCATCAACATCACGAAGAATATTCTTGAGTCGAATTTCACCTTCATCCAATCGGGCACCCAGGGATAAAATATTTTCAACACCAATGGTTGTTTCCAAAAGTGCTTTTAGAACATCCTGTTCGCCTACTTCAATTTTTTTAGCGATTTCAATTTCACCTTCACGCGTGAGGAGGGTAATGATGCCCATTTCACGTAAATACATTTTAACAGGATCGGGAACTGACCCATAGTCTGATAAGGATGCACTGAGTGGATCTGGCGTCTCTTGCCTGACTGTTTTCTTTGGGGTTGATTTTTGTTTAACTTTTTTATTTTCATCAATAATTGATATATGCATAGATTGAAACATTATCAGTGTTTCTTCTATTTTTTCAGGTGTCATATCTTTTGGAAGTGCTGCATTGATTTCCGAATAGGTTAAAGTGCCCTGGGCTTTCCCTTTATTGATCAGCGCCATGATTTCTTTTTGGGAAACTTCCTTACGCCGTGTTGTTTTTTTTAACTTTTTTTTGGTCATGTGATAATGTCCTCCGGCAGGATTATTGATTGATTATATGTTATGTCATTAAAAAAATATAACATAAAAATGATTATTTTCAGTAACTATATCAACTACAATAAGCTGCAAAGCTGACTTTGTAAATAGGCGACCAGTTGATAATCTTGTTTTTTTTCTGCTTTTTCAATTTCAATTAGGAGATATTGTCGTTTTCCGGCATTAACACGTCTTTCAAATTGCCGGATCATATTCATACATTGTTGTCTGGACCAATGCTGGTCGATCATTGTCAAGGAAGCAATGAGCGATTGTTCGTTTTCAGCCTCAACCTGATGAATCAATTGATTGGGATCAAATGGGGGTTTTTGTCTTAAAATGAGCATTCCAATGGATTGTAAGTTTTCATCTTTAAATGCATCCAATATGCCATGGGCTTCAACAAAATCGTGGATATCTGTGCAATGAAGCATCATTGCAATAATTTGTTTTTCAAGGCGTTGACCGGCATTGTTTTGAGAAACTATTTCCGGGCGTTTTTTGTGAACAGGATCAGATTGTTTCATTTTTTGAACCTCAGTGGTAACTGATGCTTCCTCCACATTCAGGCGACTGGCAATTTCCTTAATATATAATGATCTCACAACCGCATCATTGATCTGAGACAGCAGCGGTTTAAGTTCATTAATGGCTGCAATTTTACCTTTGATTGTTTCACCATGCTTTTTGACTGCAATATCAATTAAAAAAGGAATCATACCCGATGCATGATTCGCTTTTTCCAAAAAATCCTTCGCTCCCCATTGGGATAAAAAGGTATCTGGATCGTGTCCCTCAGGCAGGACCATCACCTGGGCATTGACCTGTTCTTTTAAAAATAACGCGACACTCCGCCTGGCAGCCTGTATTCCTGCCTGATCAGAATCAAAGACAAGGGTAATATTTTCAACATAGCCTTTTAGCAAACGAATATGATAGGCTGTCAAAGCGGTTCCCAGGGTAGCAACCACATATGAAATACCATGCTGATACATTGCCAGCAAATCCATATAGCCCTCAACAATAAAAACCTGGTCATTTTTCCGACAATGTTTGCGGGCCTCATGTAAGCCATATAAAATCTTACTCTTATGGTAAATGGGTGTTTCAGGTGAATTCAGGTATTTGGGCATGCTGTCATCCAGCACACGACCGCCAAAACCAGTTACCTTATTATTAATATTTTTAATTGGGAATATCAGGCGTTTTCGAAATCGATCATAATAACCTTTGTTATCTTTTTTTATAATCAGGCCGGCTTTTTCCACCAGTTTTAAGGCAATTCCTTTTCGAGAAAACAAACGCAGCACATTATCCCAACCATCAGGCGCAAATCCGAGTTGAAACTGTTTTTGTGTTTCTTTTGACAGGCCTCTGTCGTTGATATATTTTTTTGCAATCTTTCCTGCCGGGCTGTTCAGTTGATCCTGAAAAAAAACAAGGGCCATTTGATTAATTTCAAATAATTGATCCCTTTCATTCAACTGACGTTTTTGTTCTGCAGATAAATGGTCGGTTGGGATCTGGATACCATGTCGGTCGGCCAACAGCTTGACAGCTTCAGGAAAAGACAAATTATTTTGTCGCATCAAGAATGTAAATACGTTGCCGCCTATCCCACATCCAAAACATTTGAACATTTGCTTTTGTTCATTCACAGAAAACGAAGGCGTTTTTTCAGAGTGGAAAGGGCAAAGGCCAACATGGTTATTCCCTGCTTTTTTCAGTTGAACATATTCACCAATTACAGTGACTATATTTGCAGTTTGACGAATGTCATCAATAATACTTTCAGGGATGAATTGTGCCAAGTGGGCCTCCAATTCTTTAGAATGTGTTTGCGAACAGGGCTAAGGCTGATCGCCCTATTCAAACATGGATTTTTCCACAAGCATTCAATCTTGCTTTGGAATACTCGTAAAAATACGTTTCCCATGTTTCTTGAACGGTTCGCTGTTTGGTATCGGAGAGACGTTGTATGCGACGTCTCTAGATTTATTTCAAAAGGAACAATATCAATAATGGGGAAGTTCTTTTTAGAGCATTCCTTATCACAATTACAATGATTGCGTTAATTCAATGGCCTCAAGAAGATCCAAAGAGCCTTCATACAAGGATCTGCCGCATATCACGCCAACAATACCAGATTTGGCAACCGCCAATAAGTGTTCAATATCTTTTATTGTAGAAACCCCTCCAGATGCAATAACCGGAATATCAATTGCATCTGCAAGGGCTTTAGTGGCTTGAATATTGGGCCCTGTTTGCATGCCATCTCGGTGAATATCAGTAAAATTGATTGCTGCAATACCTGTATTTTCAAATTTCTTTGCAAGATCAATTGCGGTGACTGTTGTTGTTTCAGTCCAACCTTCAACAGCCACCATACCATTTTTGGCATCAATGCCAACGACAATTTGATCGGGAAATTTTTCACAAAATGATGCGACCTGTTCAGGATTTCTAATAGCTTCAGTGCCCAATACAATGCGATTCACGCCCATGTCCAGATACATTTTAATACTATCAAGGGTCCGAATGCCCCCCCCAACCTGAACAGGAATGCTTATAGATGCAACAATTTCTTGAATAATTGTTGCATTTTGTGGCTTTTTATTAAATGCACCATCCAAATCCACGACATGAAGCAATTTAATATTATAATCCGCCCATTGTTTAGCCATTTCAACTGGATTGGATGAAAAAACTGTTTCTTCATTCATTCGTCCCTGTTTGAGACGAACACATTGTCCATTTTTAATATCTACTGCAGGAATGATTATCATTATATATATCCAAAATAATAATCAGTGGAGATGAAGGGGATCGAACCCTCGACCTCGGCATTGCGAACGCCGCGCTCTCCCATCTGAGCTACATCCCCTGATTTTTTAATGATTCGTAGTTTATCGAAAAATCTTAATTCTGTATCAAACTATGGAATGCCTGTCAAGTGGATAATGGGCAATGGGGGCGAAATAATAAATAATTTTCAACCCATTGATGTTAAAACAAAATAAACATAATGCCGCCATTTTTATTTCTTACGTCCATAAAGTTTTTACAAAAATATTACAATTGAAGTTGTTGACTTTATTCTGTTTTATTGTAATAATTATTTATTGCATTTATTAGTGGTTGCAGCATGTCTGCAATAAAAACTTAACCATCACGTAAAAGTTAGCGGTTGCATGATGTCTGCAATAAAAACTTAACCATCACGTAAGTTATTGGAGTAACGCAAGAAAGGAGACGATTATGTTACGTTTTTTACCCGGCCCGGTCAAAGGTATTGTTTCATTAATTATTTATGTTATGAACACGATTTTTTTTTCATGTTTCTTATTCCCTGTTGCATTTATAAAGCTGATATTTCCGCATCGTCACATACGACAGCGATGCAATATTTTATTAGATGCAATCGCAACCTCCTGGATCAGTGTCAATTCCTGGAATATTCGCCTGACCAAAGACGTTCATTGGCATGTAACAGGTGTTGATACACTTGATAATAAAAGCTGGTATCTGGTTATCGCAAATCATCAATCCTGGGTGGATATTCTGGTCTTGCAAAAAGTGTTCAATCATAAAATACCATTTCTAAAATTTTTCTTAAAAAAAGAACTTATCTGGGTACCCATATTGGGTTTGGCATGGTGGGCATTGGATTACCCATTCATGAAACGATACCCCAAATCATTACTCAAGAAAAAACCCCATTTAAAAGGGAAAGACATTGAAATTACACGTCAGGCATGTCAAAAATTTAGGGACAAGCCTGTATCTATCATGAATTTCCTTGAAGGCACTCGCTTTTCATCCAGTAAACACAGGCAACAAGATTCCCCATACAATCATTTGCTTCGCCCCAAATCCGGCGGCATTGCATTTGTCCTTGCAGCCATGGGCGATCAAATTCAAAACATACTTAATGTAACTATTGTATATCCAGGTGAGAAAAAATCTTTCTGGCAATTTGTTTGTGGGGAAGTCACAGATATTATTGTGTCTGTTGAGGTGTTGCCAGTGAATGATCACTTAAAAGGGGACTATTTTGACGATCTATCATTTCGAACAGAATTTCAAGAACACGTTAATATGTTGTGGGCACAAAAAGATCGGAAAATGCAAATGTTATATGATGAGTGGGCGATATTGTCCCAAGAGGCTCACCCGCTTAAATCCAATTGATGCATCTATTTTGGTTACACTCAACTGATTTTCGCCCTTCACACAACAGTCCATGTCCAAATCCAATGTAGGAAATGGACATGGGACTGTCTCCTGTTTGTAGCACTTATTCTGCAAGCTTTCCCCAGAAAACAGCCTTTCTTAATCCCAGAATTAAATGTTTTGTATATCTAGTAATTTTTCTGTTTTTTTATGTTACAATTATCTTTAATATTCATATAGTTATATTAGAAGTAAAAGTAATATATACTCTCTTTTTTACAAAATAAGTATTGACATATAATAAAAGCTATTATAGTATCGAAATAAACATTTTGGAAAGTAAAATTATGTTTATATATCATTAATATCTTTGCATTAACAAGTCAAAATTATTATTGGTTTTATCCCAAAAAAAGGAGGTCTTTATGGCAAAAGGTGATTACAGTATCCGATTTGATGCGGATCGTCTCAGGAATATGATTTCAGAAGGCAAAACAGCCAAAGAAATTATGAAAGCCTGTAAAATTTCAAACTATACCCTTAGAGAACACCTGGTGTTACTTCAGGAAAAAGACAGGAAAATTTATGTTATCGAAGGGCTTTTTGATGACAGGCAGGTAACAGATAAAAAACCTATCCCCAAAGAAGGAGTGATCTTTTCAAATAAAATGCTTGAAAATACAGAATTTAAATCAGGTGATGCATTTGAGATGATCGTAGAAGAAGAACAGATAATTTTGAAAAAAATTCCAAATGATGAATAACTCAAAAAAAAAGGAGACTTATTTATGAGTGAGCAGTTTACAGCCGAAACTTTCAGGACATCAGCTACCTGGAAGAATATGGACAACAAAATAATGAAATATGATATCCATCCCTGGGTATTTTTTGCAGGCGCAGGTTTGATTATCCTGGGAGTTTTGTTTACGTTGATTGCCGGGGACTTTGCCAAAACGCTCTTTGCAAATATTCAGGCATGGATATCCAATTATACAGGTTGGTTTTTTGTATTAGTCATGAATATTGTTCTATTTTTCTGTATTGGCATGCTGTTCTCAAAATTTGGAAAACTTCGCATTGGGGGTGCTGATGCCGAGCCAGAATTCTCTACAATGGGTTGGTTTGCCATGTTGTTCAGTGCGGGAATGGGCATTGGCATTTTGTTTTATGGCGTGGCTGAACCCATGTTTCATTATGTAGCCAATCCTTTGTCAGAACCCGGATCAATAAAAAGTGCTGAAATGGCCATGACACTGACTTTTTTACATTGGGGACTGCATCCCTGGGCAATTTATGCCATTGTTGGCCTGGGGTTGGCTTTTTTTGGTTTTTCGGAAAACCTCCCGCTGTCCATTCGTAATGTCTTTTATCCACTATTGGGCAATCGAATATATGGGTGGATTGGCAATGTTATTGATACGCTGGCAACAGTGGCCTGTCTGTATGGCGTTGCCACATCATTGGGATTGGGGGTCCAGCAGGTTAATGCAGGATTATCCCATCTGTTTGGTATTCCCCAGGAAACATGGGTTCAGGTCTTACTGATAATTGGTATTACTGCCATTGCAACATGGTCAGTTGTTCGTGGGCTAGAGAGTGGTATTAAGTTTTTAAGTGAGTTGAACATGGCTTTTGCCATTTTATTGATGGTTTTTGTTTTTATTTTAGGCCCTACCTTGTTTATTTTAAATGGATTTATCGAAAATGTGGGCAATTATTTAAATAGTTTTATTGCCATTGCTACCTGGAACGAAACTTATACCAATGATAACTGGCAGGATAACTGGACTATTTTTTATTGGGGTTGGTGGATTGCATGGTCGCCATTTGTTGGAATGTTTATCGCACGTGTTTCCTATGGCCGACAAATTCGTGAGTACTTGCTGGGCGTATTATTTGTTCCGGTACTATTAACATTTGCCTGGATGACTGTTTTTGGTAACAGTGCCATTTTTATCGAGCGATTTGGTGCAGGGGGATTGGCAAAAGCTGTTCAAGAAAATATTCCTGTATCATTGTTTGTATTTCTGGAAAATTTTCCATTAAGCACGCTCACATCCATGCTTGCCATTTTGGTTGTCATTTCTTTTTTTGTAACATCATCAGACTCAGGCTCTATGGTCATTGATATCATTACAGCCGGTGGAAATCCAGATCCACCGAAACCTCAGCGGTTGTTTTGGGCAATTACTGAAGGTTGTGTGGCGGCTGTTCTTCTTCTTGGGGGAGGGTTGGTCGCGCTGCAAACAGCAGCCATTACAACAGGCTTACCATTTGCAGTGGTTGTTATGATGATGTGTTGGTCTATTTACAAGGGGCTGATGGATTATGTAGAAAAATATGGATGGGATGCTTAGGAATGATCTAATAATAAATTTTCCATTATTAATAATGAGGATGTTATTTTTTTAGGATTCTCTATTAATTATTAAACAAATACAACAGGAGGTTTTTATGCGAATGAAACATATGATATATGTCTTGTGCATTGTGACCATTTTGCTTTCAATATTGGTCGCACCAGGTTATGGAAAAAAATCATCAATCGTGCGTCTTGCGTATGTAGAATGGTCATCTGAAATTGCCAGCACACATCTGGTTCAGGCTGTTATTCAAGAAAAAATGGGGAAAATATGTCATATAATTCCTATGGAAGCAGATGAAATGTGGGAAGCTGTTGCCAAAGGAACTGTCGATGCAATGGTATCTGCATGGCTGCCTGAAACCCAGATGAATCTGTATAAAACATACAAAGATCAAGTGGATAATCTCGGCCCCAATTTAGACAATGCCCGGGTGGGACTTGTGGTTCCCAATATCACAGTGGGACGTCAGACAATGGGTTCCGGGCTTAGAAACAAACCCTATATCACTACCAACAGCATCACCGAATTGCCTGAATATCTTCGTCAATTCAGGGGTAAAATTATTGGAATTGATCCAAAAGCGGGGATCATGGAGCGAACTCGTGAAGCGATTAAAGTTTATGGCTTAAATCAGTATCGTTTGATCAATGGCAGCGAGGTTTCCATGACTGCTGAATTATCCAATGCTATCAGAAAGCAACGATGGATTGTTGTTACAGGATGGATTCCTCATTGGATGTTTGGCCGATGGAATCTTAAGTTTTTGGAAGATCCCAAAAAAGTATATGGTAATAAAGAACATATTTCAACCATAGCGAGAAAAGGGTTACAACAAGATATGCCAGTTATTTATCGATTTTTGGATCGCTTTAATTGGAATGCAAAGGAGATGGATCAATTAATGGTTTGGATTAAGGATGATCAAGGTATGTATCCTTATGAAAAGGCATTGCGTTGGATACGATATAATCAAGATCAAGTGAATTCTTGGATTGAGTAACGTTTTTTGAATTTTTGGCAAATCTAAACATCATTAAAGCAAAACCCCATTAAAACGCGTTCTCGTTCCCACGCTCCCGCGTGGGAACGATTGGGGGTTAGGGGCATAGCCGTCAGCCTAAGGCAAACTCACTCTGATGCTCGTTCCCAGGCTCTGCCTGGGAACGTGTTCTTGGCGGCTCTGCCGCCTGTTCAGTTCGTAGGTGGCAGAGCCACCTCGGAAAACGTTCCCAGGCAGAGCCTGGGAACGAGCATCGGA
>Ga0272440_1000840_pt1 | contig 25865 bp, 19 predicted proteins | sample SSMMMBAug17_FD_192440 | JGI IMG/M metagenome (GOLD analysis project Ga0272440, IMG submission 192440) | Marine sediment archaeal communities from Little Sippewissett salt marsh, Falmouth, MA, United States - SSM-MMB-Aug17 | ecosystem: Environmental > Aquatic > Marine > Wetlands > Sediment ...
TTTTTCTACCCGAAAATTTATAATCGCTTACTTATTAAGTATTCTTTATTCATAATTCAAGGAGGATGTAATTTATGAAAAAACTTTCAATCTCTCTTATACTAATCCTGACATGGATTTTAACAAGTCATGCCACCACTCTGAAAGAAATTAAAGAAAATGGTGTGTTACGACATCTGGGCGTATATTATGCCAATTTCAATACAGGTACTGGGGATGGTTATGATACTGAAATCATGCAATTATTTGCAAAACACATTGGTGTTAAGTATCAACATGTTGAAACGACTTTTGCAACTGTTATTACAGATCTGACTGGTATTAAGGTCAAAGCGCGGGGGACAGAAGTTGATATCCTGGGGATTACAGAGCCAAAAGGAGATATCATCGCCAATGGATTGACCATACTTCCCTGGCGCCAGAAAGTTGTTGATTATTCTGTGCCCACTTTTCCCACACAGGTCTGGCTGCTTGCGCGAGCCGATTCTCCCATTAATCCGGTCCAACCAACCGGTAATCCAGATACAGATATTAGAGCAGTTAAAGCAAAGTTAAAAAACAAAACAGTTTTAGAAAAAAAGAACACCTGTTTGGATGCAGATCTGTATCAATTATCCGAAGCTGGTGCGATCTTGAAAAAATTTTCTGGTAGTCTGGCGGAAATGGCACCAGCAATTATTCAGGGAGAGGCTGAATGCACGATTCTTGATGTCCCTGATGCGCTGGTGGCACTTGAAAAATGGGGAGATAAGGTCAAAGTGATCGGTCCGGTTTCCAAATTTCAAGGGATGGGAACTGGATTTACCAAAGATGCACTTTTTTTAAGGAAGGCTTTCAATGATTTTCTGAAAAAAATGAAAAATGATGGCAGTCTCTATAAACTTGTCAATAAGTATTATCCCTTGGCATTTCAATTTTATCCCGACTTTTTCAGTGATCTCAAACAATGATGCTCACAATTTGAGGCGCTTGTCATGCGCCTCAAATCAATGTCATAAATTATGAAATTTTTTTTGAAACGTTTTGCATATATTCTTGGCTTTTTATTAATCATGGGTTTTGCTTTCCAGATCATCTATGACAATTATCAGGCCAATCTAGAATTGCGAAATCGTTCTATACAAAGAGCCAGTGCAGATTTTAATGATAAAGTTGATGCTGTCAAAGCTTTTTTAGATGAACGACAAAAAGATTTTATCGATCTTTCATCAGATCGAACGATTGAAACATATTTTAAAAACAAAGCCATGGGAATGACGTTAATGTATGGGCTTGCAATAAGCTTGAATAATGTAAAAAAGCGCCTGAACGATTTTCAGACAAAAAATACATTTAACAATCAAACATTGTTTCCAAAAATTATTTTTAGAGATAACCAGAAAAGTCTTGTTAAAATTGTTTCAAAGGATTTCAACGACACAATTTCATATCAAATCAAACCAATGACTTCAATTGATTCCAACAATTCATATATGCAGCATGATACTGCCAATCCAGACTTTATCATCGTTTCAGTCCCATGTATTTTAAAAGACAAACAGCAAGGCCAACTGACAGGATGGATGCCCTATCGCCTTTTATTTGACCATTTTTTTCAAACGCGTTGTGGTGATGAGCGTATCGTTTTGTTTGCAGGCCATCAAAATTCGTATCCCATTTTTGATCCATCAGCGCAAAAATGTAATATCAAAGGGACAGACATCCGAAATCTTATCAATAAGAAAGAAAAAACATACAGGAATTCTCTTGATGGCAAAACCTACCTGATTTTTTCAATGGCTGATCAAAAAATGCCATTTGAAACAGTCAAATTGATTTCCACCATTGAAATTTTTGGAACAGATGATCCGAAAAAATTACTGATCCGAATGATTTCAATATGCGCACTTTTGTTTGTCTTTACAATGATGTTGATACGCTTGAACTTCAAACAACAGATCGCAGCTGTCAAACTTGCAGAAGCTGAGGATCGTCACAAAAAAATCGCACAAAAAAACAAAGAATTAGAAATCGCTCATCAAAAAGAAGCAGATACGAATATCCAGCTTCAGCTTTCTCAAAAAGAAATTCAAAGTCAAAATCAAAGATTGCAGGAACTAGATCGCTTAAAAAGTGAATTTCTGGCCAATATGAGCCATGAAATTCGGACGCCAATGAATGGCATTATCGGAATGGCTGATCTGTTGCTCAATACAGATCTAAATGATAATCAACGCAGATATGTTGAAGTTGTCAATACCAGCGGACTATCCTTATTAACCATTATCAATGATATTCTTGATTTTTCTAAAATTGAAGCCAAAAAACTAACGCTGGAAAATATCGATTTTGATTTACAAATCTTAATGGATGATATTGTTTCTGCGCTGGCTGTAACAGCCCATGAAAAAGATCTGGAATTGATTGTCGATATATCGTCAGATGTCCCTTTTCAATTGCGCGGTGATCCCGATCGTTTACGTCAGATAATAAACAATCTTGTTGGCAATGCTGTCAAGTTTACACATGCAGGTGACGTTGTTGTTCGAATAAAGTTAGTTTCTGAATCATCAACTGCGGCTAAATTGCGTTTTGAAGTAAAAGATACCGGCATTGGTATTCCGAAGGATAGACAAGACAGTTTGTTTGATCACTTTACCCAGGTGGATTCCTCTCATACACGACAATATGGTGGAACAGGTCTTGGACTGGCCATATCAAAGCAACTTGCTGAAATGATGGGCGGAGAAATTGGTGTGTTCAGTGATGATGGACAAGGCAGCGAATTTTGGTTCACTGTTCATTTGGAAAAACAAGAACAACAAGAACAGATATCATCGAATTTAAATGACTTAAGCTGCAAACGTGTGCTAATTGTAGATGATAATGAAAATAGTCGTGAAATACTCAAACGCTACATGAAATCCTGGAATATGAAGGTTGAGGATCTTTCAGATGGTTTTGAAGCCATTCAGTTGTTATATAAAGCCTTAGCGGATAATGCGCCTTTTCATATTGCTGTAATTGATTGGGAAATGCCGGGCTTAAGTGGTGATGCACTGGTTCGCGCGCTAAAAGTTGAAAATCGTTTTTCTGACTTGAAAATAATCATTCTCTATCAATTGGGATCTGGAAATAAATTTGATCACGTTCACAATATTCAATATTTGACCAAACCTCTAAAACAGGCAGATTTAAAAAAGGCTTTGGCCGATTTTTAGCCCCAGGCGGTTAGCGGCGATTATATCCCCCCATTATGGCTGTGATAAAAATTCTTACAATGAAATTGTTGCAACCTGAATTGATTTAAGATATAGGAGTAATAAATAAAAACGCTTACATCTGTTTATAAGGAGATAAACAATGGAATATAAACAAGATTTTTTTAAAGGAATTCGTGATACAAATATTTATTATCAATGTTGGTTACCAGAAGCCCCAAAAGCTATTATTTTGCTGGTTCATGGACTGGTTGAACATAGCGGGCGCTATATGAACATGGTTAACTATTTTGTTCCACAATCTTATGCGGTATATGGTTTTGATCATATTGGACATGGCAAATCGCCCGGTCAGCGAACACGTATTGATCAGTTTAAAGATTTTACTGATAATATCAAAATTTATTTTGACCATATTCAGTCATGGCATAAAGACTTGCCAATTATTTTATTTGGTCATAGCATGGGTGGATTGATCAGTTCAAACTATCTGTTAGACTATCAAGATGAATTATCTGCCGCTGTCCTGTCGGGTCCCCCATTAATTTTACCAGATATCGTGAGTCGAACCTTGAGCGGGCTTATTGCAAAGTTTCTTCCCTGGCTGGGATTGCTTCGGATCAATCCGAATGATGTTTGCCGGGATCAAACAGTTGTTCAAGAATATATTGATGATCCGCTGGTTTATAATGGTCGCATTTCAGCAAAATTACTGACAGAAATTGTCAATGGAATGCAGCGAATCAATGACGAAGCCGGCATCATTAAGTTACCTTTATGTATCGTTCATGGGGGTGCGGATAAGCTTGCGGACCCTGCGGGTTCTCAGATGCTTTTTGATAAAGTAAGTTCAGAACAGAAATTTATTAAAATCTATGATGGTCTTTATCATGAAGTTTTAAATGAACCGGAGCATCCTCAGGTTTTGAAAGATATTGACGCACAAATATCAAATTTTATTTTGTAATTAAGAAATGCGCTGAAAATAAACTTCCCCATTTATTGATATTGTTCATTTTGAGGCTATTGTACTGTAGAGACGTAGCATGCTACGTCTCTACACGACCTTATTTTATTGGACGATCAAAAAAAAAGAGCATGTTAATTTCAGAGCTTTCCTAAGCGCCGATAAAAGCACCGCCACAAACACGTATCACCTGACCGGTGAGACCGGCAGCACCCGGACTACTCAGGAATGTGACTGTTTCGGCAACATCCTCTGGCAGCCCCCCTTGATTTAAATTATTCAAGCGTCTGGCGACAAGCTGTGTTGCAAAAGGGATTCGTGCTGTCATTTGGGTTTCGATAAAACCTGGAGCGACAGCATTGACCGCAATACCTTTTTCAGCAAGTAATGGTGCCAATGTGGACACATAACCAATGATGCCCGCTTTGGATGCAGAATAATTGGTTTGCCCCCGATTGCCCGCAATTCCTGAAACAGATGAGAGATAAACCATTCGACCGCCATTTTTCATAATTGGAATTATTTGTTTATTGACACGAAGGATTGAGCAAAGATTTACATCAAGTACTTGATGCCATTTTTTTTGAGTCATGTTCACGAAAAGTTTATCTCTGGTAATGCCTGCATTATGAACAACAATGTCCAGACTTCCAAATCTTTTTGATACCCATTCTACAATTCTATCTCCTGCTGAACTTGAAACAATATCACAAAACAAAAGAGAACCATCAATTTCTTTCGCAAGTTTCGCAGCTTTGATATCAGCTTCAGGTCGATCCATAATAATAACCCGCGCTCCTTCTCGTGCCAGAGATCGTGAAATTGCAGCACCAATACCTTGTGCTGCACCTGTAATTAACGCTATTTTGCCGTCTAGTGGACGCATTTCTGAAAACATGCCATCTGTTTCAACGAGATAATTAATATAAAAAGGTTGGCCGGTAATATATGCCGAACGTTTCGATAGAACAAAGCGCAGAACAGGTTCCAATAATTGCTCGGCATTGGAATAAATATAAATAATATTGGCAGTTGCCCCCTTATATCCAATTTCTCTGGCTATCGCCCGAATGAAACCTTCAAGCGCTTTTGACATTGTTGCTGAGAATACATTTTTTTGATCCTCTAATGGGCGACTCAGAATGATGACGCGGCCACATGAACTTAATGTCTTTAAATGCCGAAAAAAAAATGAATAAATCACGTTGAATTGTTCGGGGGTTTCAATGTTTGTGGCATCAAATATAAGGTGTTGTGAGGATGGAAGCTTATCTTGCATGAACACTCGTGGCTTGCATCCATAGATATCACCTGCCTTATAATACGCATTGAAAACAGGTTCATCCTTTTCTACATAAGGAATTGCACCACCTTTGAAGATGATTTCAGCAAGTCTACTTGTGAGTTGCGTGGGACCCATTTGACCAATCACTACATTTTGATCAATAAATGGTTTTTTTTCCCAGGGCTGGTTCGTTCGCTGTAAATCAGTGGGAAGTTTCGGAAGTCCTATTTTTTCGAGCATTGTCTTGAAAATTGGTTTTTTTGCCAGTTGTGTCAAGTAGTCGTTCATTGATTTTTTCCTTTTTGTAAGCGTTTCGGATTATTATGTCTTACCGGGGCACGTTCCCAAAACGTAGGGACTTTGTTGACTTAACGTGCGGGCTGCCTGAAATTTCAATTCCAGGCGGTTTGCCAACGTTAGAAAAAACGATCCTATTTTTTAGGGATGCGCCCTTTTCTGTAATCTTTTCTGAGTCTTAAAAGAGAAAACGTGATGCCATATGTCAGTAATGAAAAAAAAAGCCCACACACGATACCACCTAATAACATGGGATAAAAAACACCTTTGCCTATATATAACAATTGTGACAAATCTTTATCTGCAATGAGTTGCTTGATACTCATAAAATCAAGCGTTTGTTTGGGAGGGACAATAAAAATGCCGATCTTATAATCCAGATAAAGTATTGGGATTAAAGTAAATTGATTCATTACAAAGCTAGAAAACATTGCAGCTGCGTAATTAGGGCGTCGGCTAATCCAAAGGAGCAGGATGATTAAAATCGTTTGCAATCCAATTATTGGGACAATGCCACCAAATATGCCAATAGACAGTCCAATTGCAATATCATGAGGATTGTCATTTTCTTTTACAAGCAGTTGCCATTTTCCTTTTATCCAGTTATATGCGTTATGTATTCTAAGTGTGTGTATGAAAGACTGCATTGATATCATATCTTTTTTTGTTTTATTCTTTTGTTTGGATTATTATCAAAAAAAATTGTTTGCATGCGTATGCTTTTCAATCCTGGTATTGTTGTTATGAGAATTTAAAGGGAGATTCTTTTCAAATACGTTTACAACTTGCAAACACAATAATTTTCAGATAATGTTTTTATTTAGGAATTCCTTAGGGATTCTCTGAAAATAACTTCCCCATTGTTGATATCGTTTGTTTTGAGGTAAATGTAATGCGTATGATATTTTTAGAGAATTCCTTCGTAAAATTAAAATGAGTACGTTATAATTATAAATAAGTATAAATTATGTCAACAAAAGAAATCAATATATCACCCATTTTTTTTAAAATTGACCGACTTAAGACCTGGTATCCTGTCAGAAGGGGGATCCTTTCTAAGACAGTGGGATATATCAAAGCAGTTGATGATGTTTCTTTTTCAATAAAGCGGGGCGAGACGATTGGCCTGGTTGGGGAATCTGGCTGTGGCAAAACCAGTCTTGGCCGTACCATAATGCTTTTGGAAACACCTTATGCTGGGGATGTTCTATTTGAGGGGCAGTCGATTTTTTCGCTCAATCATCATGAAAAAAAGCAATTGGGTCGAAAAATGCAGATGATTTTTCAAGATCCGCAATCTTCATTAAATCCACGCATGAATGTATTGGATATCATCACTGAAGGGCTTAAATATCATCGTTTATTGAAAACAAACCGCAAGGATTCTGCTGTTGAACTTTTACATGAAGTGGGTCTGGATGAACAGGCCATGTTTCGGTATCCACATGAATTTTCTGGCGGGCAGCGGCAAAGAATCAGTATTGCACGCGCAATTTCCATGCATCCGAAACTGGTTATTTGTGATGAGGCGGTTAGCGCCCTGGATGTATCCATTCAGGCACAAATTATTAATTTATTGATGGATCTTCAAGCAAAGCACGACTTTTCCTATATCTTTATTTCTCATGACTTGAGTGTTGTCAATCATATATCTGATCGTGTTGCTGTCATGTATCTTGGAAAAATTGTCGAATTAGGTCCCACACAAAATGTATTGAAAACACCATGCCATCCCTATACCCAGGCATTAATGTCAGCCATACCGATACCAGGGAAGGAGCAACGTCCTTCTGTTGTATTTCAAGGTGCGCCGCCATCACCAATGAATCCGCCCTCAGGCTGTCATTTTCACCCGAGATGCCTGCATAAAATGAAAATTTGTCAGACGCATGAACCCAAACTCACGCGTCATCAAAATGGTCAACAGGTGGCCTGTCATTTGAATGATATGGAACAAATAAAGGAATAACACATGACATTTTTTTTACCTGACACATTCATATTTTTATTTGGTTTATGTATCGGTAGTTTTTTGAATGTTTGTATTTATAGACTGCCTCGTGAGAATCTTGACATTGGGCATCCCAAACGCTCTATGTGCCCGCATTGCGGCAGCCAACTTCATTTTTGGGAAAATATTCCATTGATCAGCTATATTTTCTTATTGGGAAAATGTCGGACATGTAAAATGGGTATATCAATCCGATATCCTGTCGTAGAATTGATATCTGGCTGCTTTGCCATTGCAATATCCCTTAAATTTGGATTAACCATCACTGGATTGATATATTATTTATTGCTCATTTCACTGGTCGTGATTACATTCATAGATCTTGATTTTCAGATCATACCCAATACCATCTCATTGCCCGGAATTGTCATTGGATTGATCGCTTCATTTTACTTATCTGAAATAAGTGTTCAGGATTCATTGCTCGGTATTTTGATTGGTGGCGGTTTATTTTATTTAATTGCTTATATATTTGTGACAATTCGGGGCATTGAAGGAATGGGGATGGGTGATGTTAAGCTATTGGCCATGTTGGGTGCATTTTTCGGATTAAAAGGTGTCATGTTCATTATTTTTATTTCGTCGATTATCGGAACATTTGCAGGGATGATGGTCATGATTCAGACGCGTTCATTTACTTTCAAACAAAAGATTCCATTTGGTCCTTTTTTATCTATTGCTGCGATGATTTATATTTTCTGGGGGGAATTATTAATCTATTATTATATTATGTGGTTGCGTGGTTATTAACGACCGTCTGTTATTCCTTCCATAAAAATAGGGAAAATGCAATTCAAATTACATCGCCTCATGCTCTCAATACAGAATAGTTCGAAAGTTTTATGGATCAGCAAAACGTTTTTTCACAACCAGAATTTCATTTAGATTTTCAACAAAAAGATCAATCAGTCGGGGTTCAAAATGTTCTCCTTTTTGAGAAACCATTTCATCAATTGCATCCTGAACCGGCCATTCTTTTTTATAAGGACGTTCTGATGTCAGGGCATCAAAAACATCGCAAACAGCTGAGATTCGACCTTCAATAGGAATATCTTCACCTGAAAGACCTTTTGGATAGCCTTTTCCATTCCATTTTTCATGATGGGTCATAGCAATATCATGGGCCATATAAAGTAGATCGGAATTGCCACCTTCAAGGAGCCTTCCGCCGATAATGGTATGAGATTTCATATGTGCAAATTCACCATCAGTTAAACGTGCTGGCTTTAGCAGAATTTTATCCGGAATACCTATTTTACCCACATCATGCATAGATGCGGCATGAAAAATATTTTCACAAGAAACTTCATCCAGACCAACTGCTTTTGAAAGAAGGGATGTATAATGGCTCATGCGAATGACATGCATTCCGGTTTCATTGTCTCGATACTCAGCCGCTCTTGCCAGGCGGTTTATGACATCCAATTTGGTCTCAAGAATTTCGGCAGTTTTTTCCTTCACCAATTCTGATAGATGATCACGATGTCTTTTTAATTCCAGATGGGTCCGAACGCGTGCCTGAACAATTTTCTGATTGATCGGCTTGACAATATAATCCACAGCACCTAATTCAAGACCTTGTGTTTCATTACGTTCTTCACTCATGGCTGTGATAAATATGATTGGAATATCTTTGGTTTGGTCTTTCTCCTTAAGTCGTTTGCACACTTCATATCCATCAAGTTCAGGCATCATAATATCTAATAAAACAAGGTCTGGTGGCTGATCAGACATTGCATAGTTAAGCGCCACTTTGCCGTTGGTGGCAATAGAAAGCTTGTAATCGTTTTTTAATGCTTCAACAAGAACTCTGATATTCACAGGTGTATCATCAACGATTAATATTTTTTCTTTATTATTTGGATCGGACATGAAAACCTCATTTCATAGATGCATCTGTTAATGGCGGTTTTAGATGATAGTTTTGGTAAATTTGGTTGATTTGACCCGATGCATTCATTTGTTTTAGTCTGTTGTTAATTTTATCAAACAATTTGAAATTTATTGATTTCAAAGACATTGCAAAATGATTGCCAATTTTATTCTCATATTGATACTTGGCATATGTGAAATCTTCAAATTTCATGGATTTCATCACTTTTTCAAATGCTTTAATATCCAGTATAATCGCTGCAGCACACCGACCGCGTATGAATTTTTTTGTTAAAACTGTGTCATCAATACAATTAACTTTATATATGCTTGAGTTATCATTAAACTCATCAAAATAAGCCGTGCCTCTTTTGGCACAGATACGAAAATTTTGAAGGTCTTGGAATGTTTGAATGTCGCTTTCATGTCCTTTTTTGACTGCAAAAACAATATTTTTTACTTGATATCCAATCGCAGTAAAGTATTTTACATCTTTTTTTCGTTCCTTGGTTTTAATTACACGCGGTAATATATCAATTTTTCCACGTTTCAAAAAAGAATAACTTCTTTGAAAAGGACGACGTGTCCATTTAACCTCTGCCCCTACTTCATTGACTGCCATATTTAGAATATCAATGAGAGGGCCTGAACATTTTTTTTGTTTAATATCATATGTCATTTCAGGCGGACGTTGCCTGCAATCTGCTTTAATAACAATATTTTTCGCTGTTACTGATGAATTCAAACAAATGATAATTATACAAATTGTAAACATTATTTTTTGTATCATTTTTCCTCCAGATTTGACTGTTCATGAAAAGCAATTTTTTCATTCGCAAATCAGGTCTGGTCCTGATATTAACAATGAAAGTCTTGCTGATCTGAACGAATTTAACGATTCTCTATCTTCAGTGAAGATATGAGAATAATTCCCCATATTCCAAGTATTAAGGAACATGGAATAAATATAACAGAAACTAACAGTTTTGGCCATGAAAAGAATACCATATATTCAGAGATAGAAATTACGAGTTGAAACATAAACATGATGGGATCATTCATGTCCAATGGTATATCACGCAAAAAACGTTCTATTCCAATTAGAAAGAACAACATATAAATAATGGGGGTGATGACGCAATAGTATAAGCAGACCCCCCAGGTCAACCGGCGAATTGAGGATGAAAAATTGGGATATTTTTGTTTAATAATTGCAATCATAAGAAATATGCCAATGAGAAAATTCAGAGACCAGGTAACCATACGAAACAGTGGATCTTCCATAAAAAAATAGGCGATAGAAAATAATGATTCCAAAATCATCATACTAAAAAGCATGGTATGGAGGCCATACGTATGATTATATTTAATGTCAAGTTCAGAATAAAATTTTTTTTCTTCCTCCCTAGAATCAACATGATTGTTATGACGATATATGACTTGAGTGGCTTGAACAACATATGTTTTACAAATTCGATCATGTAACGTGCGTTTTTGAATGTCAAAGATGGCAAGGATATATCCGATGAACAGAAAGAATGCACTGACCATTTCACAAAAAAAACGTGCAAGCGCTATACCATAAGTGATTTCTTTATGGTTTGCAGGTATCACGCGCAATGAAAAGGCCATTTTACCAGGTGTTGCTTGATAATTGACTAAAAAAAATGTTGTATACAATGCGGGGATTAACCATTTAATCAAAAAAGATGAATTCAAAGGCAAATGATTGGAAACAACGATTACGTCCGAATTGTTCAAAATGGGAAGTGGTATTACAGCAACCAGTATACTACAAATCGTCCAATCCAACACTTTGGCACAAAAACGTATCCAAAATCCACCATATACCAGACCTTGTATTTCATGGATGGTGGGCGTTGAATGCATCAATGGGTCCTGTGTATTAAAGTCTTTTTTGATTTTTGATTGCATTTGTATACCATTTATATTAATATGTCTTCTAAATTGTTAAACGTTCATTTTAGTCACGTATATTTCATTTTTTTTAAGAGCTGTAAAGAAAAAAATAAATACAAATAATAGAGAGTCAATAATTATGCCAATTTATGAATTTCATTGTAATCAATGTGATAAAAAATTTGAGCAATTGTTAATGTCTGGTGACAAACCTTTTTGTCCGGATTGTCAAACAAATGATGTCCGGCGCTTACTTTCTGTATGCGGTTTTGTCAGTAAAGGCAGTGGGGGCGAAACTGTAAGCACTGCTGCAGGTACGAGTTCCTGCGCATCATGTACATCAACCAGTTGCAGTACATGTGGAGTTTAAATGAGAACTGAAATAAACATTGGCACACGAGGCAGTGCGCTCGCTCTATGGCAGGCGCGATGGGTTCAGTCTCGCCTTCAAGATTTTTTTCCTGATACATCAATCAATCTTCACATAATTAAAACAAAAGGAGATAAAATACTTGATGTACCACTGGCAAAAATAGGTGGAAAGGGGCTGTTTGTTAAGGAAATTGAAACAGCATTGCTTGATCAAACTATTGATATCGCTGTTCACAGCATGAAAGATATGCCATCAGAAATACCCGCTGGCTTATGCATTGGTGCAATCACAAAGCGAGAAAATCCTCAGGATGTATTAATTTCGAAAGATGGGTCAGGATTGAACAGTATGTCCAAAACAGCCCGAATTGGTACAAGCAGTTTGAGACGATCCTCGCAATTATTGCATGCCTATCCAGACTTACAGATTGTCCCTTTAAGAGGCAACCTGGATACACGTCTGAAAAAACTGGATTCAGAAAATTTAGATGCCATTGTGCTTGCCGCAGCCGGTGTTATTCGGATGGGATTAAAAGCGCGGATCGCTTCATATTTTGATACGTCGTTCATACTTCCAGCTGCCGGACAGGGGGCATTAGGGATTGAGATTCGCAAAGATGATCCCTTGATGCAAAAAGCCATGACGCACCTTGATGATTTTGAAACACATGTTTCTGTAACTGCTGAACGCGCGTTTTTGCATCAATTGGAAGGGGGCTGCCAGGTTCCCATTGCTGCACATGCAAAGATAAACAACCAAACAATACACTTGACAGGTATGGTTGCTGGTTTGAATGGGCAACCGCTATTAAGGGATGAAATCTCAGGTCATACAGATCAGGCTGTTTCATTGGGACAAACACTGGCTCAACAATTACTGAAACAAGGGGCGAAAGATATATTGGCGCAAATTGTTGATTATCAAAAATGAATATCCCACTTCAATTACTCGCCCAATTCATACCATTTGTTCAACAAAGGAAATATCATGACAGGTAAAGTATTTTTAATTGGTGCTGGCCCGGGAGATCCTGGTCTGATCACGCGCAAAGCGGTGGAATGTATCGAAAACTGTGATGTAATTGTTTATGATTATCTCGCATCCCCTGCCCTGCTTTCTATTGCATCAAGACAAGCGCAACAGATTTATGTGGGAAAAAAGGGCGGTGACCATACGATGAAACAGGAACAGATTAATCAACTGATTGTAGATAAAGCCCTTGAGGGACAAACAGTATGTCGTTTAAAAGGGGGGGATCCCTATATTTTTGGCAGAGGTGGGGAAGAAGCCGAAATATTAAAAGCACATGATATCCCTTTTGAAGTGGTTCCAGGTATCACAGCCGGAATTGCAGCGCCAGCATATGCGGGGATTCCATTAACTCATCGTAAAATGACATCCACACTCGCTTTTGTTACTGGCCATGAAGATCCAACAAAATCTGAGTCCAGTATTCATTGGCCATCCCTGGCAAAAGGTATCGGTACACTCGTTTTTTATATGGGGGTTAAACAGCTTCCTGGTATTGTCTCGCAATTGTTAAAGCATGGCAAACCCAAAGATACGCCTGTTGCATTGGTCAGGTGGGGAACAACGACACAACAACAAACTGTTACCGGTTGCCTGGAAAACATTGTCGAAATTGTTCAAAAAGCGGGATTACGTGCCCCTGCAATAATTGTCGTCGGTGAAGTCGTTTCTTTAAGAGCGCAGCTTGACTGGTTTGAACAAAAACCACTCTTTGGTAAAACAATTGTTGTCACCCGTGCGCGTCGTCAGGCAAGTGATCTGGTCAGGCAATTGAACGAACTTGGGGCAGAATGCATTGAATGCCCGACCATCGAAATTGTTCCACCTGATGAGAATCAGCCGATGAAACAAGCCATTGAAAATTTATCAACATACGATTGGTTGGTGTTTACCAGTGTTAATGGGGTATTGCACTTTTTTAATCAATTATTTGAAATGGGAAAAGATGTACGCGCATTGGGACATTTGAAATTATGCACAATCGGACCAGTGACAGCTCAACAATTAATGGACTATGGATTGAAAACAGATATTTTGCCCAAAACCTATCGTGCAGAATCAGTTGTTCAAGCATTTGAAAAGACAAACATGCGAGACAAACGTGTTTTATTACCGCGTGCGAAAGAAGCACGCACAGTTTTACCCCATGCATTAAGAGAAATGGGGGCCATTGTTGATGAAATAACAGCGTATAAAACAATTGCTGTTAAGGGGCATGACAAAGAAATTGTTTCACGCATTCATCATGCGGATATTCATATGGTGACATTTACCAGCTCATCAACAGTTAATAATTTTTGCAATATTTTTCCAGATAGCATAAATAATTACCTTTTTAAAAAACAGGTCTGTATTGCATCAATTGGTCCGATAACATCTGAAACAGCCCAAAAAAATGGATTAAAAGTGTCTGTTGAAGCAGAAGAATACACCATTCCAGGATTGGTAAAAGCAATTATTAATTATTGGAAATAGATTGTTGCGAAGGGAAGTTATTTTCAAAGCTTTCCTAAATCAAATGTCGTGACCAATGATGTAATGATCAAGAAGGTAATATCATATGACCAAAGCAAAAAGAATGATTGCCATCGTTAGTTTTTTATTATGTGCCACATGTTCAAATCTTCAAGCAGCTCAACAATATCAGGGATTATGTGCGCGTGTTAAAATTGAAATCCTTCAAGAGCTTACATTAGAACGAATCGGTTTTTTAGCGACATTGGAAATCACCAATAATGAGGGGGATGCCCCAATTACCAATTTTTCAGCAAGACTCATATTTGAAAATCCACTTTTGTCTTCTTCAGAAACCAGAAATGATGCATCATCCTTATTTTTTGTACGTCAACCGGATTTGACCGGTATTCATACAATTGATGGTGATGGCATTATCCCCCCAGGCCAGACAGCTATCATTGAGTGGTTTATCATTCCAACCATTGAAGCAGGTGGCGAAACGCCAGCAGGTATCGCGTATGAAATTGGGGCTGATCTTGCGGGTGCTATTTATGGACAGGAAATTGCGTCTGAAGTTTTAGAAGTTATTCCAGATCGCATTGTTGTTCGACCGGAACCACAATTGGATATCACGTATTTTCAACCGCGTGATGTTCATGGTGATGATCCCTTTACGCCAGATATCATTGAAAGTCCGGTGCCTTTCATAGTGGGTGTGCTTGTTCGAAACGTTGGCTTTGGTACGGCCAGAAGCGTAATGATTGAATCGCAACAACCCAAAATTGTAGAAAACAAGGAAGGCTTACTATTGATTGCCCGACTATTGGGCGCCCGGGTTGATGATGCCCCGCTTGATGATGCCTCGTTGACTGTTAACCTTGGTGATATTTTTCCTTCAGAGTGTCGCAAAGGGGCATGGGATATGGTTACGTCTTTATCCGGTGAATTTATTGAATTCAATGCAACGTACACGCATGCGTCTGAGCTGGGTGGAGAAGCCACTTCAGTCATAACGAATATGAATGCATATTTTATTGCGCATGAAGTACTCAATGATCAGTCTGGAAGAGACGACCTTTTAGACTTTTTAGCAGATACCGACAATGATGAAAACCAATTACCTGACACCCTGTTTGAATCAGATTGTTCGGTCGTGCCAGTCAATACCCTTCATCAGGTTTCAGCTATTGGCGACAGCACTGCTGCCAGCGTAACTGTTGTTGCTGATCGTGAGGGATGGGTGTATATGAGACTCATTGATCCAGCACAGGCAAAATTCGCTATTGCTTCAGTTGTTCGTTCTGATAGCAAACGCCTGAACCAAAACAACTATTGGACTGATGTCCGATACAAAAAAGTGACCAATGAACGTATTCCGCGCCTTCATCTGTTTGATTTTCTCAATATCGGTCACTATCAATATGAAGTGCATTATGTTCAAAGTCAGAATGATCAAACACCACCAACGACAACCATCCGATTTTCAGGAAAAGTGCAACACATCAATGACGTATATTACATTTTACCCCAAACCCAGATTTATTTTACTGTAGATGATGATAGTCCATCCGGCACATTTTTTAAATCGGATGATGCTGTTCATTTTAAACCGGCATATCCTTTTCAAATGAAAACATCAGGTGAACATCAAATAGCGTTTTATTCCCAGGATGCAGCTGAAAACAGGGAATATACGAAAAATGTTCGCGTTTCGGTTCTTGATCATGCCCCAACCATTCAACAGTTTGATCTTAGTCATCAAAATATGATCATGCACAATGATGCGGTTTCAGTTGTGCCATCACAAGTTGATATACAGTTTCAGGTAGCTCAACAGGCAATTTCAAGCCAGGCCTGCATTGAAATATTTAAAGGGGTCCAGGCATGGGTTCAGGTATCTGGAGTACCATCATCACCAACATCCAATAATTCTGCAGAATTAAGAATCATCGGAGAGTTCGCAGATTATTATCAATATAAGGTGAATGATGGCCAGTGGTCCGACGATATGCCAATAACAGAATCAATAGTTTTGAATCATTTGTCTGATGGAGACGTGCATGTTTTTGTAAAAGGACGTAATGCACATGGTGAATATGTTTCTGATGATCAATCTGTTCATGTCTTTTGGACCATTGATTCTCAGGCACCAGATATCTTCATCAATAATACACCGCCGACACCTTCAAGAACAAACGATGCCACTTTATATGTATCAGGCACTGCATTATATCGATATCTGTATACTTCGGAAGAAAGTTCATACTACCGACCGGAAACAAATATTGACACTCCCATTCAACTCGATCATCTCATGCCAGGTGAGCAGGTTGTATATGTGATTGGCAAAAATGGAGACACCTGGCAATCACAAGATAATCCAAGCCTTGTTCGGTGGCAAATTGATCCTGATTATGGATTTGACTTCACTCAGCTTGAAAAAGTACGCTACATTGCCTGGGACAATGTTGATGAAGAAATGCTTTCATTTACATGGAATGGTAAAAATGATTCCGGGAATGACTTGCCATCCGGATATTACACTGTTCGGTTGAGCGTGACAGATAGTTTGGGGCAAACATCCTATGCCGCTCATATCATTCATTTGGGAGAAATACTGACTGAATCCAACCCTGTCGATCAACGAGAAACCATTCAGACTCAGCTTTGTGTTGCAAGACATTGGGCGGTTTGGCAAGAGCAACGTCATTCGAACTGGGATATTTTTGCACAAAATCTGAACGATATTGAAGCGGGGTCAATAACAATTACTGACAATCGATTGAACCAGGAATATCCATCCACTGATGGTAAATGGGTGGTTTGGGAAGATTATCAGGTCAATGGATTTCGTGACATTCTCATGACCGAATTGTCAAATCCCAGCCAGGTAAGTATCATCACACGCACACCAGAACGAGATGAAGCACGGCCATCAATCGACTGGCCCTGGATTGTCTATCAAACAAAGCCATATGATGCCCCCTGGCAAATTGCAGCATATCATGTCTTAAACAAACAAGAATCACGCATTGATACCACGCAAAGTGATCAAAAATCGCCTTGTGTGAGCAATGGTCGTATTGTCTGGCAGGATTTTAGAGATCCAGGCTATGGTGAGATCTATATGAAAGATATGCTTCTCAATCAGGTCATACGAATGACCAATGATCCAGATAGCCAGTATCATCCAGTGATATCCAATAAATGGATTGTTTGGGAAGATAAACGCCATGGACAAAAGGAATTATATGCCAGGCACCTTGATCAGAAGCAGGCCATGCGTTTAACAGACTCATCCTATGATGAAAGCTTACCATCAGTTACTGGTAACTGGGTTGTTGCTACAGATAACAGTTTTGGGCCATTAATGACGAATATATTTTTGATACACTTGCCAGACAGGGCATTGATTCGCCTGACTCATTCAAACTCTGAAAAGCAGCGCGCTCATATAACTGGAAATAGATTGGTTTGGGAAGACACTCAGTCGTCGGATTTTCCACGTATATATCACTCACAATTACCTGTGTTTCAAGCAGTCTATCCAAATAATAATGCAGTATTAATCACAGATGAAATGGCTAAAACCCAAAAAAATGCATATGGATTAATTGAACGATGGCATGAAAAGGCTGGTATCACTTCTATTTCAACATATTTATCTTTGCTACCAACAGTTGAAACCCGAACCGCTAAATGGCAAAATGGACAGGCTGTTGGAGATAATTTTTCATTAGTTCCCAACATTTTTGTTTGGGTAAGATTTGATCAATCATACATTTTGAACCTTGGAACTGATCATTGCGATCCCATGTTATTGAACCCTGGCCCAAATATGATCAGTTATGGTTGCTTTCCGGATCTGTTTTCAAGTTACCAATTGATTGATTTGCTTGGACGTTCTCATATTAAATCTGTACGCATGCCAGATGCTTCAACAGGACGATGGGAAGTAACTATTGTTGAAAATAATCACTTATTGGGCTCAGATTTTATTATTCCTGGTGCTGCGGTTTTACTCATTGATGTTCAAGCTCAAATAGAATTTAACATAGGAAAGCCTTGAATCTCTTTGCGATACACAAGGAATTACCTTGTTTGTGTTCAAATTGTTGGCCTTGATCATCATTTCGACCCCAATGTAGGGGCGAACCTTATGTTCGCCCTCGAACAATTGTTCTCAAACGTTTTTAGTTCGAGGGCGAACATAAGGTTCGCCCCTACATTGGGTTCACCGCAACGTTTCCATTTGGCCGAAACGATGATCAAGGCCAAATTGTTGGACAGTCAAGCCTCTTTAAATGGGGAACTAATTTTTGGAGCATTCCTTAAAAGAATAGACTTGACTTTATTTGAAGAGAGGAACATTATGGATTAAGATAAACGAAACGTATAAAAAATAGGAATGCTTGAACAGAAAACATGACTGTTGATTATTGTCAAATAACATTAAAAGGAATCTAAAAAATGAAAAACATACAAGAAATGCGATTAAATGACAAACGTGTATTCATCCGGGTAGACTTCAATGTCCCAATGGATGACAACAAAACAATAACTGATGATTCCCGCATTAAAGGTGCATTGAAAACAATCACACATGCCCTGGAAAACAATGCAAAAGTAATTCTGGCATCTCATTTGGGACGCCCCAAAGACGGTCCTGACTCAAAATTTAGCCTTACCCCGGTTGCCAATCAGTTATCAAAACTGCTAAACAGAAACGTTCAAATGGCATCCGATTGTATTGGTTCAGAAATTCAGTCTGCCACAGAAAAAATGGCGCCAGGCGATATTCTTTTGCTTGAAAATCTCAGGTTTCATGCTGAAGAGAAAAAAAATGATAATGAGTTTGCTAAAGCATTGGCGTCATTGTGCGATGTATATATTAATGATGCGTTTGCTGTTTCTCATCGCGCCCATGCTTCAGTTGAAGCGATCAACAATCATGTGTCTCAAAAAGCAGCGGGCTTTTTACTTCAACAAGAATTAAACTATTTTGAAAAAGCCATGAATAATCCATCACGTCCATTAACTGCTGTTATTGGTGGTGCAAAGGTTTCCAGCAAACTGGCGGCTTTAAAAAATATGATCAACCATGTGGATAAAATTATTATTGGTGGTGCGATGGCCAATACATTTCTTAAATGTCTGGATTGTAATGTTGGTAATTCGTTAGTTGAAGATGACTGCCTGTGGGATGCGCACACCTTGTTAAAACAATCGGTCGTGAAAAATATTACTGTCTATCTTCCCATTGATGCTGTTGTCGCATCAAGTATTCAAAAAGATGCCATGACCTATTCGGTGCCTATCAAGGAAATACCACAAGGTCAAATGATTGGTGATATCGGTCCTGCAACCAGTCTTTTATATGCTGAAGCCATTCAGAACTCACAAACAATTATCTGGAATGGTCCAATGGGTGTTTTTGAAATGGAACCTTTTAAAAATGGCACACAGTCGATGATTCATTGCGTTGCCAATTCACCGGCACTGACTATTGTAGGGGGTGGGGATACTGATGCCGCCTTGCATCATGCAGGAAAAGCCGATCAAATTGATTATATCTCAACAGGTGGCGGTGCATTTCTAACCCTGATGGAAGGAAAAACACTCCCGGCTGTGGCTGCACTTAATCATTGATTGGTGGTATAAAACATATTTCAATATGGGTATAATTTACAGATATCTCTTGATTGAATATTCTTTTTTTATATGCTTTTCAAATAAAAGTGAACACTTATTTCAAGTGATCAAAAATAAAGGATAAAAAGGTGAATTTTGGCTTTAAACACGAATCGTTGAGCATGGAAAACCGGCTTCGACGATCAATTTATACAGCATTGTGTGATATTCTGCATGCAGAGCTTATAGAATATACACTTGTGGATTCTTATTTTGAATTTCGGAATAATCAGCTTGATTATCCATTTGTTGAAAAACGTGAGCTAAAACCCCGAGCCCGCATCCCTGATGTTGAATATAATTTACACAAGTCCTGTCTGGTCATATTTCTTGAGGATTCCATTCCCACAGAGCATAAAAAGTATATACGTTTTTTTAATGATAACAAAGTCAATAAAAAGAATCTGATTCAAAGCAAAAATATCCCGATATCTAAGAATTTCGATCGTACATTAAAGTTTATGGATTCCCCAAATTTTTTCGATTTTTTATCGTTATTGCTTCCAGTAGATTACGCAATATTAATTGAACAGGATCCCACCTTAAAAAATAAAAGTAGATATTGCCTGACCTATTTTCATGTCCGAGTGGATTGGCCCATTGCAGATGCTGCTGAAGAACTCGCCAGAGATTTACGTTATATTTCTAAAGATTTATATGAAAAGGGAGATCGTTATGCTGAAGATGTTCAGAAAAAATTTTTTGAATTTTATGGTGTCCCTTTTATGGCTGGTGGTCGACGAACAGCTGCTGTTGTTTCAGCCCAATATTTCAAAAGACTCAGTTTTTTATCAACAATATATGCAGGCAGCAGTGAATCCCGATGCTTATTTAAAATAATGAATGGTGCGGTTTCAAAAACAATATTAATGGAAATATCTGATGACGATATCCAACAACTTTGCGATACAAATAATGTTTCCCGACGTTCTTTTTCAAAGAACTATCTGATTGATCGGTATGGAAAAGGTGGTGTTGGCATTTTTCAAACCATTTATGCACCCACTGTACATTCATACCCGCCTGAAGACAGCCGACTGAGAGACCTAAATCCGGATGTTTTCTGGACGACTGTATATGATCAATATCTTTTGCCGCAACCGGATGTTTGGAAATATCCCCCATTAAGATTTAGTGTGATCTATTCATAAATGTGTAAATAGCTGGTCAAAAACAAATGGAATTCGTGTTAAGACCTGTTTTACTATTAGCGTAAATTTGGAGCATTGTGAAACAAATTCAAAATATTCTCCCACATGTTGAAAAGCCCGCCCGATATATCGGTGCTGAAGCCAACATCATTCAAAAAGATCATCAACTTACACCCTGTCGCATTGCGCTGGCCTTTCCGGATATGTATGAAATTGGGACATCGCATATGGGGATTCAGGTGCTTTATAATATTATTAACCAACACCCCAAAGCCCTTGCAGAGCGTGTATTTACACCTGCACCCGATATGGCCGAACATTTGAAGAAACAAGGCATAACCTTGCCAACGCTTGAAACACACACACCGCTTCATCAGTTTGATATCATTGGTTTCAGTTTGCTATACGAATTAAACTATACCAACATTTTGAGCATTCTGGATTTGAGTCATATCCCTTTTTATGCATCTGAGCGGGACCATACATTTCCATTGATCATTGCGGGGGGGCCATGTATGTGCAACCCTGAGCCTGTATCTGATTTTTTTGATGCCATTGTTATCGGTGATGGTGAACATGTGATTATTCAACTGATTGAAACATGGCTGAACAATAAGAAAAATGATCGGGTCGCATTATTATCCGCATGGTCAGAATTGGAAGGTGTTTATGTTCCAGCACTTTTTAAACAATCAGATGCGGATTCCGATATTTCTGAGACCAACGACAATCGAAAAAAAAATGTACGCCGGGCCATTGCAGGAAATTTAGACAAAACAGCTTTTCCTGATCATCCTGTTGTTGCTGTTGGTAAACCGGTTCATGATCGATACAGCCTGGAAATCGCAAGAGGTTGCTCACGTGGCTGTCGTTTTTGTCAGGCAGGGATGATATATCGACCGGTTCGTGAACGTTCAGTCCATCACCTGCTGGAACTGGCCGCCACCGCATTGGCCGCAACAGGTTATGATGAAATATCTCTTTTGTCTCTCAGCTCCGGGGATTATTCTCAAATTAATCCATTAATGTCTCGGATCATGTCTTATTGTCATCAAGAAAAAATAGCGGTATCATTACCATCACTTAGAGCCGGTACGCTTACTCCCGAACTGATGGCCTTGATTAAGCAGGTGCGAAAAACAGGATTTACCATAGCCCCTGAAGCTGGAAGTGATCGGTTGCGAAAAGTGATCAATAAAAATATTTCAGAAGAACAAATAATCAGTACAGTGACTTCAGCTTTTGAAATGGGATGGCAATTGATCAAGCTGTATTTTATGATCGGTCTACCGACTGAAACACCTGACGATATTGAAGAAATGATTGATCTGGTCAAACGACTGCGAGTATTAACTCGGAAATTTACCAAAAAAGCGCAATTAAATGTGAGTGTTTCTACATTTATTCCAAAACCACATACCCCTTTTCAATGGTGCGAACAAATATCTCTGGAAACATCAAAACAAACAATTTCATATTTAAAAGAGCAGTTCAATGTCAAAGGTATTCGGTTTAAATGGCAAGACCCCCATGTTAGCTTTATGGAAGGTATCTGGTCGCGAGGAGATCGACAATTAAGTGCGGTGTTGGTGAAAGCCTATCAGTTGGGATGTCTTTTTGATGGGTGGAGTGATAAATTTCGATTTGATTTATGGCAAAAGGCATTTGAACAGGTGGGAATTTCTCAAAGTGAGTATCTCAAAAAACGTTCCATGAACAGTTCACTCCCCTGGGATCACATTGATGTTCGTATCAAACGTTCTTTTTTGATGGCGGAATGGCAAAACGCCAATAATGAAACCCAAACCAGTGATTGTCGAACCGATAAATGCAACCTTTGCGGATGCTGTGATTTTAAAGCAATCAAGCCGGTAACAGATGCACCGATTCAAACAAGCAATATTCCTGAGACGCAATCAATTCCCAAGTCCGATTATCAAAAAATTCTTTTCACATATGCAAAACAATTGAATGCCCGCTTTCTGGGACATTTGGAACTCGTTACGATCATTATTCGTGCATTTCGTCGGGCAGGTTTTCGGTTTGAATATTCACAAGGATTTCATCCCATGCCCAAAGTATCATTTGGTGACCCCCTTCCATCAGGCATGGCAAGTGAGGCAGAATATTTTTTTGCAACACTTGCAGATGAACAGGAGCCATTTCGGAAAATTACAAAACAACGCCTTGACAGAGTCAACTTACAACTGCCTGAAGGATTAAAAATACTTGACTGTCAGGAAGCACATTCAAAAAAAGCTTTGTTTGAAAAAAAACCAGCGCAAATTGGATATCGAATTCAATTGCCAGTCAATGTCGATCCTGAACGCATCCATGATTTTATGGCATCAACAACCTTTATTGTTCATCGGAATAATCATAAAGGAAAACAAACACAGGTTGATTTAAAGGAAAAAATCTTAAAAATTCATCTGAATGGAACGCGTCAATTATACTGTCTAATCGATAATCAAAAGTCAAATTTGATTCGACCCAATTTTGTGCTGGAATCGATTTTGGGCATGGACCCGTCGGACATTCGATGTGCGGAGATTGTTAAATTACTTTAAACATACCAATTAAAAACCAAAGGAGTTCGCAATGTATTTTTTCATACCCATTCTTTTTTTATGTATGCTTTTTCCATCATGTTCATCAGACGATGATACAAACCCAAATATCACCCATCGAATTTATGGCATATCAGCATCAGGGTCTCCAATTAAAGGGACAGTGACTATCCGAGGATCTAGCGGAAACACTGTTGATTGTGGAATCGACACAGATGGTTTTTTCTCAGCAGATGTATCATCGTTAACCGCACCTTATTTATTGAATGCAAGAGGGACTGTTAATGATATGAATGTCAATTATTATTCATATACTTCGGGTTCTGGTCGGGTCAATATCAGTCAATTAACACATGCAGCTGTTTCAATGGCATTACGAAATGATGCGAGTGTGTATTATACGAATTATCCAGATGCAAACCTACCTGATGCAAACGATATATATGATTTTGCACAAGGTATAAATTTATTGCTATCTGATTCGTATCAAGAAGTTGGGCTAATCAATGATTTCAATTTTTTTTATGATGAATTCTCAACAAATGCCACAGGCTTTGATTTGCTGCTTGATCGGATCTTATTGTCCATTTCATCCGCTCCTGCGACTGTTATTATCAGCGAAAAAGATACCAATATTCCTATTTTTATGCATGATATGAATACTGATCAAAATCTTTATTTTCTTATTCCTGATATGGTTGCAGACATTCTCGTTTTAGATCACTGTTCCCCATATTATCAAACAGTAGCGATTGATCATATTATGTATGAGTTCTATTTATGGAACCAATATCTTCCCGAATATAATCCAGAAGATTATCCGACGCCTGTCAGTTATCTGGAGGCAATTAAATATAGTAAAGATAGATGGTCTGCGATCATTCCCAAAAATGTATTTGATTCGTATGTGGAAGATTCAGCATATGTGGGTCTTGGATTCTATATGGGATACGATATTCATACAAATCTGAGGATCAGCTTTGTATATCCCGATTCACCAGCAGATCTTGCTGGTTTGACCAGAGGAGATATTATTCTTGAAATTAATCATATACCTGCAAGTGAAATTTCATCACAAAACGACTCGCCATTTGGTGATGATACGCCTGGTGAAGAAGTTCCGCTGAAAATTAAAAAAAATAATGGCAATATACACACCTTAAATTTAATAAAACAAGAACTCAAAGTTTCCTCAGTTTTATATTCATCCATTATAGATTTGAATGCGGAATCAATTGGATACCTGGTATTTAATGATTTTATTATGACAGCAATTGATGAATTAGACCCAGTTTTTAAACATTTTAAAGAGAGTGAGATATCTGAACTGGTTCTTGATTTACGCTATAACTCCGGCGGCATCATCAATATTGCACAGTACTTAGCAAGTTTGATTGGAGGAAGCAAGGTTGTGAATCAAACGCTTTGTAAGCTTAAGTATAATGATGACAGTTCATACATGAATAAAACGTATCAATTTGTTGAAGTTGAAAACAGTCTCGATTTAGACAGACTTATCGTTATTACAACTGGCGCATCGTGTTCTGCAAGTGAAGCAATAATCAACGGCCTAAAACCTTATATCGATGTTGTTGTTATTGGAAATCCTTCATGTGGGAAACCAGTTGGTATGAATCCTTTCAATGTATGCGATATCTATTTTCTGCCAGTGACTTATGAGGTTGTCAACGCTCTTGATGAAGGTGATTACTTTGATGGTATTGGTGTTGATTGTTTTGCGTTAGATGATCTCGAAAGACCTTTTGGAGATGTGAATGAAAACTTACTCAGTGAATCCTTATATTATATTGAAAATAAACAGTGTTCATACAGAAAACGCCATAAAGGAAATTCTGAAACGCGTCACTTTCCTTTGCATGGATTTAGGCAGGAAATTGGTGCGTTCTAGCTGTATATTGACACGCTGATATCTTATGCTATCAGGCGTAAGGAAATCTCTGAAAATAAGTTCCTCATTTAATAATTGTTCATTTTGTTTTTGAACCAGGATTACACTGAAGAAGATGAATAAGATGAAATA
>Ga0272440_1000841_pt1 | contig 25849 bp, 13 predicted proteins | sample SSMMMBAug17_FD_192440 | JGI IMG/M metagenome (GOLD analysis project Ga0272440, IMG submission 192440) | Marine sediment archaeal communities from Little Sippewissett salt marsh, Falmouth, MA, United States - SSM-MMB-Aug17 | ecosystem: Environmental > Aquatic > Marine > Wetlands > Sediment ...
TGATCCAGACTGAAAGACATCCCCAATTTGATAAAGCAGGGCAGCATTGGCAACAAATATCAAATCAACTGATTTTTGCCGGATGATGTATATCAAATGCTGGAACAAAATGAAACTGTGCCCATTTTAATCCAGCATGAAAAGTCACGATTGAAAAGTATTGATCTTTTTTCTGATGGCTATAAAAAAATATAAGAAACATAAAGCAAGGTAAGAAAAAAAAATGATTATCGAAAAAATCAGACACCAGCTTCCCAAATATCCAAATATCATGGGAAAGGAAGAATTTATTAACACTGCTGTTTTGGTTTCACTTGTATATACCAAAGGACAATATCATTTCTTGTTTGAGGAGCGTGCCTCATCAATTCGTCAGGGCGGGGAAATATGTTTTCCAGGAGGTTTCTTTCAGGAAAAAGTCGATAAAACATTTGAACAAACAGCCATACGTGAAACCATTGAAGAATTGGGCGTTGATGTTTCACAGATTGAAATACTCGGCATGATGGATACATTGTTAGCACCTATGGGCGTTACAGTAGATCCTTATGTTGGAATACTTCATATTGATAATATCGCACAATTGAATTTTGATCAAAACGAAGTTGCACGAGTGTTCTTATTGCCTGTCTCGTATTTTCAAGACAATCCCCCCCAGATATATCAAGTCAAACTCAAGGCGCATCCCTATGAAAAACAAGCCAATGGGCAAACAAAGATATTTTTGCCTGTTGATAAGCTGGGGCTTCCTAAAAGATATCATCATGCATGGGGAGGCGTGCCATTAAATGTTTATGTGTATCAAACGCCAGAAGCCATGATATGGGGGCTTACTGCTAAAATTGTGTACTATTTTATCAAAATTACTTCATAAAGTTATTAGGGATTCTCTGAAAATAACTTCCCTATTTATTGATATTGTTCGTTTTAAGGTAAATGTACTGTAGAGACGTAGCATGCTACGTCTCTACACAACATTATTTTTTTGTACGTTCAAGAGAAGGTAAATGTACTGTAGAGACGTAGCATGCTACGTCTCTACACAACATTATTTTTTGTACGTTCAAGAGAAGGTAAATGTACTGTAGAGACGTAGCATGCTACGTCTCTACAGTACAAAAACCCCGATGATCATTTTTTTTAATAATAGTTTGGCACGTAGAGACGTAGCATGCTACGTCTCTACAGTACAAAAACCCCGATGATCATTTTTTAAAATGAAGAACTTATTTTCAGCGCATTCCTAAGAAAATGATGGAAGTTTGAATATCAAAGAGACAGTTCCTTAAGCTGTTCCACAATTTTTGGAAAACGTTTCAACGTTCCTGGAATTTTGGCCATATCAAATTGTTGGGTTTGCATGTTCAATTCATCAGCCCAGGATATCAGAAGGTTGAATGTGTATTCTTCACCCACCTGCATCATTTTTTCTGAAAAGGCTTCGATTTCATCAATAATGAATTGCTTGCAAATATTTTCCCATTCAGGCAGATAATCAGATTCAAATGCTTGAATCAGTTCTGGCAGTCGTTCTTTTAAGTTGGGAGCTATCTGGATAATTTCCGATAGGCTTTCAACTGCGGCGTCCTGCTTTTGAACAGATAGTTCTTGTGCAGATGTATAGGAAATAAATCGCATTATTTCTGTGATCAATTCTTTTTTACGAACTGGTTTTTTGAGATATCCATCACATCCAGAAGACAAAATATTTGATTCGCTGTCTTTCATTACAGACGCAGTGACAATGACAATGGGTATATCTTTTATCGCATCATCAGATTTAATAATCTTGATCGCGTCAAATCCATTCATGACAGGCATTCGCAAATCCATCAGGATCAAGTCAACCTGATACAATCGTGCCATATCAATGCCTTCCTGTCCATTTTCAGCTTCAATAATATCAATATTCTGATTTTTGAGAAATCCTCTGAAAAGGCTGCGGGTATCAGCATCATCATCAACAATAAGCAGCATTCCCTTGTTAAAGGTTACAGACTCAATATCAATATCTTCAGTTTCAGCCTGATCATCAACAAATTGTCCAGGACGAACATCAGGAATAAAAAATGAAAATATACTTCCCTTACCACTCTCGCTTTCTACTGTAATGACACCGCCCATCATTTCAACCAGGCGCTTTGTAATTGCCAGCCCAAGTCCAGTTCCACCATATTTGGCCTGACTTTGTCCTTCTGTTTGCTTGAAAGCATCAAAAATCAAGTCTTTTTGAGTTTCAGGAATACCAATACCCGAGTCAGCAACTTTAAAAATCAGGTAAAGCCCATTATCTGTTTCTTTGGATTTATCCTGTGTCAAAGCCACTTCAATGTGACCTGTGTCGGTAAATTTAACCGCATTGCCCACCAGATTAAACAATATTTGACGAATACGAACTTCATCCAAAGCCAGCGTTTCAGGAATACTGGAATCAATGTGAAGAAGTAAATCCAGGCCCTTTTCTTTAACCTTGATAGAAAAAATATGCTCAATTTCAGTAAACAGGGTTCGCGGGTTGACATCATTGATCTGAATCTCTAATTTACCCGCTTCGATTTTAGACAAATCGAGAATATCGTTAATCAGGCTCAACAATGTTTTTCCACTGGATGCGATTGCCGAAAGATATTGCTTTTGTAGCGGGCTTTGCATTTGATCTTCAAGCAATTCAGTAAAACCAAAAATAGCATTCATCGGCGTCCGGATCTCATGACTCATGCTGGCCAAAAATTCACTTTTGGACTTGTTCGCCGCTTCAGCCGCTTCACGTTCTCTTTCAGCCTGTTCCTTTTCCTTTCTTTCGGTAATATCGACCAGAGAGCCTTCATATCCATGAATTTCACCTTGCGGCGACCGAACAATGCGAGCGGTCAGTGATGCCCAGATGATGGTATTATCTTTCTGATAAAACTGTGTTTCAAAACCAATGACCTGATCAGAATCTTTGAGTTTTTGCATCAGATTCATGTAATCTTGCTGATTCACATAATTCTTGTCGATTCGAATATCTGACGTGATCATTTCTTCGGGTGATTCATACCCCATAATTCTTGCAAGTGAGGGATTTGCGCCAATCAAGCGACCATCAGCAGCACTTTGATAAATGCCCTCCAATGCATTTTCATATAAAGAACGATATTTTTTTTCAGACTCTTCAAGGCTGTTATACAATTTTGCATTTTCAATTGAAATGGCCACCTGCGCGACCAACAGGTTTAACATTTCCATACGTTCAGGCGTAAAAAGACCGGTTGCCTGTCCATGTTCCATATAAATTTGACCAATGGTTTTTTCTGATCTTCGAATTGGCATACATACGACCGCTCTTGGACGTGCCTTTTGAACGTATGGATCCTGTGTAAAAACCCCCTCTCCAGCAGCATCGTTTAATACAACAGTTTCATTTGTTCGGGCCGCATAGTTTACAATTGCCTGAGCAATTTCATGACAATTCTTAAGCGGAATCCCCAACGTAATCTTTTGACTTTTTTCAGTTGTTGCATGGGCTGCCATGATCAGTTGATTTTTGTCCTCAAGAATAAGAAAGCCTTTGTCCGCGCCAGCATTTTCAATCATGATATTCATCAGATTGTCCAATAAGCGATCCAGTACAATTTCTCCAGAAATGGTTTGGGATGCTTTCATTACAGAGACAATATCAAAGCCTTTTTCTTCAGACTTTTCAGCCCCCATTCCACCTTCAAGTAGTTGGTAATAGCGATCTTCCAAAAATTTAACAACTGCAATAGCGCCCCATCGTAAATAACAGTGACGCGATTCGTGCATATAAGATCTGGCCTTTTCCCATTCACTGCGAATCAGGCACATTTGCGCTGTCAATTCGTTGGCAAGGGCTTCATCATTAACATATCTGTTATCTTTTGCCAGGCTGATGGCTTTATTGTAGTTGGTCAGAGCCTCTTCATGCTGACCTGTGACCCTGCATAATTCTGCCTGCATGATATGATATTTATGCAGATGATTCATGGGCGCATGCTCTGCCCACTTTTTCATTTTTTTGATATCCGATTGAACACGTCGGATAATTTTTTTCTGAACATTCCGATCAGAAAATGGATAAATCGCTGTTCTTGACAGGCTGTCATAAAAATAATATTGCCCAACTGTATGGGTTGCTGTGACACCTTCAAGATACTGCTCGGCAAGTTTTGAATTTTCTATGGCTCGATGATACTGATGAAACAAATAACACAGGCGCATTTTATTGAAATACAGATGCCCCAAAGCGGTTTTGTCGTTAACTTCTAAAAGCCGGGGAAGTTTTTCTTCCTCATTGAACGCATCGCCAATTAATTTTGTGGAATCATTGGATCGACCCAAAAGATTGAGAACTGCCTGACGATGAATTTCCTGTGAGTTAAGAATGGTTTCCTGTTTTAATTGACGAATGGCATCACTGTAAGATTCCATCTCAGCATGGAGCTCTGCCAGATCTTTACCCATAAAGAAGGAACTATAAGAATACAGAAATCCAGATAAAGCAGCAAATTCCAGATCTCCCACTTCCATGCCTGTTGTGTATGCCTGTTGAAAAGCGGGAAGTGTATCTTTTAAGTGCTCTTTCCAATGATTGATCAGACAATTAACCACAAAGATTGTTTTTGAGCGCATTTCTCTGGCATTGATTTGATCAAGCAGTTTAAGGGCCATTTTACCCAGCCGATAGCCGGTTTCAATGTCACCAACCACGCCGCAAATAATGGAACCATAAGTGGCATAAACAAAAGGGGAAACAAAGGCATTTCCATAACGAACAGACAGGTTGACCTGTTTGAAAACAAGAATGGGGTACAAAGGCGGATAGGCAAAATATACTGTTGCCGCTACACTGGACATAATACGCATTGCCGCCAGTTTATATGGTTCGGTCATTGGGGGAAGTTCAAACATGCTGTCCACTTTTCGACGTCCAACATTCAACTGGGTCCGAAGTAATCCTGCAATTATTTTAAGTTTGTTTGGCTTTTTCGGCAGACGCACACCTAACATGCGAAGGATTTCATAAGCTGTCTTGACACCTTTCATTGGATGATTCTGCGCCATATACGCCTGTATGCGAATTTCATAGACCTTGACTTTATCCAAAACACCTTTGGCATGTTTAATGACAACATCAATGAGATGTTCCATTTCATCAAATTTGGCAATCAGAAAAGCGGATTCAGCACCTTCAATATATAAGTTAAGCGTGAGATCATAATGCGTGTTCCAGCAAGTTTTTTCAAGTAATTGAATACCAATATTCAAATAACGATAGGCAGGCTCATACGCTGCTGAAGCTTTCGCACGCTTGCTGGCAACGAGGTTCAGTTCTGCCAGATGCATTCTTTCTTTGTGATCTAACGCGCGATCCACGCCAAAATTTAACTGGTTGACAATATCAAATATCCGCTGTTCATGTTGATCTTTGGGAATATTTTCCAACAAAAGGTTGCCAATGCGCCAATGAAGTCCTTTTTTGTCTTTTTCTGGAATAAGAGAATAGGCGGCCTGCTGAATGCGATCATGAGAGAACTTAAACAATGCCTTTGCCTGTGGAGAATGCCCCTGGCTGATGGGGAGTTTTGTTTTATCCAATTGGACAATCAGACCAACAGAAATAGCACTTTCAAGGGCTTCAAGGCTTTTTTCCGACCGTGTTTCATTGACAATATTCAGTGTTTCCAGATCAAATTGATTGCCAATACTTGATGCCATTTTTAATGCTTTTTGCGTTTTGGTATCCAGTTTTTGAATTTTACCAGCCATCAACTCGACAACATTGTCAGTAATACCTTGGGCCTGGATTTTTTCAAGATCCCATTGCCATACGCCATTTTGTTGATCAAAGGCCAGCAGATTGTCGCCATACAGGGCTTTAAGAAATTCATTGATAAAAAATGGATTGCCATTGGTTTTGGCCAGTACCAGTTCTGACAGATGCGCTGTTCTTTCCTGAAGATAATTCAGGGTATCAGAAATTAACTGGTTGATATGATTTAATTCCAGGTGAGCCAATGACAATTGATTGACCAGAACCCCGGATTTTCGGATTTCATCAAGGGTCAATATTAAAGGATGCGCGCCGCCAACTTCATTGTCTCGATACGCACCGATAAACAATAATGAATGATCCTGGGATGTCATCATGACATGTATCAATTGCAATGATGCGGCATCAGCCCATTGGAGATCATCCATAAAAATGACAAGCGGATGCTGTGGTGCGGCAAATACATTAATAAATTTTTTAAACCAGATATTAAACCGATTCTGCGCTTCAGCAGGGGATAATTCTGCCACTGCTGGTTGTTTACCCACCACAAGTTCCAGCTCAGGAATGACATCAATAATTACCTGGGCATTATTACCTAATGCCTGTAATAATCGTTTTCGCCAGAGATTAAGATTGGCCTCACTTTCAGTCAGGATATGTCGCATCAATTCGGAAAATGCGGCTGCTACAGCACTGTATGGAATATTTCTCTGAAGTTGATCAAATTTGCCAGAAATGAAATAGCCATGTTTTCGAATGATTGAGCTTTGCATTTCATTGACCAGCGATGTTTTACCGATGCCAGAATAACCGCTGACCATAATCATTTCGCTGACATTTTTCATGCCAGATTCAGTGGTTGAAATACGATCAAATGCCTGAAGCAATTCTTTGACTTCAAGTTCACGTCCATAGAGTTTTTGGGGAAGTGTAAACACATTTCGAACATCATTTTTGGCAATTTCAAAAGGTAGAATTGTTTTCGTAGACCGATAGCGAACCAGGCATTCTTTTAAATCTGCCTGAATGCCGCTTGCACTTTGATAACGATTTTCAGCAGTCTTGGACAATAATTTCATTACAATATCAGAAAGCGGGCGCGGAATTTGGGGATCCACCTGATGCAGCGGTGTGGGTTGTTTGGCAATTTGAGAATGAATCAACTCCAATGGATCTTCGCTGAAAAAGGGCTTTTTACCAGACAACAGTTCATAAACTGTTATGCCAAATGAGTAAAAATCTGTTCGATAATCGACTGCGCGATTCATTCGGCCTGTTAATTCGGGGGATGCATAGGCCAGATGAATCCATTTAAGATCAACATTTGAGACAACAGGATGTTTGCGTGAAATTTCAGCCGAAGAACCAAAATCAATGAGCTTGATTTTATCGGCAGAATCATTGATCAATATATTTGCTGGATAAATATTGGTATGAATAATATTGTGTTTATGGATGTCATCAATTATACCGGCAATATGAATGGCAATATTCAGGCAGTCCTCAAACGCAAGGGATTGTTTTTTTATATAGTGTTCCAAAGAATGCGCCTGAAAGTCTTCAAGCGCCATTACCAGTGTATTGTTTAATTTTTCGATATGATATGCGCTGATTACACCTGTGCTTTCTTCCAGCTTCTTAATTATATTGAATTCGTGTTGAAAGCGATTGATATCTTCTGGTGATGGATAATCTCCATGAAGAATTTTCAAAACCACAGGAAAATCATCCCCTTTGCGAATCGCTTTGTAAATGATTGTGTGGTTGCTTTCAAATATTTTGTCTTGTATTTCAAATCCGGGTATTTCGTGCATGATAATCCCAATCTAATAAAGTAAGATAAAATTTATAAAAAGTAAAATCAATTAAATGTCGTGTTGCAAAAAACAGTCCTAAAGTAATGAATACGATTCCTGGATTATTTTTGAAATGCTTTCATTTCTTCGACTTTTTGATTATAAAATGCAATAACTTCTCTACGATTCAACATACCCAAAAGTTTTGTCTTATCATTATTATCAACAACCGGCAGGCTATCAATATTGCTGATCGTTAACTTTCGCATGACAGAATTAAGATTGTCGGCCGGGCATGTCGTCATGATATCTGTATGGGCAATGTCTTTCATAACCACAAGTTGTTCAATGTCTGGCTCAAATAGAACTGAACGAATATCTGTACTGGAAAATATGCCACTGAGACGATTGTTTTCATCAATGACTGGAAAATAATGTTGCTTGGTTGTGGAAAAAAATTTTTTGAAGTCCAGAAATAACATTTTTTCTGGTATACATTTCACCTGTTTGAAACGATCCTGAAGGTCTGATACATGTATTTCCTGTAAAACATCAACAAAAAACGTTCCTGCATGTGCCGGGGAGTGCATGATATTTTTGACCTGTTTTTCGTAAATTGTCCATCGTTTCGATGCCAGATATGCCACTGAGCATACCAAAAGGCTGGGCAACAATAAATGATAGGAATTGGTCATCTCGCTGACAAAAATAATTGTCGATATGGGCGTATTGGACACCGCAGTAAAAAAACCTGCCATCCCAACAATGACAAAGGCACCGGGTTGAGATACAATACCTGGCATAATCGAATGAAACATCAATCCAACTGCACCGCCGACAGCACCGCCAATTACCACTGATGGCCCAAATACGCCGCCGCTGCCCCCCGATCCAATGGAAAAGGATGTGGTAAAAATTTTGCCAAATGCCAGGGATAACAAGAAAGGTATACTCAAATCACAATACAAAGCGCGTTGCGCATATCCATAGCCAAAGGCCAATGTCCAGGGAAGAAAAAAACCGATTGTGCCAGTACACAGCCCACCAAGAACTGGTTTGAAATGGTTGGGCATATTAATTCTTTTAAACAGGGCTGTTATGCCATAAAATGATTTGATATACAAAACCCCCATGGCAACCAGAACCAATGCCAGTATCAGATATGGCCCAAGCTCCAGAGGATTGCGGAAAATAAAATCAGGGGCTTCAAATAGCGAGCCCCATCCAAATGTCAGGCAAAAAAGACAATATGCCACGACTGACGACAATCCTGCAGGAAGAATAACTTCAGATTCAAATTCCGGGTCACGATATAACACCTCGGCAGCAAACAATGCGCCTGCTAAAGGTGCGCGGAATATACTGCCAACACCAGCGCCAATACCCGCAGCCATCATAATACGTCTGTCTCGACTGGATAATTTCAATTGCGTGGCCAAAAACGACCCAAAGCCAGCACCAATTTGTGCAATTGGCCCTTCACGTCCGCCAGATCCACCGGTTGTTAATGTAATTGCTGAGGCGATTGTTTTAATTATAGGAACACGCCCCCTGATATAGCCGCCTTTGCGATGATAGGCATCAATGGCAGCATCGGTGCCATGACCTTCAGCTTCAGGCGCAAAGGTATAAACCAGCCATCCACTGACAAGACCACCCAATGCGGGTAATATTAAAAGAAGCCATTTATTGAATGGGGTATCTGTTGGAATCAACAAATGATGTTCGCCAGCAGGTGTTGGCGGGCGATAACCCGCAAACATATCCATGAAGAAATGGACGCCCAACTGACATAATAAATGAAAAATGATCGAGCCTAAGCCTGCAATCAAGCCAATTGCAATAAAATAAATCGCCCATCGACCAATGTAGGCAACACGATCCGAATGTCTTGATTGGCTTAAAGTAGAAATCTTTGTCATGGTTAAATCAAATCTTTGGTGTTTAGTATTGTTAATAATTTTATTGCCACGCCGGCATGTCAACTTAAATATCATTATAATTGTGATACTTTGAAAATGCAACATGAAAAATCTTGCTTTTCGTTTGCAATAAGATTATATTATTAAAAATTAGTCACATGCAGATCCAAAATAAAATGAGAGATTAACCATGAAAATATGTGTTATTGATGGTCAGGGCGGTGGAATCGGCGCCACGATTATCAAAAAAATTAAAGAAAAATTCAGTGAAAATATTGAAATCATTGCGCTGGGCACCAATGCCATTGCCACTGCACAAATGCTTAAATCTCGTGCCAATAAAGGGGCATCTGGTGAAAACGCCATTGTACAGACAGTTGCTCAAGTTGATGTTATCATTGGAACAATTGCCATTTTCCTGGCACATGCCATGATGGGCGAAATGACACCCGCAATGACTGAAGCCATTGCAAAAAGTTCGGCCAGAAAAATTATTATTCCTATTTCACAAGAGAATGTTCAAATCGTTGGTGCGCCGGCAATCCCGCTGCCCCGATTGGTGGATCTTTTAATTGATGACTATTTATCCCAGATCTATTAACATAATCAATATCTTAAAGGAGCCGTACCATGTGCGAAGCCAATGCATATCTTATGAATGATACTGATGATTCCAAAGAATTGATCATGGAAGCTGTTGATACTGTCGAACCTGTTGATGATGGTATCAAATTGACCAATATCTTTGGCGATCAGAAATTCCTTAAAGCCATGATCTATTCATTATCCCTTGTAGATCACCAGGTTATCCTGAAACCAACATGAAACTGACACTGGCAAAAACAGCGGGCTTTTGTATGGGGGTTCGTCGGGCGGTAGATATGGTGCTTGATGCCTCTAATCGTTCGGATGGATCGGTCAGTACCTATGGCCCGCTTATCCATAACTCCCAGGTTCTTGATATTTTAAAAAATAAAGGGATAACAATTCTGGATCAAATTCCAGAATCAGGACAGGGAACTGTTCTGATTCGTGCGCATGGTGTTCCGCCACAGGATAAATTGTCTCTTGAACAGGCTGGATATAATGTTGTTGATGCCACCTGTCCCAGAGTAATCAAAGTCCAGACAATCATTCATAAATACGCAAAATCTGGTTTCAATTCACTGATTCTGGGTGATGTTGATCATTCTGAAGTTAAAGGACTCATGGGGTATACGCAAGGCAATGGCCATGTCATTCAAGATATTGCAGATTTAAAAAAATTACCCGAATTTCACAAAGCGATCCTGGTCGCCCAGACAACGCAAAATCACGATTTGTTTTCTCAAGTTGCGGCTTATATTGAAAAAAATCATCCGCATTACTTAATATTCAACACGATTTGCGATTCAACATCAAAAAGACAGGCTGAAGTTAAAGAAATTGCAAAACATTCTGATGCTGTGGTTGTTGTCGGGGGAAAAAATAGCGGCAATACAAAACGTCTTGCACAAATTGTAAGCCAACAGCATATTCCATCATATCATATTGAAACTGAAGATGAATTGCCTGAATTAGAATTTCAGGACTATCAACATGTGGGAATAACAGCAGGCGCTTCAACGCCAAACTGGATTATCAATCGGGTCTGTCATCACCTGGAAACGATGTCATCAACGCAATCAGGGAGTATGTTAAAATCCTGGCAGGCATTTCAACAGGCGCTTTTGTTTACAAATCTGTTTATCGCTTTGGGTGCCGGTTGTCTGGCTTTTGCCAGCATGTGTATGCAAGGTCTTTCACCAGGGCTTGACCATGTCATGATGTCATTTTTGTATGTCTTATCCATGCATACATTAAATAACTATATCAGTCGAAAAGCTGAAAGATTCAATTACCCCTATCGTGCCGCATTTTATGAAAAGAATCGTATTCCTTTACTGACAATGGCATTCACTGCTGGCATGTCTGGTTTGATTTTGGCTTATTTTCAAGGGATTACAGCCTTTGCAATCCTGTTGACAATGAGTATATTGGGAATGGCCTATAAAGTTAAAATTTTTCCATCAGGCGTGACAACCTATAAAATTCAAAAAATTCAAGATATTCCAGGATCAAAAACCATTCTTATTGCAATTGCATGGGGAATAGTAACATCAGTGCTGCCTGCGATTTCAATTAATAAAACCATTTCGTCGGAAACACTGATTGTCTTTATATGGTCAACAGGCCTGGTTTTTGCCAGGAGTGCTTTTTTTGATCTGTTTGACATTCAGGGCAATCGTATTGTCGGTCAGGAGACATTACCTGGCGTACTCGGTGAACGCCAAACCATTCGGATGCTTCGGTTATTGAGCATTGGCCTTTTTTTATGGGGAATGTTTTTTTATGCTTTGGGCCTGGCAAATATTACAACAGTTTTTGTAGGCTTATCTGCTATTTTGTTTTACTACATGTTGAAGTTTTATGAAAGAAAACATCTGGTATCCAACATGCGATTACATTTTTTAGTAGAAAGTCATTTCCTGGTTTGCGGCGTTCTTGCCCTGTTCCCCTGGTTAATAAGGTTGTAATTTTTTAATTGACAGAAATATTTATATTTGTTTAATATACTTATATTTGTTTAATATACAAATTTTGTTGTATTAAAAATTTATTATTTTTAGGAAGCCTCTGAAAAAATAAGATCGTCATTTGATGCGAATTCCCGAAGTGGGACATTTATGTTCTTAGTTCAGTTATTGATATTGTTCGATTTGAGGTAATTGTACTGTAGAGACGTAGCATGCTACGTCTCTACACGACCTTGTTTTTTTGTACGATCAAGAAAAATGAGCATGTTATTTTCAGAGCATTCCTAAGTAATTATTGAGAAAGGACTACTCCATGAGAAGTTATCAATTAATCACACGATTATTCGTGTTTATTTGCTGTTTCGTTTTGGTTGCCTGCGGTGGAGATGAGCAGGATATTACCTGCAAGAATTGTCTCCCCATAGCAAAAATAAAAGTCAGCGAACGTCATCGGATCAAAAACAAAGTGACCTTAGATGGCAGAGATTCAACCCCTGGTCCAGACGCAACGACATTAACATATTCATGGCAATTCAATGAAAAACCTGGGGGCAGCACTGCCATACTTGTCAATCCAGACACAGCAACCCCCCACTTTTATCCTGACTTAAAAGGGGCATATATCATTCAACTCATTGTTCACGATGGTAACAGAGAAAGCCAACCCGCCATTGTGAAGTACACGCCATTGAATACCCCACCTGTGGCGCTGGCCACATATAATTCCCCGCTTCGCATTAATGAAACAGTCTTGCTTGATGCAAGACTTTCAAGTGATGAAGATTATGACCCGCTTACATATAAATGGTATATCGTTAAACGTCCCGATGGCAGCGCAGCAGAGTTATCAGATGCCAATGCGGTTACACCATCGTTTTTGGGAGATCAAAAGGGGGATTTTATTGTCAGACTGACTGTCAATGATGGTCAAACTGATAGCGAACCATTTGACCTGACCATTACCATTTATGGCACACTGAATCCTTTGGCCAATGCTGAAATTATCAAAGCAGTTCCACTCAATGAAAAACTGGAGCTTGATGGCAGTAAATCAGAACCTGGCCCGAATTCAAATTCTTTAAAATATGTCTGGCAATTCGTTGAAAAGCCTGAAGGCAGCAAGGCGATACTGATCAATTCGGAAAAAGTAAATCCATACTTTTATCCAGACATAAAAGGTTTGTATGTTATTCAACTGATTGTTCACGATGGTATCCGAGTTAGCGAGCCGGATATTATTGAATTTATTCCATTAAATACACAACCTGTGGCCCGGGCATTTTGTTCTGCCTGTTATAATAATAATTCCGCACGAGTTTCAGATACTGTTTTTTTGGATGCTACGAATTCGGAAGATATTGACCAAGACCCGCTGACATGCCACTGGGAAATGATTAAACTGCCTGATAAAAGCACAGCAGTCTTATCAGATGCCAAAGCTGTGACACCATCATTTATTGCAGACAAAAGCGGTGAATATACTGTCCAGCTTATTGTCAATGATGGTCAAATTGATAGTGCTCCTTTTGACCTGAAGATCCAGGTGTATGATAATCCTGTCGCGCAAGCTATAATTGTCAATCCAGTCAGAATTGGAGAAAAATTGGAATTGGATGGCAGTCAATCCAAACCAGGTTCTGATGCCACCAGCCTGTCTTATCGATGGACACTTAATGAAAAGCCAGAAGGCAGCAAATCTACACTGTATAACGCAACAAAAGTGACATCCTACTTTATTCCTGACATTAAAGGATTATATGTTGTTCAACTCATTGTTAACGATGGTATCAGTAAAAGCAAACCTTCTATCTTAGAGTTTACCCCATTAAATACTCGACCTGTGGCGCGTGCAACATATAATGAACCAGTTAGAATCAATGATACAGTCTTACTCAACGCTGCAACCTCTGAAGATGCGGATAATGATCCCCTGAAATGTAAGTGGCAAATAATTAGACGTCCTCAGGGAAGTTCCATCGGGTTGTCTGATCCCAACGCGATGACGCCATCATTTATTGCTGATATCAAAGGAGAATACATTATCCAGCTTATTGTCAACGATGGTCAGGTTGATAGCGAACCTTTTACATTATATATTCAGGTTCATGACAATCCTGTTGCAAAAGCAACCTTTGAACAACAACTACCCGTCCAACAAAAAGTTCAACTGGATGGCAGTGAATCCAAACCCAGTGTGGGTGGCGGCGAATTAACTTTCCAATGGACACTTACACAAAAACCATCTGATAGTAACGCAATGCTATCTGATCCCACATCTGCAAACCCAACTTTTGTTCCTGATAAATCAGGAAAATATGTGATTCAACTGATTGTCAATGATGGCATTAGCGCCAGTCCGCCTTTTATTTTAGAATACGAAACGCTTAACTCCAAACCCATTGCAGTATTTGACTACAATCGCCCCATATATGTGAACCAAACAGTCGAACTTGACGCAAGCCAATCATCAGATCTGGATAATGACCCGCTGACATACAAATGGGCGTTGTCATTTAAACCATCTGACAGTAATGCAAGCTTATCCGGCGCAACTGGCCCCAACCCCTCGTTTATGGCAGATCGTCCTGGCAAATATGTCGTGCAACTGATTGTCAATGATGGCAAGGATGACAGCGATACATACACAATCCCTATCACTACAGAAAATTCTAAGCCTGTTGCAAATGCCGGCAATGATGTCACAGTATTTGAAGGTGAAAATGTTCAACTGGATGCCAGCCAATCCACTGATGCTGATGGTTCGCCACTGTCATATAAATGGTCGCTCAGTGAAAAGCCTGATGGCAGCAGTTCACAGATTTCAAATGTCAATAAAATCAATCCTGTAATTACACCTGATGTTCCCGGATTATATGTGATCCAACTGATTGTTAATGATGGCAAAATTGACAGCGATCCAGATACGATGGAAATAATTGCCAATGCATCTGTTGATCTGAAGCCTGGAAATATTGATCTCAGTTCAATTGTGACTGATCCAGAAACACTGCTGATTACAGGCACTGTCCATGTCGATATTATCAATACAGGTTCAAGACCTATTCCAGGCGCATTTCAGGTGATTCTGTTTGAAGATATCAATCATAACAATCAGTTTGAAAATTCAGACCCTCCCATTGCTGTATGTACAGTTGTTAATAAACCTGAAGGTAATGACGCGATCACTGTTGAATTGATTCCCGGCTATATAGATGATCAAGCACTCATTAAACCCCAGGTATCCTTTTTGGATAATGCTATTTTTGTTATGATTGATCCACTGGATACGATTCCTGAACGAGATGAAACAAATAATGTGGGTAACAGTTTGGATGGACAACTATGCAAACCGCCTGTCAATGATTTTTCCCCCCGATTGGCCTGGGAATGGACAAAAAGCCTTCATAACGACTTTCCCATGTCCAATCAGGTTGTTTGTACGCCCATAATTGGCAATCTCACTGATGACAACAATGATGGTCATATTGATTTGAAAGATATTCCTGATATTGTCTTTATTACCTTTGAAGGGACTACTGATGAAAAAAGAGGCGTTATCAGGGCAATCAGTGGAGATGGTTCTGCCGAACATTTTTCTATTGGCCCTTTCTCGCATAATGATACGCATTTTGAGGCTTTTCCAAATTACAATCCTGCGTTAGGCGATATTGACAATGATGGCGTTGTTGAAATACTGGTGGTTGTCAATGATCAGGTTGCAAATAAATGGCTGGCGGTATTTGAAAATAATGGCACATTGAAATGGATCAGTCAGGATTACAGTTCCAGCCAGATGACCAGCCCGGCAAGCGTGAGCATTGCAGATCTTGATGCAAATGGCGTGTCTGAAATCATTATCGGACATTTTATTATTTCCAATACTGGCCAGACACTCATGATTGGTAAAGAAGACAATGGATTGAACAATTCAACTGTGGCTGATATTGACCTTGACTCACAAATGGAAATTATTGCAGGCCGCACAGCTTATGAAGCTGATGGGACTATACTGTGGCATATCAATGAACTTTCTGAAGGTTTCAGTGCGGTTGCCAATTTCGATAACGATGATTATCCAGAAATTGTACTGGTTGGAAAAGGCCGAGTTGCATTGGTAGAACATACTGGAGAAATTATTTGGGGCCCAAAAGAAATCTCGCCAGGCGGCCCTTTCCGAGGCGAAGGCGGCCCGCCCATGATCAGCGATGTTGATGGCGATGGCCAGCTTGAAATTGGCATTGCTGGCGCATCAAAATTTTCGCTGTTCAATGCCAATGGCAGTCAGGCATGGTCGGCTGACATCAGAGATCCTTCATCAGTCACAAGTGCATCAGCCTTTGATTTCGATGGTGATGGATGTTCGGAAATCGTATACCGAGACAGCTATTCTATTAAAATATTCAATGGTCGTGATGGAGATCTTTTGTATGAAGATCCTGCAGGATCAAGCACATTTATCGAAATGCCTGTGATTGCTGATGTAGATAATGATAACAGCGCTGAAATTATTGTGCCATGCAATTCATATATCAGCGGCTCTGTCACTGGCATACGTGTGTATGAGGATGCCAAAGACCATTGGGTCAATACCCGAAAAATTTGGAATCAGCATGCTTATGTGACCACCAATATTCATGAGGATGGCCGCATTCCACAAATGCCAATCAATAATTGGGAAATATACAATAATTTCAGACAGAACCAGATGGACAATCCTTTTGGATGCAAAGATATTTCATCATCTTATATTCGTTTCGATATGAGTAATTGCCCGAATTCAGTCTTAATTACAGCAAGAATCGGCAATGGTGGAAGTCTACATATATCACCTGATACAAAGGTTTCTTTCTATCTTGGAAATCCAGATGGTAATGGACGATTATTGGAAGAGCTGACGCTGAAAAATCCCATTCAGCCCGGCCAATGGGTTGACTTATCCATAAAAATGGAAAATCCAGGCACTGGCATTAACAATATCTTTGTTGTTGCAGATTCCAATGACAGACTCTGGGAATCCAATGAGAATAACAATGTCTCTCAGCGTTCATTTACGTGTACTTCAAAATAATTTGAAAGGATAAATCATGACAAGATTTCACAATAAATTATTTGCAGGAATTATGTTTATAGCTCTGCTTCTTCCACTGTGTGCGATGTGTGAGGTACAGGAAGGCACCTTTCATATCAGCCCAATGGCAGGCGGATATTTTTTTGAAGGCAATCAACCCATTCAAAGTGGTCCTGTTGTGGCGCTTGGGCTGGCCTATAACCTTTCTGACAATATCGGGCTGGAACTGATGGGTAAAGCCGGGGAATTTGATTTTTACTATTGTAATCCTTTTTCAGATATTCCTTTTGAGGACTCCCTGTATGGCTATTGGGCGCACATGGATGTTCTTTACCATTTATGGCCCAAAGAACGTCTGGTGCCATATCTTGCGTTGGGGGGTGGGTACATGTGGCTGGATGATGATCGATATATTGATACCGAATCCCCTTTTGCCCATTATGGTGCTGGTTTTTTCTATGAAATTTCAGAAAAAATTCATCTTCGAGGCGATATTCGTCATGTGCTGCCTTTTGACGATGAACATAATAATTTGTCGGCTGTTTTGGGGATCACACTGGTATTGGGCAAGAAAGCACCGAAAGCGCAAATAGACTCGGATAATGATGGTGTATTTGACTACAATGATCATTGTCCGGATACACCTGTGGGCGTTAAAGTGGATCAGTGGGGCTGCCCATTGGATCATGATAAAGATGGCGTTCCAGATTTTGAAGATAAATGTCCCAATACGCAGCCAGGGGCACGTGTGGATCAATATGGCTGTGTTGCGGATAAAGATCAGGATGGTGATGGCGTTAAAGATTCTCTTGATCGCTGCCCAGACACCCCCAAAGGTACAAAGGTTGATCGGTATGGATGCAAAGCCATTGGTGATACTGATGGTGATGGTGTCCCAGATCACATTGACAGATGCCCGAATACGCCTTTAGTGGCTGAAGTTAACAGTGTTGGATGTTGGGTAATTAAAGATCTTCATTTTGATTTTGACAAAGCTGTTATCAAGAAAAAAGACTATAAATCATTGGATAAAATCGTTGAAATTTTAAAGAAAAACCCCTTTTTAAATTTTGAAATTCAGGGACATACAGATAATCGTGGCGGCAAACAATACAACAAAAAGTTGTCTGAAGCACGTGCGAAAGCAGTTGCAAAATATTTGATCACACACGGCATTCGCGCAGCAAGATTATCTTATGTTGGTTATGGCTATGAAATTCCCATTGCAACCAACAAGACTGACGAAGGTCGTTCCCTGAACAGACGTGTTCAGATTAAGCCAATGAAATAACAGAGTCATATAATACTATTAGTCGGGAAACATTCTCGGTTTCCCGACTTTTTCAATAATGTCGAGCCTTCAGGCTTGTCAAACCTCACCAGTTATTATCGTTTAAATAAATATGTTCTTTTAGGAAAGCACGTACAAAAAGCATGCTCATTTAGAGAATTGTCTTGTATCAGGGAATCTCAAACATATGAATACAAAACAACAACCCCAATGGAAAGTACTCATTATCGATGATCAGGAAATGATTCACGTAATGATCAAACACTATCTTGAAGATTATCAGTTTGAAGGCATTGGGTTGCAATTCATTGATGCTTTTTCCGGGCAGGAGGCCAAATCGCTTCTGAAAAAAAATCCCGATATTGCAGTTGTTATTCTTGATGTTATGCTTGAATCGCCTGATACTGGTTTCCAGATCGTTCAATACATTCGTGAAATACTCAACAATAAAATTCTAAAAATAATTATGCTGACCGGAAAGCTGAATATTGAAAAGGCAAAACTCTTTTTTATGAAATACGAAATTGATATCTATTGTCCTAAATATGACATCAACAAAATATTTTTCATGATGACCGCTTCGTTACGTGCCTTCCAAAATTCACAATCCATATATAATCTTCATGAAGAATTAAAACAAAAACTCAATAATCAAAAATCTGCAGAAAAGGAATTAAAAGCACTCAATCGACAACTCGCACAGTTGGTTCATAATAAGGATGTGCAATTACAAGAAACAAGCCATTCGCTTCAAGAAGCTGTCAAATACGCAAGAGAACTGACAAATGAACTTGAAACGAACAATAATGCCAAAAGTAGATTTTTAGCCAATTTAAGTCATGAAATTAGAACCCCAATGAATGGTATTGTTGGTATGTTAGGCCTGGCCTTGAATTCTGAACAAAACAAAATTAAAATGGACTATATATCCCTGGCAAAACATGCAGCAGATCACATGCAATTCTTGTTAACTGATATTCTTGACTTTTCCAAACTGAAAACAGATCAATTCAGTATTAATTACGATTTTTTTAAATTGGCGGATGTCATTGAATCCGCAATTATCCCCTTAAAACTCCCTGCCCTGGAAAGCAGCATTGATTTAATTTGCGATATAGACCCAGAAATCCCAAAACTGCTATATGGCGCACCCGATCGCTTACTTCAAATATTAATCAATCTTATTAAAAATGCGGTCAAGTTTTCTGAATGCAGTGATATTATTATTAAAGTGCAAAAAAATGATTTATCACCACTGCTTGAGTGCCATTCAGATTCACATACAGAACTTTTGTTTTCAGTGATTGATCAGGGCGTTGGCATTTCAAAAGATATTTTGGACAGCATTTTTGAACCTTTTTTTCAAGGTCACATGCAATTAAGTGAAAGCAAGGGTGGATTGGGCCTTGGTTTGAGTATTTGTAAGCAGCTTGTCGAAATGATGGGCGGTAAAATATGGGCGGAAAGTGAACCTGAAAAAGGCAGTACTTTTAAATTTGTGCTTTCGTTCAAGTTAACCGATTCAAAGAATGATACGTTAACAACGATTGACACCAGGAAACAGATCGTTAATTCACCTAAAAATTCAATAGATAAACCAAAAATCCTGGTGGCTGAAGCGCATTTGATGCGTCAGGATGTTTGTATCAATACATTGGAATCCTATGGGTATGATGTAACAAAGGTCTGTAATGGCGCATCCGCTGTGGCGGCTTTTGAAAAAGAAGCTTTTGATTTAATTCTGATGGATATCAAAATGCCTGATATTGATGGTATCATGGCCACGAGACTCATTCGCAAAAAAGAAGCCAAAGGTAATCATATACCCATTATTGCAATAACCGCAATGGTTTCCGATGACTACAAAAATTCATGTATTATCGCTGGAATGGATGATCATCTTTCAAAGCCTATTGATAAAGATGAGATGCTTAAAAAAATTTCGCAATATGTTCCTGTACCATCTCAAAAGACGTGTGAAATGAAAAAATCAATTATGAAGCCAGGTAAACAAACGAAATTTGATATTAATGTTGTCAAAAAAAAGTATCAGAACAATATGGACGTTGTAAAAGAGAGGTTAAACTATTTTATCCAACAAGGACAAAGTTTAATCGAGCACATTGAATCCAGCTTTGCGAATGGTAAAAATCGATCCAGTGTAAAGTTTTTGCATCAGTTAATGAATCTTGCCGCTGATATTGGCGCTCGAAAAATTTCGGATAATGCATTTCGATGCAAATTGGCCAACCGAAAGGATGATCACGAAAAATCAAAGCAAATTATGCAATCCATAAAAGATGATTACAAAATATATGTAGAACAAATTCAAACCTTTTTACAAAATGACAGTTTGCACTGTCAAAAGGATACATAATTATGAAAACATTAATAGTAGAAGATGATTTTATTTGTCGCCAGATCATGAAAGATATTTTAAAAAAATATGGTGACTGTGACATTGTTGTTGATGGCGAAGAAGCGATTCAGGCATTTCGTCTGGCATGGGAAGACAACGAACCATATGATTTAATCTGTATGGACATTATGATGCCGCGTATGGATGGTCAGGAAGCTTTAAAACAAATTCGTGCTTTTGAAAAAGAAATGAATATCAGGGGGGTTAATGAAGTCAAGGTTATTATGACCACTGCTCTGGGCGATCCCAAAACAGTTGTTGATTCATTCTATAAAAGCGGTGCCACTTCTTATCTGGTTAAACCCCTGACTGAAGACATTCTTTTGGCGGAAATGAAATCTTTTGGTTTGTTGAAATAAAAATTTTATGTTGTCTTTTTTTGATTTTAAAATGTAAACCTATTTTCAATTTGTATGGGACAGATTGAAAATACAACAAAAGGAGTGTTTGATGAAAAGAGTAACAATTCGTTTTTTTGTAATTGCAGGCATGATAGCAATGAGCTGCCAGGCATTTGCTGACGATCAACTTAAACCCGCTGCAAATGCTGGAGAGAAAACAGTTGTGCTGGCCGCCGAGGATGGCTGGCCGCCTTTTTCTGGCCCTGATGCAAAAGGCCTGGCTGAAGATATCATTACAGCCGCTTATGCATCGGTTGGCTATAAAGTCAAATATATTTCAGTGCCTTTTGCCAGGGCTGAATATTTGACGTTGAAAGGCAACAAAACTGATGGTTTTTTCACGACAATAAAAAACAGCGTGTATGAAAATAAAACCATGTTTCCCGAAACGCCAATTGCCATGAATGAAGATTCTTTTTTTACATTGAAAGACAGTAATCTTGCTTATACGAATCTGATGTCATTGAAAGGGTTAAAGATTGGTACTGTCAATGAATATCCTTATAGTGATGAATTTGAAAAAGCGGATTTTTTTAAAAAAGATGTCGCGCCATCAAGTAAATCCAATATACGAAAATTGGTTGGCAAACGAATTGATGTTCTCATTGAAGACAAACTGGTCATGGCGCAATTATTGAAAGAAATGAAACTTCAGGACAAGATTAAATGCATCGGCGTTCAGGCTGTCAATCCTTTGTATATCAGTTTTGCCATTAACCGACCGATTATTAAAACATATTCTAAAAAGTTTGATGAAGGCATGGCAATCATTAAGTCTAATGGCACGTATCAGAAAATTTTGGAACAGTATCAATAAAGGTGTGTCAATCTACAGGATTGCTTGAAAAATAAATTCCCCATTTCAACAAAAATGCTCAAATTGGGGTTTTTGTTACGTAGAGACGTAGCATCATGCTACGTCTCTACACGATCATAGTTGATCAACATACAATTTAATAAAGAGGAGATATGTTAACTTATTAATATATTTACATAATTGTATGCAAGGATTATTGAAAAAACAATTAAATGTTGTGCTTTTTCTGAAATTACATTATGTTATAATCTAAATCATTTAAGTTTCGTTAATTAGTACATGTTTTTTGGAGGAAGAATGTCCATCAGAACCTGCGTATCCCCAAATGGAAAATTTCTCTATGGGATACATCAACCATCATATGAGGTAGATAATTTAAGACAAAGTGAGAATATTCAATCATTGGGGAAAGATACCAATGGACAACCGCATATCAATCAAGATAATTTTCCAAAAAATGACATTCATATTCAAGAAGCAGATCTCATTTATGAAATCCCCAATGCTTTTCCATTCAAGGGGACAACCTATATTAAAAAGCGATGGGCTGATGAAAAAAAAGGGGATCTATCAAATTTTTTATCATTGCCTGAACCCTCATTTTCGTGGTCGCAAACCCTTTCTCAATGGGATAATATATCTGAGCAAAAATCCAGTCAGCTCTTATCCCAATTACCTGAAGCAATTCAGTTAACAATTGCATTATTGTCAAATGACCCCAAAGACCTTATTCAACTGGCCAGACATGTTTGTGCGTTTACCTTTGATCAACAAAATCAGCCAACTGGCTTGAAATATCATAAATCAAATGGTCGCCCTGTCATTAATAATTCCATTGTTTTTGAAACACTTGCCAATAATCCTTTTCTTCCAGATAATTATAAACGTGCTATGGTGCTTCGTCCGGGGGTGCAGGGCAAAAGCCCCATTGTGGGAGAATACAAAGACAATCAAAGTCACGTTTATGAATATCTGCGTGCAAACAGCTATATCCCTTGGGGGCATTATGCCGCCAATATGGCAGATAATGCCATTCGATACAATATTGATGCACTGACAATGGACGATATTTCTGCAATGCGGCATTTATACTATCAGCGGACATATGTTTATCTGGCAAAACAATTTCATATTCCAATCAATGCGCATCGAAAAATGATACCAGCAGATGAATTGGAAACACTTCGTCAAACAATTTTAGCGCATTTTAAACAATCACCCGAAAATATAATTTTTGATGCGAATCTTTGGGGATGGAATTTTGGCGCGGGTTATGCGCCCAATCATTATCGCTTGCATGCGTCACATCAACAAGTTCATCAACAGTACGCCATGATCCCCAAGCAAATACCAACAAATGAAAATGATACAAGCATGACAAGTTATGCTTGCGGAGATCTTGTTGCTGATTTTATTGAAGACTACAAACGCGAATTTGGATGTTCCTTTTTTGATGCTTATGTTAAAGCAATCAAAAACAATCGGCGAATGGATGGTTCAGAGAATGACCCGCAGGAATTAATTATTTACGCGGATGCACATATTATTGTATATGTTCCCAAAGCACAGACATCACAAACAGAAATTCAGATTATGCCGGCATCGGCTGTAGGAAACATACTTATGGCAGATCAAGGGATGCGGGATGCTTTGGATCGCGGCATATTTATTACCGCAAAAATATTATCTTCACTAAATGCGAAATTTGTTACACACATTGAATATGCCAGTCGTTTTTGTGCAGAACCAACAGACCAACGATTGATTGTTGCATTTTTACCCAAAATGCCTGAATCGCCCGGTGCATTCAGTGAGGCCCAATTGCGATGGATCAATGGACATTATCCAGAAGATTTTGCAGCAGCATGTCGCTTGAAGCTGCCTGATATTTTAGAGAGGAGTTTTTCGTGAATACAATAAAAAATTCAATTGTTCAGGGTATTACCTGTTTTGTGTACAGTTTATTTATTGCATTGAGTATTGCCTTTGCTCAGGATGAATCCCCCATGCGTGTGCATATTCAAACTTTTGACATTCAGGGAAACACAGTTATTTCAACTGATCGCCTTGAAAAAATTCTTGATGACTATATTGCCAGACATTTTCCAGATGCCATGCTCAATTTTTCGGACATGCAGCTTTTAACAGATCGCATCACTCTGACATACAAAGAGCAGGGATATTTTTTGGCCCGATGTTATATTCCCAAGCAAGACATCAAGGATGGTGTTTTGAAACTCATGGTAGCTGAAGGGGTATTGGATAAAATTCAGGTGACAGGTAATACCTATTATTCAGATAATCTGCTCAAAGGTTTTTTTGAAACGAGCCAACCCGATTTTGTTATCAATGAACGTCATCTTGAAAAAGGCCTTCTTCTGGTCAATGACCTTCCTGCAAACAATACAGAACTGATGTTGACAAAAGGAGAAAAAAAGGGTTCGGTTGATATTGTCCTGAAAAATAAAGATCGGTCAGCCCATCAGTTTCAGTTGTCATATAACAATTATGGCGCTGAAGTTTTAGGTCAAAATCGCTATAGTTTGTCAGGGCAAATTACAGATCCTTTTGGCGGGATGAGATTATTTCTCAAAGGAATATCAGGGGATGATCCCTCAGAATTATTTGTTGGCTATGCTGATCTGGATATCCCGATCAATTATCATGGGACCCATGTCGCATTTTCATTTATCAAAAGCAGTTCTCAATTGGGACAGGAATTGGAAATTTTGTCCATTGAAGGGCAAACAGAGATGTATGGTGTAAATATCAGACATCCTGTTGTATTGAGACGTGATTTGAAAATCAATACACATTTGGGAATGCATCATGCTTTCAGTGAAACCACACTGCTGAGTACTTCGGAAAATCCGCAATCTGCTGGAGAATTTAAGCTGAATAGTGTCACAGCAGGCATTGATCTGGATATGGTGGATCATTTTTTTGGAAGAACAAGCGGACAATGTACTTATCAGATAAGCTTTGTGGACAAAGGCCCAAAAATACAAGAAACGAATAAAGCCCTTCAGAAGATATCGGTATCAGGATCACGCATTCAACAAATCAAACAATATAGTCAGCTTGTATTTCGGATGAATGGTCAATGGTCATCAGATGATTTGATTCCTATGGATCAAATATCTATTGGCGGATATGATGCTGTGCGAGGACATCAGCCAGTTTCATGTTTAGGGGATTTGGGATATAATTTGTCCCTTGAGTGGATGTTTTCGCCAACGTCTGAAAGTCAATATTTTGGAAAATCCCTGTCCCAACTGGTTCAGGGCGGCATATTTTTTGATACAGGATGGACGCGTCTGAACAATGCGCCAGAAATTGGCCCGCAAACAAAATCATTGACTGGTTATGGTTTGGGGCTGCGCTTTTTTTATAATAATTACTTTTCATGTTTTACAGATCTTGCCTTTCCTGTCAGCCCTGATGAGAATGAAGACAATGCCATTTTTTATTTTTCTGTACAGGGAACTTATTGATAATGATGCTGACATTTAAAAGCAAAAAGGTGCTGGGGTGACATTGTTTTTCATGATGTACTCCTGTTTTTTAAGTTGTTGTTGAAGCGTCTGAATGAATATCCTTTAAAGATGCTGCAACGCTGGCTTTGAGATCATCCACTGTTTTAAAAAATTGAACCATATGATCAGACTGGAGCTTATTTTTGAATTGTTCGATTTTGGTTCTATCGGCATCCATGAACTTTATTTTCCAATCTGCATCCTCATGTAATAGAAAAATCAGACATGTTTTTTCTGCCTGTCTGGCGCATTCATATTCCAATTGCGT